>OLGA01000444.1_pt1 | contig 37443 bp, 29 predicted proteins | sample 1604881 | NCBI WGS metagenome assembly OLGA01 (sample SAMEA3888896, study PRJEB22519) | human gut metagenome | biome: human gut; feature: human-associated habitat; material: faeces | place: Denmark | collected 2009 | reverse complement strand
ACCAGGGAATCAACTTTGCGAAAAAACATCCATCTGCATGTTGCATATTACAGCACTTAATGGAAATAATGAGTCCACTTCGTACTGTGTCAAACCAAGCGTGCGACGGATCTGCCCGTTGGATGAACGGTAGTCGTAGTGGAGTTTTCGGGCCAGATCCAACTTCTGAGCCTTGCTTAAATCTTTCAAGGCATTTAGCCCGTAGCCGGACTTTACAATCTTGGTTACCTGTGTAAATAGTTCAGTGTCTGTAAGAAACTCTCCATCGTCAATCTCGGCGGCCAATTCGCAGTAGGCCTCTACGTTCTTGCTGACCATAGAAAAATAATGATGCGCGTCCCTGAATATCGCCATTCCGAATATGATCGCACAATAGGATTTAGGGGCAATATATCCATCAATCATTCTCCAGTCTCCTGGAAGTTCAGGTGCACGACCTCTGAACATCTTTCGTCTTGCTCCGGTGTAGAGGTCCGAATATGTCTTTTCCAGTGGAAATTGTGTGAAATAATAACATCCTGTTCCCCACGGATAACTGAACGGAGTGTAATTGGGATCCGCCACGTAGCCGTTTCTGTTTGTGTAGATGATGTTGTTTCTCAGAGATTGAAGATCTTTGATCGGTTTTATCGTCAACTTGGCACACTTGATTCCAGGTACCGATCTGAAAATCCGTTTCCGGATAAACTCAAAGAATGCTTGGATGACTGACTCGCTACCGGAAATCACGAAATGAAAATGATTGTTCATCACTTCAAAGGCGATAATCCTTAATTCCGGGAACTTGTCCGCGGCCTGAGCTATAACGTTCATCGCAAATCTTAAGTCATCAGAGCCTGTAAAGAGAATCGGGGTCTCTTTCCCTGATGTGTAAGCGTGCCAATAAGGCCCGGCACTAAAGAACGTTGCCTCGCAACTTCTTTCCTTTTCATTGTAATTCTTCATAGTTGTCGAATATCTCAGTTAATATTGTAATCGTTAATCTTATAAAATTAAGCCCTTGTACCGGTATTCTCTTTTCGTTTATTCTGCACACTATAGCCCATTTCCCTATACCAAGGGTGTTTTGTGGAGCATTCCGTACATCAGAGGCCCCTCTCCTGTACCACACATGTTCCGGAGAATAGTTCGTACCCCAGAGGCCCATCTCCTGTACCGGACACGTTTCGGAGTGCGGTTTGTACCCCAGAGGCTCCTCTCCTGTACCAAACATGCTCCAGAGTGTAGTTCGTACCCCAGAGGCCCCTCTCCTGTACCACACACGTTCCGGAGAGTAGTTCGTACCCCAGAGGCCCCTCTCCTGTACCACACATGTTCCGGAGAGTAGTTCGTACCCCAGAGACCCTTCTCCTGTACCAAATTGAGATGGAAGTGGTTTTCATACCTCAGAAAGCTTGATATTGTGCCTGGTGAGTCACGATAAATGCGCTATGTGGTTATTGGTTTACGGCAAATACAGCTGTCATAATGTCAATACGGGGTAATGAGAAACAAAAAAGCGAGTCAGGTGCGATATAACCTAACTCGCTTTGCGGATTCTGTGCTCCGCGGCATTCAGTATTGTCTTTATGAATATTCAGTAACGTGTAATGGCTGATTGCCATAGAATACGGTAATACTCAATTGGCATCAGACATTGCGTCTGTTATATTCATAAAGAATATTCATTCCCTACAGCGTGCCGTTCTCGGCCTTCTCGATCATCGTCTTGTTGGCGGTGATGTAGATCTCGACACGGCGGTTCTGGGCGCGGCCTTCCTTGGTGGAGTTGTCGGCTACAGGCATGGAGTAGGACTTGCCTTCGGTGGTCATACGTGAGGAGGCTATGCCGCAGTTCTTCAGGTAGTTGGCCACGGACTGGGCCCTCTCGTTGGACAGGCGCTCGTTGACGGCGTCGGGACCGGTGTTGTCGGTGTGGCCGTAGATGGTGATGTCTGTGTCCTGCATATCGCTCATCTTTGTGGCGAACTGTGAGAGTTCGTTCTTTGAGGTCTGTGACAGGGTCGAGCCGTTTGTCGGGAAGAGAATGCCGCTGTTGAAGGTGACCTTGATGGCCTGGAGTCCGTTCTGATCCTGTACAGTCTCGACCTTGGCGTTCTCAAGTGCCTCAAGCTCAGCTGCCTTCTTGTCCATCTTCTTGCCGATGACAGCTCCGGTTCCAGCGCCTACGGCTGTTCCGATGGCCGCTCCGATGGCCGCGCCCTTGCCGTCACCGATGGCGGCGCCGATTCCGGCTCCGATGATGGCTCCGGCTCCGGAACCGAGAAGTGTACCTTGTCCAGTCTTGGACATTGTGCCGCAGCCAGAGAAGATCATGGCGCCGCAGAGAAGGGTCAAAACAACTTTCTTCATAATGTTTGATTTTTTAATGTACGGCTTCCAAAAGAATGCCGTCTTTGTGTTGTCAAAAAATAAGGTGCCCCCCCAAAAAAAAAGCTGCTAAAATATAAAAAAAATAGGAGCGAAGCGACCGAACGGGATTCGGGGAAACCTTTCCACGTGCCCCACCGGGGCTGTCACGAAGTGACTAGGGGGTAGGATTATTATAAATAAGGGTGACTAAAAAGAGACTTTAGCCACCCTTGTTCTTATTCGCAAAAAAGTGAATTAATTATTTCGCGATAACACGTGCCATTTCGAGCACCTTGTTGGAATAACCCCACTCGTTGTCGTACCAAGCGCAAACCTTGACGAAGGTAGGATCGAGCTGGATACCAGCCTTCACGTCGAAGATTGAAGTGCGTGAGTCGTTGCGGAAATCGGTGGATACCAGTGGCTCGTCAGTGTAACCAAGAACACCCTTGAGCTCGCCCTCGGAAGCCTCCTTCATGGCGGCGCAGATCTCATCGTAGGTGGCTGGAGTGTTGAGCTCGCAGGTAAGGTCTACGAAGGAAACGTCAGAAGTAGGAACACGGAGAGACATACCGGTAAGCTTGCCGTTGAGCTCAGGAAGAACCTTACCTACAGCCTTGGCGGCACCTGTTGATGAAGGGATGATGTTCTCGAGGATTCCACGACCACCTCTCCAGTCCTTCTTTGAAGGTCCGTCAACGGTCTTCTGGGTAGCGGTGGCAGCGTGAACGGTTGTCATAAGGCCTCTCTTCACACCGAACTTGTCGTTGAGCACCTTGGTGATAGGAGCAAGGCAGTTGGTGGTGCAGGATGCGTTGGAGATGATGTCCTGTCCAGCGTAGGTCTTGTGGTTTACACCATAGACGAACATAGGGGTGCTGTCCTTTGAAGGAGCTGACATGATGACTTTCTTAGCGCCGGCCTGGATGTGCTTGCGGGCTGTCTCGTCAGTAAGGAAGAAGCCTGTTGACTCAACAACTACGTCTGCCTCAACCTCGTTCCACTTGAGGTTTGCAGGATCCATCTCAGCGGTGACACGGATCTTCTTGCCGTTTACTACAAGGTGTCCGTCCTCAACCTTTACGTCGCCCTTGAATGCTCCGTGAACTGAGTCGTACTTGAGCATGTAAGCAAGATACTCTGGATCGAGAAGGTCGTTGATACCTACAACCTCGATGTCGTTTGAGAAGTTCTCAACCGCTGCACGGAAAACCATACGGCCGATACGGCCAAATCCGTTAATACCAAGTTTTACCATTTTAATTAGATATTAAATAAGTTGTTAATACTTTTCTTTACTAAACTAACCGCAGCCTTTCACTGCAAAAGCGATGCAAAATTATTAAAAAATTGCGGAAATTAATATATTTGTGGGCTAAAATATTAATAGAATGTCTGATGAACTGAATATACTGCTGACAAACGACGATGGTTATCAGGCTGGTGGCATACATTCGCTGGCTGACATGATGCGTCAATTTGGCAGAATCACGGCAGTCGCGCCGAAATTCCACCAGTCCGGGATGTCAATGGCGGTCTCGATGGGTGGCAGGGCGATCGCCTACAAGGAACTCCCGACGGAGGATGGAGTGCGTAGGTCCTACCTCGATGCCACTCCGGCAAGCTGCGTGAAGTATGGCCTGGACGAGATCTTCTGGCCTCAGAAGCCGGATGTCGTGGTCTGCGGAATCAACCACGGCTCCAACGCTGCCACCGCGGCGAACTATTCCGGAACCCTCGGCGCGGCGGAGGAGGCCGCCCTGAACGGAATATTAGGCATCGGAGTCTCGCTCGACACTATGAGCCTGGACGCGGACTTCTCCGTTGTCAATGAATATTTCCCCGGCATATTCAGAAAACTTTGGGCGTGTCATAACCCGAAGTCAGGAATATATTATAATGTCAATTTTCCGAATATTCCGGCATCGGCTGTCAAAGGCATCCGTGTGGGACATCAGGGGCTGGGGCATTGGGAGAAGGAGTTCAAGCCTTGGGACGCTGAGCTTTTCGCCAAAAGGGGAGTCCGTCCGGAGGATCTGGGGCACACGTCATTCCCGAAGGCCGAGGAGGGGGAGACCCTTTACATGATGGTCGGGGAATTTAAGGACGATTCGCCGGTGGATGACATTCTGGCCGATCATCACATCCTCGCCGACGGGTACATCTCCATTGTCGCCCACAACATCAACAGTTCGGACCACGAGGAGATCGCCAGGTTGAACGGACTTGGGTTCAATGAAGATTTTTAAAGAATATGCGCTACTATATCATAGCCGGAGAGGCGTCCGGGGATCTGCACGGATCCAATCTTATGCGGGGGCTTTACGCTGAGGACCCCGAGGCTGACATCCGCTTCTGGGGCGGAGGGCTTATGGATGCCGTCTATAAGGAGCATCAGCAGGGAACCGGCCTCGTGAAGGACTACAAGGATGGGGCTGTCATCGGCTTCACCCAGATTCTGCTCCACGTCAGAGCCTTCGCCAAAAGGTTCACGGACTGCACCACGGACATCCTCCGCTGGAAGCCGGACGTGGTGATTCTCATTGACTATCCCGGATTCAACTTCCGTGTCGCCGAGTTCGCCCACAAGGCCGGATTCAAGGTCTTCTACTACATCGCCCCTAAGGTCTGGGCCTCAAGGGAGAGTCGTGTGAAGAAGCTCAAGGCGTTCGTGGACAAGCTGTTCATCGTGTTCCCGTTCGAGATTCCGTACTTCACTGAGAAAGGCGTTGACTTTATATATAAAGGTAATCCGCTGATCGATGCGATCGACAATTCTGAGGCATTCAAGGAGACCCGTGAGGAGTTCCTGGCGAAGACGGGGCTGCCTGACAGGCCGATGATCGCCCTCCTGGCCGGATCCAGAAACGGCGAGATCAGCTCGATGATGCCGACCTTTATGGAATTTGCCGACAGGCTGCATTCCATCCCTGAATATTCAGAATACCGCTTCGTCGTGGCGGCTGCTCCGGCCCGCACGGAGAGCGACTACACCAAGTACATAAGGGGGCGTGAATATGTCAGCGTGGTCTTCGGCCAGAGTTATGCCGTGATGCGTCACGCCAAGGCCGCGGTGGTCAATTCCGGCACGGCTTCGCTGGAATGCGCGCTGATCGGGACTCCGCAGGTGGTCGCCTATAAGGGTTCGGATCTTAACTTCCAGATAGCCAAGTCGATAATAAAGATCCAATATATCAGTCTCGGCAATCTGATTCTTGACCGGATTTGTTTCCGGGAGCTTCTCCAGTACTATTTCACGCCGGAGAACGTGCTGAACGAGGTCCGGAGGATGATCGAGGATGAGGAGTATCGTTCCACGATGCTGTCCGGCTATCAGGAGATCCGTGACGCTCTCGGTGGAGAGGGCGCTTCGGCTGCTGTGGCAAGAGCGATGATTGAAGAATTAAGAAAGTGACCAAAGAACAGGATATTAATACATTGAATATGAAAAGAATAGCATTGATCGCATTGATGATTGTGGCCGGAACCATGGCTGCGTATTCGCAGACAGAGCAACAGCTGCCGACGGAAATTTACGTTGAAGGCGCGAAGAACCATGTCCAGGGAATCGCCTACGACAGCTCCGCCGGCAACATGTACTTCTCTTTCACGACCAGCTTCATCAAGACGGACATGGAAGGAAAGGTTGTGGGTTCAATAGACAGGATCCAGGGACATCTTGGAGCGATGACATTCAATCCTTCGGACAGAAAGGTTTACGCCTCTCTCGAATGTAAGGACGATGTCATCGGAGCCGGACTTTCCTCTTTCGCCAAAGGCAGGTCGATGTTCTACATCGCGATCATTGACGTTGACAAGGTCACGGAGGTCGGCATGGATTCCGAGAACAATGACGCTTTCCGGATTGTCTGTGTCAAGGACGCCACCAGGGATTACCACATGACCGGCTTCGCTGACAAGGGCTACGAGCATTACTATGGCTGTTCCGGAATCGACGGCGTGACGATCGCCCCTAAGCTCGGCAAGAAAGGTGGAAAGAATTACCTCTATGTGGCTTACGGCATCTACGGCGACAAGGCCCGCAACGACAACAACCATCAGGTGTTGCTTCGCTACGACATCAGGAAGCTTAATGAATATGCAGGGAAGGTGAAGTTCGGGGATTTCTATGGGGAAGGTCCGGACAAGCCTTTGGACAAGTATTTCGCCTACACGGGCAACACGAACTGGGGCGTGCAGAATCTGGCCTACGATGCGGAGACGGGGAAGATGTTCATGGCTGTGTACAAGGGGCGCAAGAGCATATTCAAGAATTATGACTTGTTCGTGTTTGACGTGGCTGAAAAGCCTGTCAAGAAGTCGTTGGCCGGTGTCCTCTACGACAGGACGAAGCATAAGGTGATCGGTTCGCGGGAGAATCCTGTTTCCGGCTTTTACTTCAAGTACGGTTCCACCGGTATTTGTCCAGTGGGCGGCGGGCTGTACTATTTCGCGGAACCGGGAAAGAGTTCCGTCACCGGCAACCAGTACTCCAGGACCCGACTTTACCGCTGGACCGGTGATCCGGACACCCCGTTTGAGAGATTGTAGTGCTGCCTAAGCCACAAAACATCTAAGTGCTGATCCGGTAAATTTGTTGGTAAATTTCATCGCAGGGTAGTAAATTTCGTGTGTCTGACGAAATCTACTACCCTGCTTTTATTGTCCATTGGAAGGTGTTGTCTAAATTTACGATTGAATTTTAACACAACACCTTATGACAAATTTTTTAGAAAGGGTCGGCGTCGGGATTGTTCTGCCCCTGTGTCTGTTGATGTCCTTCGGATGTGCGGACTACTCCCCGGACATCGACAACATCCACAAGAGGCTTGACGCCATGGAGGACAACCAAATCGCCACCATCGAGAGTCAGGTCGTCTCGGTCAACTCCTCGATTTCCAATTTTGAGAAGGCCGATGCGGATCTGAAGGAAATGATCGCGAACCTTCAGAAGACAGCGGGGAAGTTTGAGAAAACAATCTCGGAGAACGGGGAAAGCATCTCAGCATTGAAGACCGGCCTTGAGAAAGCGGTCGAGGATCTTAAAAACAGCGACAGGGCGGACAAGGAATATGTCCTTGACTCCCTCGGCAAGGCCAAGGCCATGCTGCTTGCGTTGCTGGAGTCGGAGAAGACCGAGTTGAATGGCAAACTGACTTCAATCAACAACACCATCTCGTATCTTCAGAAAAAGGATGCTGAACTTGAGAAGAAAATTACGGATTTGAGAATCTACATCGACAAGGAACTGAAGGAGACCAAGGACTGGGCTAATGCGACATTCATGACTTTGGATCAGTATGACGCCATTGTGGACCAGCTCGGCGGGATCGAAGGCGAGATAGCTGGCCTCAAAACCTCGATGACTAACCTTGAGACCCGTCTGACGGAGAAATATTCAAAGGATCTGAAGACAGCGTCGGATGGAGTGAAGTCAAGGCTTGGCGAGGAGGTCGATGGTCTGAATGACAGGATCGACAAGGTGGTCTCTGACATCACCAAGGCCTACACCGACGCCATCGCCACTTTCCGTGAGGAAATGGAAAAATGGTGGAACGAAAGCCTGAAGAAAGCCATCGATGACAGCGAGGCCTCTATGAAATCGTGGGTGAACAGCACTTTGGACGGCTACTGGACGATCGCCCGGACCAAGGATTCCCTCAAGGCGCTTAATGATGACATTGAGAATCAGCTTGAGGCGCAGAAAAAACTGTTGAATGATTTGATCAGTGAAAACGCGGGGGATATTACTGCTCTTGAGGACAGGTTGAAGAAAGTCAATGATGACCTTAAGGCGTTGGCGGATCGTTTCCCGGTCTTCACGTCTGACTTGAACAAGGCGAAGGAGGATCTTACCACTGCCTACAAGAAAGCAATCGAGGATGCCATCACTGATTTCAAGGGTGTTTTTGAGGCTACGATCAAAGCTCGTGTTGATGCCGCGTATGACAGTTTCACGAGAGCATTTTCGACAAAAGAGGCTGAAATGAGGAGGGTGATGGCTTCTATCAGTAGCGATCTCGCTTCCCTTGATTTCGCTGGCCTTATTTCCTCCTTTGACTCCGTGATGCAGTCTCTGGCGTTTGTCCCGACGAGCGATGACGGGAGTGTGATTCTCTCCTACAACGTCGAGTCTTTGGAAAAGACCATCGATGTCTCTCTGGAGATCCGCCCTGAGCGGCTGCTGTCCTCAATAGGAGCCGCTGATGTGTCGGCGTATGCGTTGCTCACAAAGACAAGGGCTTCGGTCGGGGATGAGGTCGCTCTGAAAGTTCAGAGAATCACCAAGGCAAAGAACGGAGTCCTGAATGTCAGGGTTGAGCCCGGGGTACTGTTGGATGACTTTATCGCAGGACGAGTCTCCGCCGGTTTCAGGGTCGTTGTCCGTGACGTTTCCACACGGTTCACTCCTTTGAAAGTCGCGAAAATAAGACCGCCTTTGATCCAATATACTACCGCGTCCGGAAGTATGGTTGACATTTCTTCATCTTTATATGCCAAAGACGCGAATAATAAAACTTTGAACATCGTGCACACCAAGTATGGTGAAATCGGCTTTGACGGTGATGCAGACAAAGTGAATCTTAATTGGTATAAATCTGCTGACTTAAAGACAATCAAGCTCCTCAAGAAAGCAAAGCCTGATTACGAGATATATTTTCGAGACTGCAATCTTCTTGAAGAGGTGGATCTTGAGTTATTGGACGTGTCGGCAGTCACTAATTTTCAACAGTCATTTTATAATTGTAGTAAGCTGACTACAAAATCGTTGAAAATCTCCTCTTGGAGGCCTCAGAACCTTGATTATACCAACTTTACATTCTATGGATGCTCAGGGTTGACTTCCTTGGATTTGTCCAAATGGAAAATGGATAAGGTGACTAGCGTGCCTGGAATGTTCAATGGATGTTCGTCGCTTGAGACGTTGGATTTGTCAGGTTGGAATTTGGATAAAGCAAACTGGCACGATGTCAGTGATAATTATGGAAAGACGGTGAGGTGTATGTTCTATGGTTGTAAGAAATTGAAGACCATCAGAATGGTAGGCTGCAGCAACGCCACTATGAATCTGGTCAAGCGTGATCTTGGTGTGGCCGGCATAAACCCTACAATCGTGACCCGATAACCCTAAAATGGAAGAATCAATGAATATAATAAGAATATTACCGGCTCTTCTGAGCCTGATTCTGCTGGTGTCCTCCGGATGCGCTGACTACGATGCTGAGTTCAAGCGTGTGGATGACCGCATCGATGAAATCGAGAACAACCGCATCCCGTCCATCGACAAGCAGCTTGAAAAGATAAACGCTTCACTCCCGGAGTTGGAGCGGACAGATTTGGAAATCAAGAAGATGATCGAGTCCTTGGACAAGACCGCCGATGATCTTCGCAAAGACATCGGTGAGAACGAGAACCGCGTTTCAGAGGTTCGCTCTGAACTCGAAAAGGCTGTCAAGGAACTCCAGGACAGTGACAAGACCAACAAGGAGGAACTGATCGCTGCCATAAATGAAGCCAAGGCTACCGTCTTGGCCAATCTTGAGGCGATGAGGACGGAAATGCAGGGCAAACTGTCCGACATAGATGAAATGATCTCTGATCTGAAAGATAAGGATCAAGAATTGGAGAAACAGATTTCTGTTCTCAAGACCTATGTTGATGATGAATTGAAAGGCATCAGGGACTGGGCCACAGCCACATTCGCGACGTTGGAGCAGTATAATGGTATTGTGGAACGGATTGGAGGGATCAACACGGAGATGTCTGAACTGAAGAAGTCTTTGTCTGACCTTGAGACCCGCCTGACAAACAAGTTCGACGAGGATTTGAAAAAGGCGGTCAGTGACCTTGAGTCAAAAATCGGAGAGGAAGTCTCCGGTCTTAATGACAGGATAGACAAAGAGGTATCAAATCTTACACAGGCTTACACATCGGCCATCGCCAAGACTCGCGCAGAGATTGAAAGCGCATGGACGGAAAAGGTTAAGACCTCTCTTGAGGAGTTGGAGAAATCCCTTAAACTTTGGGTGAACGAGAAACTTACAGCCTACTGGACGATAGAGGAGACCAAGGCGGCTCTTGAGGCTCAGAAAAAGGATCTCGAAAACCAGTTGAAGGCTCAGGAAGCCTATCTGAGAGGATTGATCGATGCTAATGCGGGAGAGATCAAGGACCTGAAAGAGGCTCTGACAGAGACCGAGAACGCTCTTGCGGACAACACCAAGAGTCTGGAGGACTTGTTCGCGGAGCTTGAGCAGTCAAAAAAGGACATCAAGGTTGCTTATGAGGCCGCGATCAATGATGCCATAGCTTCGTTGAAAGGTGTTATGGACAAAGAACTTGCCGACAGGATAGACAGCCTCAACAACAGTTTTGCCGAGAGAGTCGAGGCGTTGGAGTCAAGGATTGAGAAATGCAAGGATGACTTGGCTTCGATAATCGAGGCTGTAGAGGACGCGCGTGATAAGATAAGAAACGTGATATCATCGTTTGTATATTTCCCGACATATTCAGATGGATCGGTTGAGGTCTTCTGTGAAGGTGACAAGAAGTCTCTGACATTGAAATTCGAGGTCCGTCCGTTCTCAGCCGCCGAGGCTCTTAATGTAGACAATGTGTCGATCCTCACTCAAAACGTGGAGCCAAAAAACTATGTTATTCCTCTTAAGTTGAGCGGAATCACAAGCACCGGGAACGGCATCGTTCTGATGGACATAGATGCTTCCGGCCTTCCTCTCATCTTTACAAATGGTTCTAGTAAGTTCAACGTTCTGGTGTCAATAAGAGATGCTTCCAAAGGGTGGGATATGATTTCCGGATTTATTCCTATTGTCCCTGTTGTGGTGACAAACCCTTAAGAGAAAGATGAATATGTTTGACTGTTAACATTTGAAAGAAATGAAAGAATATATTGGAAAAATTAAAGTTGCCTTGATGTGCGCGGGTCTTGCCGCAGCTTTCGGCTGTGCGGACTATTCTCCGGATCTTGATGAGATCCACGAGAATCTGGACGGAAAGGATGCGTGGGTCACATCCATAAACCAGCAGATCGAGAAGATCAACGCTTCCATTCCGAAGTTGGAGCAGACCGACAAGGACATGAAGGACATGATCGGTTCCCTGGAGGAGACCGCCGGCGATCTCAGGAAAGCTATCACGGAGAATGGGAAACGGATTTCAGCAGTGAAGTCCGATCTTGAGAAAGCGGTGGAAGAATTGAGGAAAAGCGACAATGCCAACAAGGAAGAACTTATCAGGGCAATAGAACAAGCCGAAAAAGAGGTTCTTGTGACTCTTGAGACAATGAAGTCTGAGATGAACGTGAAATTGTCAGACATAGGCGGCGCGATCTCCGACCTGAAAAAGAAAGATGCGGATTTGGAAGGCAAGATCTCGGATTTGAAATCGTATGCCGGAAAAGAATTGAAAGGCACTGAAGATTGGGTCAAGGCCACTTTCGCGACTTTGGAACAGTACAATGACATCGTGGAGCAAATCGCTGGCATTGATATCGAAATCGCCGGATTGAAGACCTCAATGACTGATCTTGAGGAGCGTCTGACAAAGAACTTCACAGAGTCGTTGAACAAGACTGTCAGCGATCTGGAATCAGCTGTCGCTGACGAGGTCGCCGGGTTGAATGACAGAATCTCAAAAGAGGTAGCTGATCTGACAAACGCTTTCACCGAAGCCCTCTTAAAAGCCCGGAACGAGACTGAGGCAGCCTGGGAAAAGAACCTTAAGGATTCGGTGAATGATTTGAAGTCATCCCTTGAGTCTTGGGTGAATGATAAAATTAAGGCTTACTGGACGATTGAGGAAACGAAGGCGGCCCTTGAGACTCAGAAAAAGGCTCTTGAAGGTCAATTGCTTGTGCAGAAAACCGCTTTGGAGGAAATGATCAAGGCAAATTCGAAAGACATCGAGGATTTGAAGGCGGCCTTGGCCGTGACCAATAAGGCGATTGAGGACAACGCGAAGGAGATCGAAGGCTTGAAGTCGGATTTGGATGAGGTCAAGGCAGAGGTCAAAGAGGCTTATGAGAGAGCCATCAGAGATGCGATAGCCTCCCTGCGAAATGAGTTGTCTGCGGACATCACGGCCGCGATCAATGATGCGGACAGTAAGGTTCAGGGCGAGATTGATCGAATGAGTTCGGAAATCCGGAAGATGGAGAAATCTGTCAGCGATAAGATAACACAGGCTCAGAATGCTGTCAACAAGGTGCTGTACAGAATACAGTCTTTGGTTTATGTCCCTTATACCGAGGATGGAGTAGCTGTAGTGACAAGATATGGCTCGGGTTCCATTGTGAAATTCGTGACGTTGGAATTCGAGGTACGGCCTTCCTCCGCGCTGTACTATCTGAAAAAGGATAACATTAAGATAACGGCGCATTATCCGAATAATGAACAGAAGGATCTTTACATAAATAATGACAATGACTTTAAGGTGTATGGCGGTTATATTGTCATCAAGGTGAACGCCACCTACATCTCTGATTCGTTTGTGCGTGGCGAGATGGCAGCCTTCGCCAGAGTCCACATCGAGAACGTGACGATGGGCTGGAATCTGTCGTCTGAATATATTCCTTTGAGGATGGCTGAATGAGCGGTTGAGAGCAACACTTTGATGAATAAACAACTTCGACATCATTCCTCTTAAAACCGTGGATGGCGCTTTGGAGCCGGACATGATCAACGGTCATGTGTATGTCGAGATGGGCGACGGCCTGAAATGGGCCAACTGCAACGTGGGCGCGGACAAGCCTGAGGAAGTCGGGGCGCTTTTCGCCTGGGGTGAGACGACACCGAAGGCCACGTATTCCCTGGACAACTACAAATGGTACAAGGATGGGAACTACACCAAGTACAATTCCACAGACAGCAGGCAGATCCTGAGCAAAGAGGATGATGCCGCCACCGCCAACTGGGGAGGAACTTGGCGTACTCCGACCAGTAATGACATCTTTAAACTTTTGGATTATTGTAAGTGTACATGGGATGATGCAAGAAACGGCTATGTCCTGACAAGTGAATCCCCTGGTTATGAAGGTAACAGCCTCTTCTTCCCGTCACCGGATTATAATCCGACCATTTACAAGGGATTGTACTGGACCTCATTTGTGAATGTGAATAGGCATGTGGAAAAAGCGGGTGTTTTTTCCATGATCAAGAGCAATGGAATGGTTGGACTCTCGTCAGCCCCTCGCCACCTCGGTCTGCCGATCCGTCCTGTGTCGTTTTAGTGCATGCGGTCAACCTCGGAGCCGTCGGCGACAAGGCCTGTCGGAGTGACGGGGATCAGCGTTTCATGACGCTTAGATCCACAGGCCCCGGAACGCCTTTCACGACGGCCTTGTCGGTGAACTGCCAAAAGGTCCAGCCGTCGAAGTCCGGCCTGTCCTTCTCGTAGTGGGCTATCCAAACAGGATAGTTGTCCGTGATCCTCTTGCTGAGCCAGTCACGGGCAAAGGAAGACCCCGTGTAGACAATAGGCTTTTTACCGTAGTGACCCTCAATGGTTTCCAGCCATTTGAGGGCCTCTTCGTTCAGTTTCTTCATCGACCCTCCCCGGTGGATGGTCTCGATGTCCAGAACCGGAGGCAAGTCCTTGAATCTCAGGTCGCCAACCGTCTTGATGAATAGCCTTGCCTGAGCCTCGCCGTCCTTTGAACTCCTGAAGAAGTGGTACGCGCCTCTTCTAAGGCCAGACCTGCCGGCGTCCTGCCAGTTCCTTTTGAAATCCTTGTCCACCATCGACACCCCTTCCGTAGCCTTTATGAACACGAAACTGACAGGCCTGATGTCTTTAGCCAGATGGTGATCACGGATTGTTTTTCCACGTTTGTCCGTCAGCACGTAAAGGGAATCCCAAACGATGTCGCCGGCGTTGTGGTGGGAGATGTCGATTCCGTAGCGCCAGTCTCCTGGCGGAACCTTGGCCCCTGTCTCGTGTCCGCCTCCGCCACCCTGGCTGATGAACATAACCGCCAGAGCCAGAATGACTGACGCGGCGATGCCGACAGCCGTCCAGACTCCTATATTCACTTTTTTGGGCTTCCTCTTTTTCCTCCGGGGACGTTTTGCCGGTGATGTCCTGGCTTTCTGTGCGCCGGCCTTTTTCCTGGCGGCTGAACCCTGAATATTCTTGTTTTTCGCCTCTGGCATATTCATAAAATCCTTGAAACCGCGGCGACCGTGGCCACCGCCTCACAAAATTAATGAATATTTCTGACTATCTTTGTACGCAGTATATTTAAAGGACTATGAACTGGTTCATCGAGATATTCACGGAACCGTCTTATATTCAGGCGATTCTCGTCCTGTCGCTGATTTGCGTCGCCGGCCTTCTTTGCAACAAGATCAAGATAAAGGGGGTGAGCCTTGGCGTGACGTTCGTTTTTTTCGCCGGGATTGTTGTCGGGCACTTCGGGCTCAGCGTTGATCCCCGTATGCTGGCGTTGGCGCAGAACTTCGGCCTTGTGCTCTTTGTGTTCACCCTTGGCCTGCAGGTCGGCCCGAGTTTCTTCCCTTCGCTGAAGAAAGGAGGCATCAAACTGAATATCCTGGCGTTCGCCGTGCTTCTGGTAGGCACTTTGATGACGTTGGGAATAAGTAGATTATGCGGAATATCGCTGCCTGTGGCGACCGGACTTCTCACCGGTGCGGCGACCAACACCCCGATGCTTGGAGCGGCGCAACAGACTCTGCTTCAGACCGATCCGGGGGCAGTGGATGTCTCCAACCAGATGGCCACCGCCTGCGCCGTGGGCTATCCTTTCGGCGTGATCGGTGTGATCCTTTGCGTGGTGGTCCTTTCGGTCATATTCCGTAAGAACCGCGGCCCAAAGGACACGCACAACAACCAGACATTCATCAACGAGTTCAGTGTGAGCAATCCGGCTGTATTCGGCAAGACGATCCGGGACATCATGAAGGACGCACACATCAGAATTGTAGTGTCAAGGGTTTGGAAATATGGCGGTGAAGGCCGCGGGCAGGTGATAATCCCGGACGGGGACACCGTGCTTGAGGAAGGGGAGCATGTGCTTGTGCTGACCCGTGAGAAGGACGCCGGGGCTGCCGAGCAGCTCTTCGGAGAGAAGGTCGTTAAGGATTGGAACAAGAAGGACATCGACTGGAACCATCTGGACGGAATGCTTGTTTCCCGTCATATTTTCGTGACCAAGACGAGCGTCAACGGAGCCAAACTTGGGGATCTGCATCTGCGTAACGTTTACAGAATCAACATCACAAGGGTTAACCGCGCGGGCATCGACCTGCTGCCGTCCCGTGACCTCAGACTTCAGATCGGAGACAAACTGACGATCGTAGGAGAGCAGAAAGCGATTGACCGTGTGGCGGAGGTGCTTGGTAATCAGGAGAAAGAGCTCCGTAATCCGAATCTGCTGTTCATTTTCATCGGACTTATGCTCGGATTGATTCTGGGCAGCCTTCCGATTTCCATTCCGGGAATGAGTGTCCCGATCCGTCTCGGGATCGCCGGCGGCCCGATCCTGATCGGCATCCTGATGGGGGCGTTCGGACCGAGAATCCACTTGACCACCTATACGACACACAGCGCGAATCTGATGCTCAGGCAGTTCGGTTTGACGATCTATCTGGCTGGATTGGGACTCAGCGCAGGACCTGACTTTTTCGAGACTGTCTTGAGACCGGAAGGCTTGCTGTGGATCGGGATCAGTGTGTTCTTGGCCATTGTGCCGGTGCTGCTTGTCGGCTTTGTCGCCGCTAAATTCTGCAAGACGGACTATTCGGAGAACGTCGGGATGCTGTGTGCCTCGATGGCCAACCCTATCGCCCTTAACTATGCACTTACCACGGTTGACGATGACGAACCGTCTGTCGCTTACGCCACTGTCTATCCGATGGAGATGTTTCTGCGTGTCATTTCCGGGCAGGTGATGATGCTGCTTTGACGTGATTCCTATTCCTCTGGTCAGGTCACTTCGATGCTTCGGCAAGCTCAGCAACCACAGGCTCGGTGACCGGTGATGTCGGTCGTTATTTTGGTCATTGCGCTTTGTGTCATCAGCATAAGGCTGCCGAGCTCCGGTTACCGAACTCTGGTTGCTGAGCTTTGGCTGCCGAGTTCCGGTTGCTGAGCTTGTCGAAGCATACCTACTGGTAAATTTAATGGTAAGTTTCGTTACAAGGTAGTAAATTTCGTGTCTGAACGAAATCTACTACCCTCATTCTTTTGCATTTACCTTCTCCATAATTATTTTTGTTCATTGAATCCCATCGAATATGATCGGAAACTGATAACCTGCTGATGGAAACCTCTGATGGCATTCTGCATGAATTTTATTGAATATCAATACATGATACATTATGACGAAATTTATTGAGAAAGCAGGCATCTGGATTCTGCTGTCCTTGTGCCTGTCAATGTCTTTCGGCTGCACGGATTATTCTCCAGACTTGGATGAAGTGGAGAAGAGGCTTGACGGCATCGAGGACAACCGGATCGCATCGATCGACAAGCAGCTCAAGGCGATCAACGCTGCCATTCCGCAGTTGGAGAAGACTGATGCGGATCTGAAGAAGATGATTGAGAACCTTCAGACGACAGCGGACGGCCTTGAAAAGTCAATCGCCGAGAACGGGAAAAACATCTCCGATCTTAAGACCGACCTTGAGAAGGCGGTTGAGGACCTCAAGAACAGTGACAAGGCGGACAAGGAATATGTCCTTGACTCCCTCGGCAAGGCCAAGGCCGTGCTGCTTGCGTTGCTGGAGTCCGAAAAGACCGAGATGAACGGAAAGCTTACCTCTGTCAACAACACGATTTCGGATCTGCAGAAGAAGGATGCCGAGCTTGAGAAGAAGATCTCTGACCTTAAGGCCTACGCTGACAAGGAGCTGAAGGGGGCAAAAGACTGGCTCTCCGCCACATTTATGACCCTGGATCAGTATAACTCAATAGTTGAACAACTTGGTGGAATCAATGGCGGGATAGCCGGCCTCAAGACCTCTATGGCAAACCTTGAGACCCGCCTGACGAAGAAATATTCAGAGGATCTGAAAACGGCGGCGGATGGAGTGAAGTCCAAGCTCGCCGGAGAGGTAGATGGTCTGAATGACAGGATCGACAAGGAGGTCTCGGCCATCACCAAGGCCTACACAGCCGCCATAGCCATTTTCCGTGAGGAGATGGACAAATGGTGGAGCGAAAGCCTGAAGAAATCCATCGATGACTGCGAGACCTCGATGAAGTCCTGGGTGAACAGCACTTTGGACGGCTACTGGACAATCGCCCAGACCAAGGATTCCCTCAAGGCGCTTAATGATGACATCGAGAATCAGCTTGAGGCGCAAAAGACTTTCCTGAATGGCCTTATCGAAGCCAATGCGGCCGACATCAAGGCTTTGAATGACAAGTTGAAAGAGCTTGATGAGGCTGTGAAGAAAAACTCTGATGACATCGACGCTGTTAATAAGGCTCTTGGAGAGGCAATGGATGAGCTTACCGATGCCTACACGGATGCGATTACCAAGGCGATATCTGAATTCGAGGGCACTTTCTCAGAAGAGATCAAAACTCGGATAGCCTCTGTGAACAATAGCCTTGAGACGAAAAACAAGGCCATAGAGAGCAAGGTGTTATCCCTTGAGGGGTCTGTCAGCAGCTTGAATGACAAATTGTCCGAATTCTTGAATGCCAGTGTGTCTTTAAGAATCCAATCGGTTGAATGGTTCCCATTATCAACTGATGGCAAGGAGACCCTTTATTATGACAAGGGAGATCCGGACTTCCCAGAAAGTGAGAGCTACAAGTACATCAAATACATCAAATTCCGGTTTGAGGTTCGCCCGGCAAGTGAAGCGGCCAACATTACGGAGGATTTGCTGTCTGCACGTCTGCTTTACACCAAGACCAGAACGACTGCTGGAGAGGATGTGGAATTGGACATAACTGATTTCAGTAATTCGTTCGGAGTCATTACCGTTACCATTGACGCATCCAAGGTCGATAGGGCTTTCATTGACGGCAAGATTCCGGCGAGTGTGGCCGTGGCTGTCGGAAATGTCAGCACGGAATATGTTCCTCTTAAGGCGCAGGCGCTTGAGGATCCGGTGATCCGCTATGAGACAATTGACGGAAAGATGCTGCCGGAAAGTGAGCTTGCAGGAGTGAGATGTTATAGTAAAGAGGGCGGCATACTGAACAAAAAACACACATATGGCAGGATTGACTTTACAGGGTCTGAGATTGGCGAACTATTGCTCAATCTCAGTAGAAAGAGTTATGAAGAAGATCCAAACGCAACATTGATGAAAATAAAGGTGTGCAGGAATGTTGCGGTGGCTGAATCCGGTATTTACATAGAATTGAAATTTAGAAACCAATACAAACTTGAATTTGCGGATTTGGAAAAGTTGGATGTTTCGAAAGTCGATAATTTTATGGAGATGTTTGCTTGGTGTACAAGACTGAAGGATTTGAGGATATCGTCTTGGAAGCCTAAACCCAAGGATATGTATCAAGCCTTTTATCGCTGCAGTAATTTAGAGACATTGAACCTTTCGGGATGGGATATGAGCCAGATTGAAAGAGTTACTGAACTGCTCTATAACTGTGCGTCACTTAAAGAATTGTATTTGGATAACTGGAATCTGAACAATTACACCGGAGGATCATATCCATATCCACAGGTATATGAAGGGAATGTTTTCAGCGGTATCAACTGCCGAAGGCGCGATTTTAATATATACGTCAGAAACTGCAATAAGAAGACCGTGGAAGCAGTGAAAAGATGGGTCAATAACTCGGTGATTGCCCAAGGCGAACCGCTCAAAGATGGTCGTTGCAACATAGTAACAAAATAAAATCACTTAATGAATATAAACACAATGAATATGAAAAAATATATTGCCGCCCTTTTCGGCGCGATCGCCCTTCTGGCATCCGGCTGCGCTGATTACGACTCAGACATCAAGTACCTTGAGCAAAGGATCGATGACATCGAGGGCAACCGGATAAAATCCATCGAATCGCAGATAACAAAAATCAACGAGTCGCTTCCGAAATTGGAACAGACCGACAAGGATCTCAAGGGTATGATCACAGCCCTTGAAGGTACTGCGGACGATCTTGCCAAGTCGTTGGCCGACAACTCGAAAAATATTTCCGATGTGAAGTCGGAACTTGATGAGGCCGTGAAAGACCTTCAGTCGAGCGACAAGAAGAACAAGGAAGAACTCATCGCCGCGATAAACACCGCCAAGGGTGTGATTCTCGCCAACCTTGAGTCGGCTAAGATCGAGATCGAGGGCAAACTGACCGCCGTAAACAACACGATCTCAGACCTAAAGGCAAAGGACGCCGAACTTGAGAAGAAGATCTCAGACCTTAAGGAATATGTTGACAAGGAGATCAAAGGCACCAAGGACTGGGCGACCGCCACGTTCGCGACATTGACGCAGTACAACGGCATCGTGGAGCAGATCGCGGGAATCAACTCGGAGATCAGCGGCCTGAAGAAATCCCTGACAGACCTTGAGACCCGCCTTACGAACAAGTTTACCGAGGATTTGAACAAGGCCGTCAGTGACCTGAATGGCAAGATCGCCGATGAGGTTTCCGGCCTGAATACGAGAATCGACAAAGAGGTGTCCGACATCACCGCCGCCTACACGACCGCCATCTCCACCACCCGTGACGAATTGGAGAAGGCCTGGGCCGCCAATCTGAAGACATCCATTGATGAATTGGAGAAATCCCTCAAGTCTTGGGTGAATGAGAGACTGACCGCCTACTGGACAATCGAGGAGACCAAGGCGGCCCTTGAGGCTCAGAAGAAAGACCTCGAAACGCAGTTGGAGGCTCAGAGGGTTCTTCTGAAAGGTCTGATTGACGCCAACACCGGCGACATCACCAAACTGAAAGAGGCTTTGGCGGAGACCGAGAAGAACATCGAGGCCAACACCAAGGCGATCTCTGACTTGGAATCCGATTTGGAAAAGGCCAAGACTGACATCACGACAGCGTATGAGAAAGCCATTAATGATGCGATCTCAGCCCTTGAGGGCAGGCTTGACACCAAACTGACGAATGAGATCGAGGCTGTCAATGACAGGATAGACGAGATCGTCAACGATTGGGAGAGCCGCATCAAATCCTGTGAGGATCAGGTGAAAGACGCCATAGACAAGATGAACGAGGCCCTGAAGGATATGGGCGGGAACGGTAAGATCCAGTCTGTGACCTATCGTCCGGAGTATTCAGATGGTGTACATAACGTGTATAGAGACACCAAAACCTTCCGAATGATGTTTGAGATCCGCCCGGCCAGTGTGGTGTCTAAATTGAACACAAGCAACGTCAAGATGCAAGCCTACGTGGATTGGGGGCGCGGTCAATGGAAGACATTTGATCTGACCGTCATAGGAATCGTGTCAGAATCAAACGGTGTGATCGCGGTCAAGGCTTCGGCTGAGACTATCAAGAACTCTTCGGCTACATTCTTTGACAGCTCGTGGTCGTATATTACTTATGCGAAGCTTCTCATAGAGGATTCTACCCTTGGTTGGGAAATCTCATCTGACTTCATCCGTCTTAAGGTGGTGTCGGGCAGTCTGGAGCCGGATAAGCTCTATGGGCATGAATATGTCGAGATGGGTGACGGCTTAAAATGGGCTACCTGCAACATAGGTGCTGACAAACCAAAAGATGTCGGGTCTCTTTTCGCCTGGGGTGAGACAACACCTAAATCCACGTACACTCTGGAGAACTACAAATGGTACGAGAACGGAAACTACACAAAGTACAATTCTACAGATGGTAAGTTGTTCTTGAATAAAGATGATGATGCCGCCACAGCTAACTGGGGAGGAACATGGCGTACTCCGACCTTCAATGAGCTTTTAAAACTTGTAGAACATTGTAAGTGTACATGGGATGATACAAGGAACGGCTACATCGTGACAAGCGAATTCCCTGGCTATGAAGGAAACAGCATTTTCCTCCCATCACCAACATATAATCCAACAATATACAATGGGCTGTACTGGACCTCACAAGGCAAGATTAAGGATATTACAATAGCAGGCACATTTGCCATAAAAAAGAGCAACGATGATCGTATCGGCTTATCTTCATTCCCACGTTACCTCGGTTTGCCGATCCGTCCAGTGTCGTTTTAACCCGTGGAGGTCAACACTCTGATTAATAGATAATAAACTAGACCTGCTCCTGCCCTGTACGGGTGGGAGCAGGTGCTTTTATCCAGCTGATACACAGTGCTTTGTCCTCCATACATGATTACTTCACAACCTTGTAGCGGATGGTCTCGATGCGTATGAAGCGGCATTCAATAGTGCTCCATGCATGATTACTTCACAACCTTGGAGCGGATGAACCGGTAGAGATCGGGAATGATGAGTACCGGCGAGGTGCAGAGGAGAATCCAGCCCCAGTCGGAGAGCGGAAGCGGGGAGACCTCGAAGAAGGCTCCGAAGCAGTTGACGATCAGGAACTGGCCGGCCAGGATGATTCCAGCGACCCAAAGACATCCGTAGCAGGCGGAAGCCTTGAACCTCTTGCGGTTGAAGAAGAAATCAAGAATGTCCTGAAGTACGCTTCCGTCAGTCTTGAAGTATCTTGCGTTGAACAGATTCCAGAACTGGAGCAGCACGAAAGTCGTGAAGAAGACTCCCAGTTCATAGCCTGAAAGATGTGCCTTTGTGTGGGCCGAGAACGCTCCGCTGAAGAACTCTCCGACAACATTCCAGTGAAGCAGGTCGGCAACCGAGCTGATGTCCATATGCCAGAGAAGCTGCCAGAGAAGAGCCAGATAGACAAAGAAGAATATTCCCGAAAAGGCTATCCGCTTCCCCATCCGCCGGTCGATGATGTGGCTCTTCTGGTCGCGTGGCTTGTCTTCCATAACCCGGCGGTCAGGCGGCAGGGATGACAGGGCCATCGCCGCGAATGTGTCCATTATCAGGTTCACCCACAGCATCTGCGTGACGGTCAGAGGTGAGTCCAGACCGATGAACGCGCCAAGGAGCACGATCAGGCAGGCGCAGACGTTGATCGTCATCTGGAACAGGATGAAACGCTTGATGTTCAAGTACAGGGATCGTCCCCACAGGATGCCTTTGCCTATGCTGGAGAACGAGTTGTCGATGATTGTCACATCGCTGGCCTCCTTGGCTCTCGCCGTGCCGTCACCCATCGAGAGCCCGACCTGTGCCTTTTTCAGAGCCGGAGCGTCGTTCGTTCCGTCGCCGGTTACCGCCACGACCTCGCCCATCTCCTGAAGCAGTGTGACAAGGCGGACCTTGTCCTCGGGACGCGCCCGGGATAGAACCCGCAGAGTCGGGATGACTTCCTTTTTGAGATATTCATCACTCTTGGCTGCGAACTCGGGGCCGGTGATGGTCAGAGGATTGGTCTCGTTGGCACCGATGATCCCGGCCTGACGGGCTATCTCGCTGGCGGTAAGGGAGTTGTCCCCGGTCACCATAATCACCCTCACTCCGGCGTGGCCGGAGCAGGTGTCGATCGCCTGGCGCACATCGTTCCTGATCGGATCGGCGATGCCGACAATGCCTATGAATATTAGTCTGGAGTCGTCCGCTGACATATTCCTTATGGCGAATCCCAATGTCCTCATCCCCTTTGACTGCCATGTCGCCAGGGTGGCGAGCACGCTTTCCTTGGACGGGCCGCCGTCAATGACATCGGAGGTCTCCAGCAGAAGCTCCGGCGCGCCTTTCACGAAGAGATATTCATGGCCGGAAATAGTGTCAATCGCTTCGGTGCTCATCTTCTTCCTTTCCGTGGAGAACGCCTCCTGGTTCAGAATTTTGTAGCCGTTCCGGCGCTCGGAATAGTCTATTCCCTTACCGCGAAGCCAGAGCAGCAGCGCTCCCTCAGTCGGGTTGCCGATAGCGCGTGGCTCACCGCCCTCCGAAACGTTCAGCGCCGCTGTGGAGTTCACTGCGATGCTGTCGGCGACAAGACTTTCATCGACGCCCCAGAACTCGGATTCCACCACGCTCATCCTGTTCTCTGTCAGCGTTCCGGTCTTGTCCGTGCAGATGACGGTTGTCGCCCCGAGGGTCTCGCAGGCGTGAAGTTTCCGCACCAGATTCTTCTCTTTCAGCATCTTGCGCATGCTCAGCGCAAGGCTGATCGTCACGCTCATCGGCAGCCCTTCCGGCACCGCCACGACAATAAGCGTCACGGCGATCATCAGCGAGTTGAGCGCGGTGCGGAAAACCTCGATGAATGAATATGTCCCCACATCATTCGTGAGGAAGAATATGCTCATCCTTCCGACCACGATCAGCGCTGCGATGATGTAGCTGGCGTATGTTATCCACTTGGCGAGCTGGTTCAACTGGGCGTTTAGAGGAGTCTCCACCTCAGGCTCTTCCTGTAATATTCTCGCACCTTTCCCTTCCTCGGTTTCCGTGCCGACAGCTGTGACTCTATAGGTCGCGCTGCCCTCGATCACGGTTGTGCCCCGAAGCAGAAAGTTCTCTGGATAGGTGCTTTCTTCCTTTGTGCCATCGGATTCGGTCCTCTTTTTCGTGAACGGCTCGCCCGTGAAGTTCGACTCGTCTATGATCAGATTCCGGTCGCTGATCAGATTGCCGTCCGCCGGGACCTCGTCCCCGTTCTCCAGCACCACCACATCTCCGACACAGACATCACTTTTCGGAATCTCATAGGTCTGCGGACGTATGTCGTTCCTGTTTTTCAGTCGCAGCACCTTGACCGGTCTTTCGTCCTTGGCTTTGTTCAGAATCTTGAACTCTTTCTCCGCCTTGACCTCGAATATGAACCCGATCCCTGTCGCCAGAAGTATCGCCACCAGCACCCCCAGTGGCTCGATCAGGCACGAGGCATCCCTACCTGAATATGCCATCTCATATCCGGACACTCCAAGCGACAGTCCCAGCGCCACAAGCAATATGATGATGATTGGATCCTTGAACTTCTCCAGATAGGCCTTCCAAAGTGGTTCCTTCTCTGCCTCCGGAATGACGTTCCGTCCTTTTTTCTCGATAACTTCCACTGAGTCTCCGCATAGATAACTTATTGTCTTTGTGCTATTTTGCGTCTCACAGTTCTGGAAATATCCCGTAACCTTACCGTTGTTTTCCTTAGCCATAATCCTATAACTCTTACTTGGAGTCCACTAAGATAACGCTCATTCCAGACTCTTCCGCCAGGAATCCAACCGTTTGGAAAATAAACACACTACTTGACAACAATGTCGCTGTATTGTCTCCTGAAATCAATATCCCGTGATTGGTTTAAAATGTGGCTGAACTGTAACTCCTTGATGACCATATTGTTGTGTAATCCTGCCCTCTCGTATTGGCTGGCAGTAATCTGTAATAGATTGAAATTCAGTATGATGCGTCCAACGGGCTACTTAAGAGAGTGCCAGAAAGCAGTCTCGGTAAGAGGCTTGGTGCTTGTGGAACCTAAGGTTGAGGTGAAAAGCGATGGACTGGCCGACACTGAGTAGGTTTGGGAAGCGGTGTCGAAACGGATCGTAAAGTGCTCCGGATTAGCGAGTTTCCTGGCGGAAGCGAAACCGGAGTTGATGTAGGTCTTCAGCGAACTGCGGTGCTGGAGGATGCTCTGGATATATTCAAGGAAATTCTTCTTCTGGCAGTCCTTGGTCGAAAGCGTGCGGTAGATTGTGATCGTGTCGAGGATGATCCGGGCATATTCATCAGCCTTGCCGGCGAGATATTCATTGAAACGCGGAAAGTCGAAATCGCCGGATGAGGTGAGATATTCATTGATGTCCAGTGCTTTGAGAAATGAGACGGCTTTGTTGAAGTCGGTTTGGGAGATTCCTTTGTGGCCGCGGCTCAGAAGAAGCACGTAGAGGGTTTTCGCCTGAGGGGCGGATTTGAACCTGATGATCTCGCCCGAGCCGAGGATGAAGTCGCCTTTTGAGTTGATGCTGATGGGGTTGGTGATTTTCGCCTCTGAACTGAGATAGTCGTACAGGAACTTGTAGTAGCCTTTGTAGGAGAGGAGGTCGCGGCGCTCGTCGAAGCGGGAGACGAATGCCAGGATTCGTTTTTTGACCTCGGATGAGATGTCTATGCAGAGGAAATCCACCGTGCGGCGCATCGTGTCGCTGTCGTCAAGAATATGGCTGTCCCTGATTTTGACGAGCAGGAACGCTTGGTACGGAATCCGCTCAGGATCAATGTTGAACCTTGAAAGGATGAGGTGGTAGAAGGTTCTGGTGCCGAGGGTCGCCAGTGATTCCTTCAGATTGTTCAGTTTGATTTTGTCTCCGGCCGGCACGAGGTATTCCATCGAACGCTGGAGAAGCCCGAATTTGTCATCGTCCTCAAGATGTTGCCCGAACTCTCGAATAATGTCCGGAAGGTAGAAAAACTCGATTCCGATGTCACCGAAAGCCTTTGAAATGAGTAAGTTGTCGTATTTGTCATCGAGAACCAGATGCGCCGCTTCCGAAGTTTGGCCTTCAAGAAAGACGATTTGCTTTTCAGGCGCTTCGGATTCGGCTGCGTCCGCGGACAGAATCCTGCACCAGTCTCTGGATCCGCTGTCGCAAGACATTGAGATTGAGGACAACAGAAGATTCTCCTCGAAGTCGATGTCGTTGTCCGAGCACATTATCTCGTTGAAAAGGTTGATGATGCGCCTTGTCGGCTCTTCCTCAAGATTCTTGAGACAATCCACTGCACTCTCCAAAGACAGGTAGTGTGTAAGATCCAGCTCCTCCTGATCAAGCCCAAGCCCGGACTGCAATTTGTCCAGCACCGCGACCTCTTTCGAGTGGATCCGGTCGTCCGCTTTCACCAACTCAACCGCAAGTTTCATTACCGCCCGCCGCTGAGTCGCGCTGAGGTCTATGGAATCAAGGTTCTGCATCTGTCTTTTACGTGTTTCCTCGTTTCAAACTTAACGTTTTTCTTACGGAAATCCCAATGTCGGTTTCCGCTCTTTATTTTTCTTGCGCCTTGAGCATCCCGAGGGTGCGCCCGTCCCTTTTGCCGTCAAAGAAGGTGTCAAGAATCTCTCCAAAGACCTTGCATCCATCGTCATCGCCAGCGGCGGATTCAAACAGCGTCATCGAGGAGCGCAGCTTCTGTGCGTCAATTCCTCCCATAATGCTATGAATATCCTCTTCCTTGTGCTCCATCAGCGCCTTTGAAATCTCCTGCAGCCGTCCCATCAGCACCGCGTCTCCAAGATATTCCTTAGCCTCCTCCAACGATGCGATCCCATAATATTCAGAGTTGTAACTTCTTCCCAACCCCTTGAGTTGCGGGAATATATACCAGATCCAGTGAGATCTCTTCCGTCCCTGCCGGATCTCCTCCAGCGCCGTCTCATACTCCCCGAAGCGCTCCTGCGCCTCCTTGAATCTTGTTATGCTCATATTCTGTCAAAAATGATGGTTGTGAATATAGCCAATATAGTCTTTGCCCGATTTTATTGATTTATAGGATAGCCCATAACCGCAAGCAACGCAAGTGTGAATACTATCTTTTTCCCTTCCGACAAATTTATGAATATCTCTTCGTAAAACCAATATACCTTGCGGGAACTGCATTCTTTGTCATTGTTGGATACGATGGGGCGTGTTCCTGGGCAACGTTTTTGCCAGAAAGTGTCGCCGGGGGACACCTCGTTGCCCTCTACGGGAGCGAAATCGGCTTGAAGTGCTGCCCGGGAGCGTTCCTCTGTAGGTCACGGTGGCATTTCTGTCGTATTATGCTGCCGTCATACGTTAATTTGCCATCGATGGGAGCGATATTGCCTGTTTTTGCTCCTCTGGAGGGGACCCGTAAACGGTTCGCGTGACCAATAGTCGTGGAGGGCTTTCTTTATCAAGGTAATTTTATTACATTTGCAAGGCCGGTGTCTTGTGGCTCGGGGGAATGAATGATGTTGACGAAAGGCGGAAGGAAGTATCTGCCGGAGGCTCACTTGGGGATGGATGATGGACTCGGGGCGGCAAAGGCACGGAAAGGAACACAAAAGGTAATATTTAATATTCATAGAATATGGAACTTAAAGGATCGAAAACAGAGGAGAACCTGCGCACCGCGTTCGCGGGGGAGAGCCAGGCTCACACAAAGTATTTGTATTATGCCTCGAAGGCCGCCAAGGATGGCTATGTGCAGATAGGCAAGTTGTTCGAGGATACGGCCAAGAACGAGAAGGAGCACGCCAAGATCTGGTTCAAGCTTCTGCACAACGGCGGGGTGCCTTCTACGGAGGAGAACCTTGCGGACGCCGCGGCAGGGGAGAACTACGAGTGGACCGACATGTACGCCGGATTCGCCAAGACCGCGAAGGAGGAAGGGTTCGACGAGATCGCTTTCCTGTTCGAGAAGGTCGGGGCGATCGAGAAGACCCACGAGGAGCGCTACAGGAAACTGCTGAAGAATGTGCAGGACGCGGTGGTGTTCTCCAAGGACGAGGATATGATCTGGGAGTGCTCTAACTGCGGCCACATCGTGATCGGCAAGAAGGCACCGGAGGTCTGCCCTGTCTGCAAGCACCCGAGAAGTTATTTCCAAATCAAGGCTGAGAACTATTAAAATTATCGAATATGAAGAAAATCATCATTGCCGCGGCGGTGGCGCTTGTCTCTATTTCTGCAAACGCGCAGCCAAAGCCGGCTCAGCCTGAGGCCGAGTACAAGTTCACCGTTGTGAAGGAGAACCCTATCACATCTGTCAAGAACCAGTACCGTTCCAGTACCTGCTGGTGCTTTTCGGCACTCGGATTCCTTGAGTCAGAGGCCATAAGAATCAAGAACATCAAGGACACGACACTCTACCCGGATTTCTCGGAGATGTTCGTTGTCTCGCATTCCTACAAGGACAGGGCTGTGAAATATGTCCGCACGGACGGGCATATCAATTTCGCGGCTGGCTCAGAGGCTGATGACGTTCTCCATGTAATCGAGGACTATGGCCTTGTGCCTCAGAGCGCGATGCCTGGACTCCAGCCTCTCCCGATTCACGGAGAACTCGACGCCACCACGAAGGCTTATGTGGAGGCCATCGCCAAGAATCCTAACAGAACCCTTTCCACGAACTGGAAGAAAGGTTTTGACGCCATCGTGGACAGTTTCCTCGGCGAGACCCCAGAGACATTTGAATATAACGGCAAGAACTATACCCCAGCCTCCTACAGGGACGAGATGGGAATCGTTCCGTCTGACTATGTGACCCTCACTTCGTTCACCCACCACCCGTTCTACACTTCGTTCATCATTGAGATCTCCGACAACTGGAGGTGGGACTCCGCCTACAACATTCCTCTGGACGAGTTCATGGAGGTGATCTACAACGCTATCGACAAGGGTTATACCCTCGCTTGGGGATCAGACGTGAGTGAGAAGGGCTTCACCAGAAATGGAATCGGTGTGCTTCTCGATGATGTTAAGGCGACCACGGGCTCTGATCAGGAGCGTTGGATCGGCAAGGCCGGCGAGAAGAAGGAAGTTATCGCCGAGTTGCCAAAGGAGGCTTCCGTGACCCAGGAGTCCCGTCAGGAAGGCTTTGAAAACAAGACCACCACTGATGACCACGGAATGCAGATCTTCGGAGTGGCCAAGGATCAGAACGGTACCAACTATTTCATGGTCAAGAACTCTTGGGGAACCGCAAGCAAGTACGGCGGAATCTGGTACTGCTCCGATTCATTCGTCCGCGCGAAGTCGATGGATGTTCTCGTCCACAAGGATGCCCTCTCTAAGGATCTGAAGAAGAAACTTGGAATAAAGTAAATGAATATAATAAGACATATTCCCAACACGATTACCTCTATGAATCTCCTCTGTGGAGTTCTGGGGGTAATCGCTTCTTTGAACGGCAGGCTGGAACTCGGATTCGAACTGATGATCCTTGCCGCCGTCTTTGATTTCTGCGACGGACTGGCCGCAAGGCTTCTGAAGGCATATTCGGAAATAGGAAAGGAACTGGACTCGCTGGCGGATGATGTCAGCTTCGGAGTGCTCCCGGCCGTGATGCTTTACCAGATCAGCGGGACGGACATTTGGATCCTGAAATATTTACCGCTTGTCCTCGCCGCTTTCTCAGCGTTGAGACTTGCGAAGTTCAATCTTGACGAGCGTCAGCACGACAGCTTCATCGGGCTGCCTACCCCGGCGGCGGCGATGATCTGCGGATCACTTGCGACCCTTGTGACCGTTCGGCCGGACTGCTTTCTGGCGCATTGGTGCCAGGGACCGGTTTTCATTCCGGTTCTGACACTTATTCTGTGCTACCTTCTGATCTGCGAGATCCCGATGTTCTCGATGAAGTTCGGTGGCGGAAAGAAAGCCTCTAAACTGGAGGTGGCGAAGCGAATCGCCTTTCTGGTCATCGTTGGACTGGCGGTCATCATCGCGCTTGTCGAACGTTCCCACTGGTCGTTCATATTCCTGACCAGTTTCCTGGGGTACATACTTATCAATCTGGCGATGAGCGACTTGGTCGCCAAAAAATAGCGGATGCGAAAATACGTTATACTTTATGTCCACGGAATGGGCGGGGGCGGTGACAGCCGCATCCCGTCCATTTTGAAGGATAATCTGGGACCTGATTTCGAGGTCATCATCAGGACTTACGATTTTGATCCGGAAATCGCTCAAGGCCAGCTGGCCGCTTGGGCGGAGGAGGTCCGGCCGGAGCTTGTGATAGGGGAGAGTATGGGTGCCACGCACGCCATTGCGCTGAGGGGTTATCCGCATCTTTTCGTTTCCCCGTCACTGAACGCTCCGCGATATTTCATTGCCTTGGCCTGGCTGACTTTGATTCCTGGCGTCACGGCTCTGTTCGACAGGATTTACAGGCCAAAACCGGGTGACCGCCAGAAACTGCATTTCACCTATAAGCCTTTGAAAAAGTGGAGGCGGGTTCTCGGCGACGCTTTGCAAAACACCCCACGCAACGGTGGCAAGGACTATTTCTATGCCTTTTTCGGCACCCGTGACCATTACCGGCGCAGCGGCGTTGTCTCCATCCGCACCTGGAAAAAATACTTCGGCGACGGCACCTGGACCATCTACGACGGCACTCACTTTATGGAGTATGAATATATTCTCTCGTTCCTCATTCCTAAGATCTATGAGGTTTTAGGAATATCGGGTGAATAGTGACCGGTTTTTCACCCGAAAGTAGTCTTGAATGGATTGTGGGGTGAGAAATACTTTACTTTTCACCCGAGCATCTTTGCTGGAGATAGGACTGCATTGATTGCGTGATGTTGGCTGAGGCCGTGACTGGATCAAGGGCCTCGGAGAGAGGCATCCCTTCCGGTGTGATTTGGAGCACGGCATCGAATCCGGCATTGAGAATCTGCTGTCGGTCAGAGACTTGGCCGGCGATCAGGATGACCTTGGGACGATGAACCGGAACAGTATGCGCTCTGACATATTCAAGAACCCCGACAGGTACTTTGCCACGGAGGGTCTGTGCGTCCGCCCGACCTTCGCCGGTGATGACAATGTCGCAGGACTCCAGCTTGCTGTCCAAACCTGAAATGTCCAGAACCTTTTGAATCCCTTGAACCATTGACGCTCCGAGCGCTCCGCCAAGCGCCCCTCCGATTCCTCCGGCTGCCCCCGCTCCCGGAATATTCAAGACATCTTTTCCTGAATATTTTGAATAGACTTCGCAAAGCATTGTGAGCCAGACATCCAACGATTCGACCATTTCGGGATCCGCTCCTTTCTGCGGCGCGAACATCCTTGCCGCCCCACCCGTACCACAGAATGGTGCGGAGACATCGTAGAATCCGGTTATATTGCAGGAATCCAACAACTTGTTTCGTTCCGGGATGTCTATCCCGTGAATATCCTTGAGAATGACATTGGGGATATTCCTTGAAACGGACTCTTCTCTTGGAGCGGCTCGCTGGACATCCCCGGAAACGAATGAGCCGCTATCGTCCGGCAGAAATCTGTAGCCCAACGCTTGCAGCATTCCGGTCCCGCCGTCGCAGGTGGCGCTGCCGCCAAGACCCAGCCAAATCTCCTCACAGTCATATTCAAGAGCGTCCGAGATCAATTCGCCTGTGCCGTAGGAGGTGGCCAGAAGGGGATTGAGCTCATCCTTGCGAAGGAGGCCAAGTCCGCTGGCCGCGGCGGTTTCGATGATAGCGGTCCTTCCGATGATTCCGTATCTCGCTTTGATGGAACGCCCGAGCGGATCGTGGCAGGAAACCGTCCTGAATGATCCGCCCAGACTCTCCGTCAGAATTGTCGAAAATCCTTCACCGCCATCAGAAACCGGAATGACTTCGGCCTCTCCATCGGCGAATGCTTCAAGAGCCGCCTTCCCGGCCTCGGCCGAGGTCAGGCATCCCTTGAAAGAATCTATGGCGATGATCGCTTTCATAAAACCTTTGGATTACTTGGCTGAACTGTTTTTGTCAGACAGTTCTCCCGGGATATTCCTTTAGCCCGGCCTCCAGCGCGTCGAACGCTTTTTCAAGTTCCGGAACTCCAAGGACGTAGGCCAACCTGATCTGGTCGGCTCCGAATCCGGGAGTCTTGTAGAAGGACTTCGCCGGAGTCACCATCGTGGTCTGGCCGTCAAGTCTGAAATCCGTCAGCATCCATTTCGCAAACTTCTCGGCATCGTCCACCGGAATGCGGGCGATTGTGTAGAACGCACCCATCGGGGTAGGGGAATATACCCCCTCCATCGCATTGAGCCTGGAGATCGCATAGTCACGTCTGGCGACATATTCATTCCTCACTTCCGTGAAATAGGATTGCGGGGTGTCGAGCGCTCCGATCGAGGCGAGCTGGCCGTAAACCGGCGGGCAGAGGCGGGACTGGGCATATTTCATCGCCGCTTCCATCACCTCCTTGTTGTGGGAGACGATGCAGCCGACGCGGCAGCCGCAGAGGTTGTAACGCTTTGAGACAGAATCGACAAGAATGACATTGTCGGCGAGACCGGGTATATTCATCGCCGAGAAACGAGGTTCGTCGGTGTAGCTGAACTCGCGATAGACCTCGTCTGAAATCAGGAAAAGGTTGTGCTTTCTGGCTACTTCTCCGAGCGCGAGCATATCCTCTTTCGAGTACAGTGTTCCGGTCGGGTTGCCGGGGTTGCTGATGAGGATGGCTTTCGTGCGTGGTGTCACGAGTTTCTCGAACTCTTCGATCGGAGGGACCTTGAAGCCGCTTTCGATGTCGGTGTGGACCGCTTTGAGAATGATCCCGCTTTCAAAACAGAACGTGTTGTAGTTCGTGTAGAAAGGTTCGATCACGATGAGCTCGTCGCCTTCGTCGCAGGCTATCTGAAGCGCGAGGTTGACCGCCTCGCTTCCGGCCACTGTGATGATGATCTCGGGGACGGAGACCTCGATGCCGATGCTTCGGTAGTATTTCTCCGCCAGTCCCTTGCGCAGTTCCGGCAGGCCCGCCGAATTGGTGTAGGAAACGTGGTCGAGAGTGTTTTTGCGCACCGCCTCAAGGGCGCATTCGGGGGATTTGATGTCAGGTGCGCCGACATTGAGGTGATAGACTTTGATGCCGTCGTTTTGGGCCGCGTCGGCGAACGGCACAAGCTTTCTGATAGCGGAAGCCGGCATCAAGCTCGATTTTTTTGAGACTTTAACCATCTTGTCAAGGAGTTTTATACACAATTAAGCAATCCTTAAAAGATTACTTGATAATCTTTGATTGTCTTTTCGGTCTATATTTCTTTTCTCATCAGTTATGTGCCACCGGCACACTCCTTCTTCCAAAAGAACCATATCCTCGAAAATACCGCCAAATCTTTATCAACTTATTTTTTAAGGCTTACTATCTTCAAAGATAGTGAAGATTTTTTTACCTTTGCAGTCTGAATCAGTTTTAATTTGTCTGAAATGTTTTAAAGGTGAGAAATCTTTAGGCGGACGAATCAAGGCAACGGTTCGGAATTGTACGAATTTAAGAGTGGTCCGGGCGGCTATGCCGTCTGGAAGGTATTTGATAACAGTGAAGAGATTTTTTGCGGTAATATTGTTGGCTCTATCCGTCATTGCGGCTTCCAGCTGTTCAAGGCGGGTTGAAAATGGCTATAGAACAATAGCCTACGTCAATTCCCTCCTGACGGATTCCCTTCCGGAACTGCGGACATTGGCTGAAAGCAACGGCAAATCCTCGGGGACGATAGTTCTGGTCGGCGATCCGTCGGGGTGCCTTCGTCTCAGCGAAAGGATGATGATCTGTGACGATTTCGACAATATTGACGCGCGGAAAATCAGCGACGGCCTGCCGGACTTTGCAGGGGAGACAATCGTCTCTATCCTGAATTTCGCCGACACCGCCTATATGAACCGGCCTGCCACGAAAGACGGACAGACTGTCTTGCGGGAGTTGACGGTAAACGGCGCGCTCGCCGCTCTCAAAATTCCTTCCCGCTGCAAGATCCTCATCATCTGCAACCCGATTCTTTCTGAATATGGCGGGAGCGATGTCAGCGATCTCTTCGAAAGGATAGGCTGCGATGTCCCGGTAATATGTTCGTCTGACACAACGTTTTCATTCACTGAGGCTTGCTTCCGAAAGATGAGGGAAAGGGACGCTTTCACGCACAACATTGCATACCCTGTCGCAAGGCTTTATATGGCGGTGCGTGATTCCTTGGATTCCAAGGTGTCCGTCCTTCCGTTCATTGACAGTCTTGTCCCGGCTTCGTACCCAGACACGGTCGGGGTTCTTGCTCCAAACACTTATTATTCCTATGACGTACAAAATCAGCATTAGTCCGGAGGAAATGGAACAGCTGGAGCCTTCGAGCTTTCCAGGTAAGATTAAGGTCATTGACAACCAAGGCTTTGAGTTTCTCAAGGCCATCAGTTATCTGAGGCGGCAGAAGGTTATCGGTTTCGACACGGAGTCCCGGCCTTGTTTCTCGGCGAACCAGCCGCACTACGGGGTCTCTCTGTTGCAGCTTTCCGGCAAGGAGAGGGCTTTCCTGTTCAGGGTGAAGCTTATGGGCGGAATCCCTAAGTCCCTTCGCAAGATACTGGGTAACAAAGAAATAATCAAGGTGGGAGCAGCGGTCACTGATGATGTCCGCGGATTGAAGAAGCATCACGATTTCGAGCCGAAATCCTTCGTCGATCTCCAGAAGATGGTCTGGGAATATGGCATCAAGGACAAGAGTGTCAAGAAAATGGCCGCGATAATCCTTGGGGTGCGGATTTCCAAGACCCAGCAGCTTTCCAACTGGGAGGCGGATGTCCTCTCGGATTCGCAGCAGGCCTATGCCGCGACAGACGCTTGGATATGCCGTGAGATGTACTACAAGCTATTGGCCTCGGAGAAGAATCCGTTGACTCCGGAGCAGATGCTTCCAAACCCTCCAAAACACACTGAAAATGACAAAGATAATATTAAAGAAAGGTAGAGAGGACTCTCTTTTGAGATTCCATCCGTGGGTATTCTCTGGTGCCATCGCCCAGATTGTCGGCGAGCTGGCTGAAGGTGACATCGTCGGTGTGTTCTCTCAGGGCGGGGATTTTCTGGCTTACGGGCACTATCAGATAGGATCTATCGCCGTCCGTGTGCTGAGTTTCGCCGGCGAGGATGTCCTTTCGCCAGACTTTTGGAAGAATATGATCGCCCGGGCGCTCCGGGTACGTGTCGCCGTTGGACTGGCCTGCCCGGTTTCTTCGGCCGCCGAGCCAGTTTCTCCGGCCGCTGAGCCTGTCTCTCCGGTCGCTGAGCCTGTCTCTCCGGTCGCCGAGCCGGTTTCTCCGGCCGCTGAGCCAGTTTCTCCGGTCGCCGAGCCTGTCGAAGCGACTGGTCTTGTCAGAGAACCCGCTCTCACCAACTGCTACCGCCTTATCCACGGCGAAGGCGACGGTCTCCCCGGCCTGATCATAGACTATTACGATGGCGTCTGCGTTATGCAGGCCCACTCCGTAGGAATGTTCCGTGCGAAAGGCGCGATCTGCGAGGCCCTGAAATCCGTCTATGGCCCGTCCTTGAAGGCAGTCTATGACAAAAGCTCCGGCACCGCCCCGTTCAAGGCCGGCCTCGACCTTGTTGACGGCTACCTTTACCGCTCCGAGAGCTTCTCCGATGACGAGCAGATCGTCCTTGAGAACGGCCATAAATTCTTTGTCAACTGGACCGAAGGCCAGAAGACCGGCTTCTTCCTCGACCAAAGGGAGAACCGGGCCCTTGTCGGGAAATATTCCCGAGGCCGCAACGTCCTGAACCTCTTCTGCTACACCGGAGGCTTCTCCGTCTATGCCCTCGGCGCCGGCGCAGTTCACGTTGATTCCGTGGACAGCTCCCGCAAGGCCATCGATATGGTAGAAAGGAATATGTTCCTGAACGGTTTCGAGCCATCCCGACACACAGGCTATTGCGCCGATGCCATCGAGTTCCTGCGCAACGTCCCAGAGGACAAGTACGATCTGATGATCGTGGATCCTCCGGCATTCGCCAAGCATAGAGGTGCCCTGAACAACGCCCTCCGTGCCTATCAGCGTCTGAACGCCGCCGCGATCTCCAAGGTCGCTCCCGGAGGCTTGGTCTTCACGTTCAGCTGCTCGCAAGTCGTTGACAAGGAGGCCTTTGCCCTCGCCGTGTTCTCCGCCGCCGCCCAGACCGGCCGCAGCGTCCGTATCCTCGATCGTCTGAACCAGCCCGCTGACCACGCCGTCAACATCTACCACCCGGAAGGCGAGTACCTCAAGGGACTCCTTCTCTACGTGGAGTAGCGATGATGTCATCAGATACCGCTGAATGACGTGGCATTTATGCCTTTGACGATCAACTGATTAAATAAACTCCTGGTGCCGAATCCTGTACCAGGAGTTTGTGTTTTCTTTTGATTATCAGCTAGTTATCTGCCACGCTGCCAAAACGCTGCTTGGCCTTCGGTTGGTACTCTGCTTAAAGTACATTACACTTTAGGCGCTATGTGTCTTCTGTAGATGTTCAGGTTCGCGCTGTCCAGTACTGTGTTGATATGATCCAAACGTTCGCGCTGGCTGATCGCGCTATCCTCAAAATCAATATCCTCTCGTATGCGGATGCTTCCTTGTCCTGTGACGCTTATGTATTCATCCCGATAAACGGGCACTTGATGTGATCTTCCATCGCCACCCCATACGCTGACATATGTAAGTCGTTGCATTCTACGGTAACCATAGGCATAGATCGTTATGACCGAATCACCGTTCCCCACCTCCCGTTTCTCTGTCTTGAGGATACTGTCAGTGACACAACTTGGGTGCTTAAAGCGATCTTCTCCCCAGAAGTTAGCCAAAGATTCGTCCTCCCAGAATGAGCTGCGCTTGAGAGTTCCTCTGCCATAAATCGCCTCCAAAGGCCTTATTTGCTGGTACATCGGTACGCAAAGAAGTGGCGCGAGACTGAAATAGATTGCCTTAAATATTCCGCGTTGATTTCTTGGAACTCTTTCTTAGCCTTCTCGTCTTGTTCTTATAGAAGTCAAAGTCATCGCCATATCCAACTTGCCGATCCTTCAGCAAACGTAAAATATTCTCTTGTGCGAGGGGGGGAACAATTGCTTCTTAGTTAAGAGAGGTACACCAGAAGTGTGCTTTCTGTACCAATGTCGCGCCTCAGTATATTCGGTGCATACAAAGGTATTCTCTCGTACATTTTCTGTCCTGTAAAACAATAGGAGGCCGCTCTTCCAGGTGTGAGCATGTTCGCACACCTGAGTGCTATGGGCATATTGTGGAATAGTCTGTGGAGCCTGCATTGTCTGTTAAACGAACTATTTCACAGGCGTTACTTTGTGTAAATCGCGCTTTTAGAAGGGCAATGATTTCTTTACGAGCGTTTTTCCGTCATATTCCTGCTTTTAAAGAAAGACGGGCAAATTTGGGAATTGACTATCTTTTGGCGTATCGCACTAATATCAAGATAATTATATGCAATGTGTTATTGACTGGATATGCTGACAATTATCGATTGGCTATATTTTGTGGTCAACTCGTATGTATATCAAAAAGCCTCTGACAATAATTCGTCAAAGGCTTTTCCAGAGGTGCCTAGCGGAATCGAACCGCTGTAGCAGGTTTTGCAGACCTGTGCCTAAC
>OLGA01000440.1_pt1 | contig 37588 bp, 45 predicted proteins | sample 1604881 | NCBI WGS metagenome assembly OLGA01 (sample SAMEA3888896, study PRJEB22519) | human gut metagenome | biome: human gut; feature: human-associated habitat; material: faeces | place: Denmark | collected 2009 | reverse complement strand
GTTAGAGACCTATAATAAATTTCATGATGATGCTATGCCATTGACTGCTTTCTATACGTATACTGACCAAACAAAGTTTTATGTAGGTTTGAGAGGCATTACTGTATTTGGTAAACGTATTTGTTGTGCTACACGTCTAAGACTAAAAGAATCCTACTTTGCTACATGGACAACTGATGAAGCTTTTGACAGTCTATTGGAGAAAATGAATCTAGGCAATTATACCTATAAGGGTTGATCTTTTAGCCGGAGTTTTAATGCTCCGGTTTTTTGTTTAAAACTTGACTTTTTATGGTTAAAAAGCTATATTGTAATAAAACCGCATAAATTGAATCTAACCCCTTCAAAGGAGAATAAAATGGGTAAAAAGACAGTAGTTTTTATTTCTGACCTTCATTGTGGTGCTTTGAGTGGTCTTACTCCTCCGGATTATCGTATCCGTTATAACAAAGAAGTTGAAAGAAATCAAGCTGCCTTTTGGTATTGGTATGAAGGTACCATGGATCTTATAAAACCTGATATTCTTTGTGTCATTGGTGATGCCGTTGATGGTCGTAATAGAAAAAGTGGTGGAGTTGGTTGTATTACCAGCGATCTCTTTGAACAGGCTGCTATGGCAACCGAAGCTATTACTGCTGCCAATGCCAAGAAACATTACTTCATTAGAGGTACTGATTACCATGTAGCTCAGGATGGTACTGAGATTGAAAATTTAATTGCTCGTAATTTCAATGCTACTATTGAGAATAGACTTTTCCTTGAAATCCATGGCAAGCAATATGATAAAGATGATGAACGTACTCACGGTATGAAAAAGGTGTTTGACCTTAAACATAAAGTTGGTAGTTCTACTACACCCTATGGTATGTTTACTCCTCAGGCTAAAGAAGCCACTTGGAACCTTGAATGGTTTATGGAGGGTGCTGCTCCCGTTGCTGACTATATCATTAGAGGCCATGTCCATCGCTTTAGTTATGCTGGTACTACACGTTACCTTGCCATTAATCTACCAGCATTACAGTTGCCCCTTTATAATGCCTATGGTGAGAAATGCTGCAGTGGTACTGTTGATGTTGGTATGGTTTTATTTGAATTTGATTCAGACACTGCTATATTAAACAGGTGGGCACCAATTATCTATGGTGGTCATAATTTCAAGGCTAAAGTAGTTGAGCAAGTGCTTTGATTACTGCAGTGAGAGGGTTTTAAACAATGTCAAATGATATTAGAGACAGCCTTGAAGTTAATTACCTTGACCGCAAAGAGGTATGTGAATACCTCAAGATAAGTCAAGCCACTCTTATGAAACTTCGTAAAGAGGGTTTGATTTGTTATAGGGTTGGAGGTAATCTTAGGTTTATCAAAAGTGAAGTAGATGACTTCGTTAGGAATCGTAAAGCTTAAGGAATTGCGTTATGCCAAATACAAAGATATGCTATGACAAATGGTATAATGGTAAACCTTATCCAATCACTTATATCATTTGTGATATCTGTGGTGCTAAGTATACAGATCCTGATGATGCCTTTGCTTGTGAAGCCAGAAGCTTTGAACCTAAATTTAATGTAGGTGATAAAGTAAAAGTTAAATATCCTTGTGAATATGATGATAAAGAGGGTATTGTATTAGAGGTTAAGGCTACAGTTGGCCCTAAACATTCTACAATACATGTACCTGAATATACTGTTATGTTTCCCGGTATTGGTAATGATGTCTTTAAGGAGCGTGAGCTCTCCTTGGTGTTGGGTTGACGTGCCTATACCTGAACGCGTCAATCAACCTTCGGAACGAAGGTCTGAGAATTTACACGGTGGGTCACACCGGTAGTGCCTGTGGAGAGACTCGATAGAGTCTCGTTGAAGCAGGAAGATTCGTAAGAATCGTGAACAGGTCTGCTATGTTAAAAATTGTTATGAAGTCCACAATCGATCTCCTGTTAGACATATATTGTTAGGTAAAATAAAAACATAAGTTTTTTCCTCTGTATTGGGTTTGACTCCTGTCCAATGCAGAGGTTTTTTTTGCTTAAATTTTTAATAATTTGTGTTATAATAATTTGTGGTGGTAAACCCTTTCACTTAAAATATAAGGAGAACAATCATGGAACAGATCTTTGAACCCACTATCGAAACCCTTGATGCCACTGTTGAAATTCTTAATGATGAAGTAAAGACTCTTGACTATGAAGTTGAGACTCTTTAAGTAATCGTTAAAGAGCAAGTCTTTGACACCAGACTTTAAACAGGTGTCTCTTTTTTAGTTCATAAAACCTTCTTAAAATATGTTATAAATGCGTTATAATATATTGTAAGTAAATAACTTACAATATATTTTATTAATTTTAACATAGGAGGTCTATTATGGACTCCATTACAATTTTTATGATCATTGTTATATCGGTTGGTGTAACACTGATAATAACAAGTTAATTTTACCATAGTAGGTCATTTGGCCTACTTTTTTAAATATTAAAAAGGAGTGACCTCTATGTTCTTGTATTTTATTTATTGTTTGCTGTGTACTTATCTTTTATTTACTGTTGTATGTACTTTACCCTTACTAATAGTCTGTAGTCCCTTAACATTTAAACAGAAACTTTTAACGGTTTTACATAGCTTCAGTTGGCCTATGCTATTCTTCAATCCAGATAGATTCCAAAAAACAACAACCCGAATTGAATACACTATTGATCCCTTTTATTATATATTAAACCATAAGGAGGACAACAAATGAATATCCTAAGCAAGTTCAAAGATTACTATGATTACCTCAATGATCCTCAAGACAAGGCCCATACCTTTGTGAGGAATATTCCATCCGATACCTCTAAAGAGTTCCAAGATATGACTGCTTTTATTTCAAAGCACTCTACCTTTAAGGATTTACCATCTGAATTTTATATCTCAAATGATAAATTTACAGCTTCCCTTAGAGTATATATCTTTTACTTCTGTGGGTTGCTTTACCCTTATTTTGTAATGAGTCACGCAAAGTGTGAACCTGGTAATATTCATAAACAAACCCATTACCATTTTCTTTTTGATGTTGATTCTGCCATTGATCTTTATAAATCAGCCGCTGCATGGGATACTAATAGCAAGACTCCCAAGTCAGTAATCACTTATATTTCCAGTAAAAGGCTTTTACAGAATCACCAACTCGAAACTGTAAAGCGTTTCTTTAAGGATATCTATTCTAATTTCAAGTTTCTTGAATCTTTCTCAAAAAAGTTTAAAGTACCTTATTTTATAATGAGTCCTATCCCTCAGTATCTTTTAGTAAACCTCAAACTATCGGAGATTGACTTCCCTAAACTAATGCCCCCTGAGCAAGCCTATCAAATGATTGAGATGTATCTTTTCAATACCATGATGGTTGAAACCACCAAACCTGTCCCTGTAGGTAATGATAAGGTCATAGCTGCCTCAAAGGGCTTCACCAGTAAATATTCCTTTAGGAAAGAACCCAGAAAGGTCAAATAAAAAATGTTAAGCAAATGGGAAATTCGTTACCTTATAATTTTAACCTGTGTTATGGTTGCCATAGTAATGCTTGCCATCACTAGTTTTTCTCTTCGAACACAACTCAATGACATGTATTACATGCTTGAAGCAATTCGCTCTGAACATCATCAACTTTACCCTAACCCACCCAGTGACATCAAATGAATATTTTATTCCTTGACATGGATGGTGTTTGTAATTGCCTTAATTACCTTAAATGGTACAAGGCCAAATTCCATCGTAAGTATCCCAACACCTCTGAATTTGTAGTGCCCCATCTTGCCGAAAGGGTAACTACTATTTGCACTCAATGTGACTGTAACATTGTATGGAGCAGCTCTTGGCGTGAGCTCTATACAATGGAACATGCCAAACAACTCTTTAACCGCAAGGGTCTCCCTGGTGATAGGCTTGTTGGTTTTACCCCAAGCCTTAATACCTATCCAACCAATGGTAATTATGTCCCTAGGGGCAGGGAAATAAGGTTTTTCATATTTAATAACATCCTTGACCAACCCATCACCAAGGCAGCCGTTCTTGATGATGACCCCGATGCAGGACTTGAATTACCACCTTGCTGTAAATTCTTTCAAACAGACTATGAAAATGGTCTTACTGAAAAACTCATGCATAAGGTTATTAAATATTTTAATACACCTGTTAGCTGAGGTTGTAATACAGTAATAATTAGTGGTTCTAACCAGAAATTTTCAATAAAAATAAGGGTTTTTATAAAACTATGGAAACTGTTAATACTGAAGTACTTAAAGCAGTATGTGAATCTGAAGATTTGAAGCCTTTTAAGGGAGGTATAAGCGAGGCTGGACTGGATATCCTTTCAAATCAACGAGTTACGATTCCCAAGCATGGTAAAGCAATTGTTGGTACAGGTCTTAAAATTGCCATCCCAAAAGGCAATGTTGGACTCCTTTGGTCCAAGAGTGGACTCTCTGGTAATCACAGTATTGAAACCGGTGCTGGATGTATTGATGAGACCTACAGAGGTGAAATCAAGGTTGTCCTTTATAACCATTCCGATACTGACTTTACCATTGAGAGAGGTAATAAGATTACCCAACTCTTAATCATTCCCCTTACTCCTTATAAGCTTGAATTCACTGATTCCCTTGATGACACTTATAGGGGCTCTAATGGCTTTGGCAGTACGGGTGCTTAAATAACATTCATTTAGCGTTATAATAATTTGTAGGGGCTTTTATGCCCCTTTTTTATTAACCCCAAAACATTAAGGAGTGGAAATGGACTTAGAGACCATTAAAGAAGCTGCTGAACGAACCGGGTATCACTACACTACAATAAGTAGATACTTAAGGGAGGCCAATGTAAAACCTGTCACAACCAAAATCACATTGGGTAAGATGGGTAAAGATCCCAACCTTTACCGCAAGTGTGACATTGACTCTATAATGGAGATCTTTCTTAAGAGGGCTCCATTTAAAAGACAAACCAAACCTCATGATAGTGTCCCCCAAAATGAACACTATTTCTCCAGTTATGAGAAAGAGTCTCTTTATTTGGACACCTGTCCCAAATGTAATGCACCTCATGGAGGCATGGGTTTAATTTGTACATCCAATACCAAAACCTATGCAGTATATACCTGTCTCTATTGTGGAAACAGGTATGTGTTGGATAAGGAAAACATCAAGCTTTATAATCAAGGAGGATCCCCCAATGGATCTTTTGAGAAACTTTTTTCAGCAGTTGAAGTTGCGGATTTCAAAGTTGAATGCCAAAAATAATAAGGATGTTCTTGAAATACCTGTGGATTGTTTTTACAGTTCCTCCTCGTTTCGAGAACTCTTAACCAAACTTTATAGCAGTGAGGATGGGCACTCAATAAAGAATGGTGAATACTCTGGTAAGCTTTTAGCTAAAAACATCAGGGGGTTTAACATCAGCGGTTTTGATTCATTCAACTATGATTTGAAATTGCTGCTGCAATATACAACCTGCAATGAGTTCTTGGTACGATTCAATGGTCATGTCATAAGTGACAAGGGTATTATGATTATTATCAATCCTGAAGATACCATCCGGCAATATCTTGAGGAAATTGGTTTTGATCATATCACCATTGAAAATAAGATTGTATTCTTTGCAATCTAAACTTAAAAGTAAGGCAATGGTTATAAACTATTGCCTTCTTTTTTATTAAATAAAAGGGAGGACATTAAATGAGAATCACACAAGAAACCACCTTGTATGATTTTGTAGGTCCAACTCCTACGGATCATCTTTATATAGATGATTGTGTAAAGGAAGTGAAAGAAAGGTTATACCCTAAGACCTTATTTAAGGATTTAACCTTATCTCAATTCTATGAGGTGATCTATAAGGTTTTCACAGAGCACACATCTCTTCGTTTGGACAGACATTTGCGTCGGATGATCAGGTTCTATTCTATGCTGGTCAGTGTTGATACCAACGTACCTCTTAGGAATGAATACAAAGACCGAGAGTTTATAATAAGGTATTTTACCTTAAGGTTCTTTAAAAAAGTAGTAGACCTTATAGATCCTGCTTTTGTTAATCTGCCAAATCATAATTTAAACAGGGGTGTATATTTAATAAAACTCTTGCATGATCTCCCAGATGGAGCAGACCTTGTTTATAATTGGTCAGCTGAGTATAAGCATGATGCTCCATTGGACGATTACTTGCCTCGGTATAGCAGGTTTGCCAAAGTGTTTGACTATCTTTTCCCTATATACACTACAGATTATGAAAATGTCTTTGTCACATCATTTTGTGATATAGGAGATGGTGTAAAGGGGTCCACTTCCAATACCTTCATATATTATTTACATAGGCTAAAAAATATAATAAGGAGTATTGAGACCTTAGATATTCCATGAATTATATTTTTTATGCTTATGTATATAGACATGCCCTTATTAAAGGGGGTGTGTCTTTTTTTTTTTAGCTATTAAAATTATTTGTAAAGATACCTAGCGGAAATTATATTAACAATGACGTTCATAATCATAATAATGGGAATCCTTTAAATGCCAGATAACAGCAAGCCTTTTTTGCCTACTTATTACAATACTAAGAAGAATGACCTTAGTAATAGTATGCGTAATTTTGAGTTTGACCGTGATGGTAATATAAAGCTTGATGATGCAGAGAAGGTATTAGCCAAGGCTCTTTATGAGGAGACTGGTTCAAAGGCTACCATTGATGATATATTGGGTGTTATAGGCAAGCTGCAATCTAAGCTAAAAGATCCATTGAATGGTTATAAGGATAATATAGTGGCTCTTATAAATTCGCGTTATAGTGGCCTAGAGAGGCCTTTTAAGGGGACTTATAATACAGCTACCAATAAACACCGTAAACTTGTAGATCAGATTAGTGCTGCTTATAATCGTAAAGTAGCGAATGATGTAATTTGTATATTAAGCGAAGCTCGTAAAACACTTTAACAAGGGAATGGTATTATAATGGATTTCCCAATGACAATAAATGTATTTACGCAGAAGTTTGTCAGTAACAAGAACTATAAATATGCTTTACCTTGTGCTGACCGACCTTTGCTGTATTATGACAAGACCTATACTTTCAGTTTTAAGTTAGTGGACCGCAATGGGGATCCTTATGTAATACCTGAGGGTGCTTTGTTTAGGTTTGCGGGTGACACCAATAAAACGCATGATGATGACCTTATGTTTTTGGCAGAGGGTTGTGACATCAATATAGTTTCCAATGAAGAAGGTTTATTACAGGTAACTATAAACACCAATACAACAGCCTTTGCCGAGAAAGCCGGAGAGGATGTTATTGTAGAGCTCATTATGGATGGTTCTGTTATATTGCAGGACTGTGTAAGGAGCGAGGGTGTTGTTTATGCTGGTGAGAAGCCTCCCATTGTGCAAACACCTGAATATAAACCCTGGGAAGATACCAAGAAATACATAGACGACAATATTGCAGAGAATGTAACCTTTGTTAACCCTGATACTGTAGATAGGGATACTCCAGTTACTACTACAGTTGGTGGTTTAATTAAAGACCAGACTGTAATAGATCGTTTAAAGCTTGTGCCTATATTGCAAAAGATGATGTTTCCGTTTAATAAGCCTGAGGTTGTTAGATTGGAAGCTAGAGGTGTGCCTTATAGACTTGAATGTGGCACTGCTTTTAAGAGCCCTATTATTTTTGGTATTAAGATTACCGAAAGTTCCAACGCGTTGGAAAATTCAACGAGGTTAGAGGCTGATTATGGTGCCTGGAATGAAACACCCACTAAGAAGGTTCTTGCTACAGAGTTTGATCCTTCTGTTGAATCACTTTCGGTTCCTTTTGATGACTTGGTATGCAATATACCTGGCAAATGCACTTTTACGCTTGGTGTATTAGATAAGAATGGTAATGGTAGTTCTGCCAAGGCTGAATACTTTTGGAACTATTTTACCATGTTCTTTGCCGATACTAATGATGATATTGTACCTACGGCTGAATCAATAGCTAATGGTACATATAGGAATGCAGATGGTACATTATTTAACAGTGCCTATATACGTTCCAAGGCTACCAAGATGTATTTTGATGGTACTGACATTGAGATGACAATACCAGAGGGTTCTAGGAGAGTTGTTTTTGCGGTACCAGCTGGGCAAGAGGATTTAAAAGCTGTTACCCCTGGTGGCAGTTCTATAAATTATATTGGTTCATTTATAAAATCGACAATTAATATAGCTGGCGAGGGTACTTCACTTGGTTCTTTGTATAATATATACATTTACCAAGCCTTGAAGGGTCTTACGGCAGATGTATGGACATTTAAACAATAAGGGAAATATAAACGATGGCTAAAAGTTATGTAAGTTTGCCAGTTGGTTATTATCGAGTTGATGCGGAGCCACTGGAAAAGAACACTAAGTTCGAGACTTATACTGAAGCTAATGCTTATGCTACTACAGATCCTACTGCTTATGCTGGTCAGGTTATTTCTGTGAAGCAAGCTGGTAATTTTGCGCTTTACATTATTCAGGAGGCTGACGGTGTCAAGCGTTTGGAGCCATATAGCTCTGGTGGTGGTAGTTCAGAACAGGTTCAGGCTGACTGGGATGAAACGGATCCTCTTTCCAAGGCATATATTTTAAACAAGCCTACAATTCCTACTGCAGATGGTACAACCATTACTGATCCTGGTACTGGTGTTCTTTCTGTTGGGACGATTAGCATTAGTGCTGTTGATAAGCTTGGTGAAAATGAGGGTAAGCTTACCTATAATGGTAATAAGCTTGCAGAGGTTAGTGATGTAACTACAGTACAATCTAACCTTGATACTTTTATTACTACGACTGCACCGGCTACATATGTAGCTAAGACTGAAGTTGGTCAGGCAAATGGTGTTGCGCCATTGAATGCTGATGGTAAGATTGACGCATCTTATCTTGATGGAGAGCATGTCGTACAGGTTATTGAATGTACTGATACTGATGACATGATTGCCAAGGCATCTGGTGCGAATCCGAGTATCCAGGTAGGTGACCTTGCTGTATTGGAAGATGGTTCTCTTTACAGACTTGTAAAGACTCCAACAGACCAGACTGCAGTAATTGGTGATTTTGTCAATGCAGGTGAAACACCTGAATTTAGCACTAACATGGATGACATGACTCAAGGTAGTGTCAATAAATATGTGAGTGCTACTGATTATGACTGGATTCAGAATACTCAGCATACCATTGTAACTTCAAAGGATGGTGAACCGGATTCTGAAACCTATAGTACAGATATCACAGCAAACCAAGTAACTGTGAAGCGTACCGATGTAACAGATGATACAGAAAAGCAGCTTCCTGTTGCTACTGAAAATGATTTCCTGTTTGTTGCACCCGAGGGTGAATCTACAGTTAGCACTACAGTTGGTGATGTTAAAGCAGGTGTTACAGATCTGAATCTGATGAATGTCAAGGACATTATCAAGCAGATGTTCTATCCTTATAAGGTTCCTGCTTTCACGGCATTTAGTATGCAGAGTGTGTCTACTTCTCAGGAAGTTGGTGCAACTATTAGTGCTAACCCAACATTTACTTGGAGTGTTAGCAATGCAGCCAATATTAAAGACGATGGCTTTAAGCTTGAACAGACTGCTCCTAGCGCAGCAGTTCTTGCAACGGGTATTGCCAAGACAGAGACAAGCCATGCAGTTACCCAGGAAGCAATCAAGGCTACTGCGCCTGGTGCTTATAAATGGCGTATTAGTGGTGTGAATACCAATAACCAGGGTTTCCAGAGAGATCTAACGATTAACTACTATTACAAGTATTTCTATGGTGTTGATACTAATAATGCCACTACACCTCCAGCTGCTGGTACAATTGGTACAACATATACCAATGCTGATGGTAGTGCCTTTGATAGTGCTTTCATTAGAAATACTTCTGGCTATACCAGTTCTTTCTTGACCAGTAATACGGCATCCTTTGCAATCAACATTCAGTCTACTACAAGACGTGTTGTTATTGCATGTCCACAGGGTACAAAGCTTGACTCTGTTATCCCTGCAGGAGGTAGCACGCACTATGAAGGTTCCTTTGTTGCAGGTACAATGGAAATTGCAACTGCAGATGCAGGTACTACCAAGACTTATAATGTTTACATTTACCAGGCTGCACTGGCATTGACAGCAGAGACCTGGAATGTTAAATTCAAGAGTGAATAAAGCGTAGGGACAATATAACTAATGGCTAAAGCGTATGTTAGTTTACCTGTAGGTTATTACAGGGTTGACAATGAACCTCTTGAACGAGATACTCGTTTTACGAGTTATGCTGGTGCTTTGGCCTACGCTACAACAAGTCCCACTGTTTACACTGGGCAACTATTGCTTGTCAAAGAAGAGAGTGGGGCTTGGTCATTGTATCAGGTTCAGGAAGATAAGAGTCTTCTAAAATGTACAATTATCACGAGTCAATATGTAACTCCTGATCGTATTGTAGATGGGAAGATTTATATTAAGATGGATTTAATGCCGAAAGGTTTGGTTAGTCCATCTGGTTCTATTTTTGGTATCCAACCGGATTTCATAGATTCTGAAGGTTTGTATACTTTGGATGTCACTGGTTTAGATATACAAGGTATCTGGAAAATCATAGTATAAGGGATGTATGTATGGCTTTTATTGGTAATGGTATCATATTGACTACAAAGATGCTCAAGGAGCTCGCTAATGGTGCAGTTGCTCTCTCTTTGGACGGGGCGACTAATAACGTAAGCATTGGTGTTCAGTATGATAATGCAACGATTAAGGTTAACGAGAATAACCAGCTGATAGTTGGTGCTATTGCAATTAGTAATGTTACTGACTTGCAGAGCACTATTACAGGTATTAATGATCGTATTGAAGCCCTTGAAACGGGTACGGTTGATTTAAGTAATTATACGAATAAAACCAACATTAAAATAGTCACCGTTGATAATGCAGACGCTAATATTAATGGTGGGTTTTATGCTAACAAGACCTCTGCAAGTTTAGTTGTAAATGAATCTGCAGATGATAGTGCAACTTTTGAACTAACTGCAAGTGGTATTGTATATAAAGTAAATGAGGGTAGTGTATTTAGTGTTACCCCGGCTGGTGTTGCCACTCTTGGGTCTAATACGGTTTTAACCAGTGCTGACAAAAACGTTAATAATGGTGTTGCTGGTTTAGATGCCAATGGTAAACTATTAGTTGCCAACATTCCAGTTGGTAACGGTATTGATACTGCTGGTAGTGTTATTGCAGTAAAAGCGGGTACTGGTATTACTGTTGACGCCGGTGGGGTAAACCTTGCTGTTGCCACTGAGAGTGCAATTGGTGGTGTTAAAGTTGCAGCTGCTGCAACATCTGGCTTGACACTTGATGGTGAGGGTAATCTTGCTGTTGATGCAGCACAGTTTGTTAAAGCCTCTGAAAAGGGTGTTGCAAGCGGTATTGTGCCTCTGAACGCAGATGGTACAATTGATAGACAGTATATTGGTTCTATCAATATCCAGGAAGTCTGGAGTGCTACAGTTTCTGAAGAGGGTGTTATTACGATTGGTGCCGGTCAGAGTATTACAGCTCCTGCTGATGTTGAAGTTGGAGATGCGATTACTCTTACTGCAGAGGCTACTGTTGATGGTCAGGTTTATGCAGCAGGTTCGATGTTTAGAAGGGTTGCTGTTAGTGAAGGTGCTACAAAAGATACCTTTGCTGACTACCGTGCTATTACGATGGATCTGTTTGCAGCCACCAGTACAGAAATTAATGCTGGCACTGACCAGGAGAAATATATTACTCCAGCCGCGTTGAAGAATTCGGCACCTGCTTTTGATGGTTCTAATATTACTAATATTAACGTTAGTAATATTGCTAAAGCCACAGCAACTACTTTTGGTGTTGTGCAGGTTCCTTCTGAGAATGGTCTCAGTGTTGCAGCTGGTGTGCTTTCGGTTGCAAAGGCTAGTGCATCTGCCTTTGGTACTGTTCAGATTGGTTCTAACCTGACAGTTGCTGAGGGTGTTATTAGTGTTCCTGCTGCAACTGATAGTGTGGCTGGTGTTGTCACTGTTGGTACTGCTGAGGGTAATGTTCCTGTAATTCAGGCTGGTGATAAGCTTCTTGCCAATGTACTGCCTGTTGCTACTGCAGATGAGATTGGTGCTGTTAAAGCTGGTACTGGTCTTGCTATTGCTGGTGATGGTACTCTGAGTGTAAGTTATAGCTATACGCTTCCTGCTGCCACTGACACAGCCCTTGGTGGTGTTAAGGTTGCAACCGATTCGGTTATTAGCAATACTGAAGGTGCTATTGATGTCAAGTATGATGGCACATCAATTAGCAAGAATGCTAGCAATCAACTCCAGGTTGTTGATAGCCATGTGCAGGATCTTGCAGGTGATGTTGCTGATGAGAAGATTACAACCCTGCTTACACCAGTGGATGTGACCTCAAGCAATCTTGCTGATAATAAGATTACTGTTACAGCTAAGGCAGTGCCGAAAGGTCTCATTAAGAAGACTGCTCCTTTCACCTATTTTGGTGTTGGTCCTGACAGTGTTACTTATTCTGCTGGTAATTTTACAGCGGTGATTGATGTTACTGGTTTTACCGGTATTAATACTACTGATTGGCAGGTTGTGTTCTAAAATTTCCAACGCGTTGGAAAATTGATGAACAAATGATACATTAGGGTATAGCTTTTATTGGCTATGCCCTTTTGTTTTATTAATTTAATGAAAAGAGATTATTATTGATGAGTGCTAATTACTACGGTAAATTTCCTTTAGATGACGAAGAAGATATTGTAGACCGTAAAACATATAAAGAGCTTAAGAATAAAGAGCGAGCATTAAAGAAGAAAGCTGCTAAAAAAGCTTTTAAGAAATGGAAATGATATGGCTGAGGGTATGGTTATGGTAAAAGATTTATAACCCTTTTAGGGTCTATTAGAGAGGCGCTAGAGCTCCCTAAGCATTTTATGGTATATAGAATTACCTATAACGTTACCAGGCCCACAGAATTGATTCTAAGTACCCGTAAAGACGATACAGATTATATTTTGACTTATGACATTGAGACAGGCGATATAAACAGCCTTACCTTACCAAATGATGTACCTTATAAAGCCTGTTTTTATGATGGTAAGTGTTATTATGCTCATAGGCTTGGTAAGTTTGAAGAGCGTATAATAAAAGAGGCGCAAGATTTTAAACTTACGCCTCAAAGCCGGAATATAATTAAAAGGTATCCTATGGATTAACCTTGTTTATATTATTTAACAGAAGTATCTCTACTCTGGTTATATTCCTTGAAGTGATATTTTAAGCATTCGTCGGCAATCATCTGTTTGATTTCTTGCCGACCAACGATTTCAGATTGTACTCTAGCTACGGCTACTTGTAATGCTACTAAATCCTTTTGGATTGCCAGTAATTGGCTGTATGACATGGTTCCGAAGAATCCTACAATGACCAAGAGTACTCCAACTACAAGTTTATATGTTATGCTTTGACCTTCTGCAGCCATTTTGTTTTCCTATATGTTAGCTGTTAATTGTTGTACCCTCCATTGTATATTATACAGCTTATTATGGTTTAATACTACTTACTATTTGTTGCCTTTGCACCTTCTGCCATCATTTTACCATTAACATTACCTTCTAGATTCCATAGATTAACATTATACATGGCAATGCTATTTTCCATCTTTTTAATATTGGCAGATTGAGAGATATTTTGTCTATGTGTAATTACACCTATCCTTGCGGTTATAGGTCCTTGAGATGACACCGGGTTAATTACAGCTTCAATACCTAATACAGTTGTTTGTGATTGGTATATACCACTACAACCTATAATAAATAATAGAACTAAAATGACAAACGCAGTTATTACACCTGCCCTGTAGTGAGTTAAATAATAAAGGTCCATACCCAAGCGTCCTTTATTCTATCCTCAAATTTATCAGAATCTATACCCTTTGCATAGAGCCCATCTATGGTTCCTAAGGATGAATGAGAAAACTCATGTATAATAATTTCTATTAAAGAGTTAACCCCTTCTTTAAATGTCTTTTCTGCGATTAATATACCTTTGCCTGGTTTAAATGGACAACAAAGACCATAGCCAAACCATGATATAGGATGCCATTTGGTGGCACATTTGTATATACCACAAGAAACAAATGTCATTTTATGAAGACACTCTATTACTTTATTTTTTTGCGCGTCTGTTACTGCATTAAAATGAAGGTAGGCATATTCAGGATACTTTAGAAGATGATTCAATCTTTTTACAATATAATTGAATGCCTCTCCCAGCATTAGATTTTCTTTATCTGTAAAATCTCTTTTAAATTTTATCATAAACCCTCCATAATAAAATAGGGGTTATATTGCTATAACCCCTATTAGTTATTATTTAGTAGGCCGCTAGTGTCATTCGGACATCACCAATGATAGGTGCCCAAGTGGCTTCATCCTCTTTCATAAGTCGACTGTAACGTTTGTTTACCTTTTGCAAGAAGAGTTTAACCTCGTTCTGATCTACACTGTCACTGGTTGTAAGGTTATTTATCACACAATCTACAATAGGTTTAACCTTTTTTGCGTCATAGTTTTTCTTTGTGATAACCTGAGCGGCATCCAACACCTTTTTATTATCTTTTAGATTTTTTATAGCAATCTCAACGCATCTCTCTGGGAACACTTGGTTATCCATATAGAAATTATAAGCATCCAGATAATTATTAGTTTGATATGCATAGAAACCGGCATTTGAAAACTTATGTCCATTGGGGGTGGCTTTTATAGCCTTATACATTTTGACTGCATAGTCTTTGTCTGTATTTCTATACGCTTTATACCAGATATCCAGCATTTCCAGTTTCTGTGCTTCGGTTGGGGCTACTTCAAATTTTTCTTTTGCTATAAGCTCATCTCTGTATTTTGAAAGTCCTTCAAAAGATGTATCAGAGCCTTTTGTTTGATCGTATACCCACACCTTATATTTTATTACGGTTCTTTTTTCTGGATCATTTTTTGGTTCTATGGAATCTACATATTTCTTAACTGAAGCAACCACTGATTGATCCTTGGTCTTGCTGTTTGCTGCCAGTACATCGTGTACCTTTTTAGAAGATTCTGCACCATTGTATTCAATGGCATTGACAGTAACAACGGATACGGCCGCTAAAAATAACACAAATAACTTCATTGTATTTTTCCTTTAAATTTATTAATATGCACCAAGGGTCATCCTAACATCACCAATGATAGGTGCCCATGCTTTTTCATCTTCTTTCATGAGACGACTGTAACGTTTATTAATATCCTGTAAAAATGTTTTTACATCCTCTTGATTAACTTGTTTATTGGTTACAACATTTTCTAATACTAAACCAACTACCTTATTAACAACTTCTACAGGATACGTTTTATCTGCTACTAGTTTAGCTGCTGAAAGCGCTTTCTGTGGGTCATTTAAATACTTTATAGCAATCTCAACAGATCTATGTGGGAACACTTGGTTCTCCATATAGAAATTATAAGCATCATTATATTGCTTCGAGTGATATGCCCACCATCCAGCATCTCCAAACTTAGTACCATTGGGGGTGGTTTTTATGGCATTATACATTTTGGTTACAAAGTCTTTGTCTGTATACTTATACCAGATACCCACCATATCAAGTTTTTTTACTTCTGGAATTGGTTTATCTAATTTAGCATCAGAAAGCATCTTTTCCAGATAAATTTTAAGCCCTTCAAAGCTATTGTCTGAGCCTTTTGTTTGGTCATATGCGAATAGCTTAAATCTTATTACATAGAGTTTCTGCGCATCTGTTTTTGTTTCTACAGCATTCAAGTAGTCGTTAACTTCTTTAACAACATTTTGATCAAGTGTTTCTCGATTGTTAACAAGTTTTTTATAAGTATTATTATACACTTCCTTAGAATTGAATTCTACAGCACTCACAGTAAAAATAGTCGACAAAATTATATTTAGAATTATAAACTTTTTCAATTTATTACCTCTTAATTTAATTAGTTATTTAAACATAGACTGTCGGTTAACCGCTTTACACCATCTTTTACAATTTCCCCTCCATCACCATGTAATGTTATTGTTCCAGAACAACCGGCTTTTATAAAGTTAGACTCTATCTTTTCCTTTATTTTGTCCTGTTGTTCTTTACTAAACGGACTTTTGTTTACTGTCATATGGTAGGGTCTGCTACCAACAACAACAGCCACTCTATCCATATTAGATACCTTTTTGAATACACCAGTTAATGCTCCTCTTACATTAACATTTTGAAAACCTATATTGTTTATAATTGTTCCAGAGGAGTTAGCTGGTATATTAAAAGATGCTTTTATTGGTTGTTCTACATCAAGCTCGTAGGTTGGGCCTAAATATGCCTCACCCAGAACCATAATACTGTGGTTTGCTTTTCTGGCAGCTTTTAGTATGAAATCTGTAAAAGGTTTATCCTGCATAAAAAGGTGTAGTGCTGTTCTTCTCCATCCTACAAGAATACCATCAGAAATTTCTGCAAGCGCACTTATATATTCGGCTAGCTTATCCGGGTCTACATAAACGGAGTGTTTTAGATCTTCTGGGCCAGAATATGCTATCCAACACGCCATGTTTTTTCTATTCAGCAAAAGAGCTAATTTGACTAAATCGGATAATTCTTCTGATGTATCAAAGGTTAATAGAGCCGCGTTATATCCCCTTTTATTGTAATAGGCCAAATTGCTAAGGAGAATTTCATATTCTTCTTTGCTCTTGGGAACTGTAACTTCGGCAATCATTCGAATGCCCTGTTCTAATTCTACTTTTTCTAGGACATAAGCTTGTTTCTCTTTGTGAATTTCCACCCACTTTTTAAATTCTATAGAGTCTATAGTTGCGGTGCTATCATATATGATGTTTCTTCTATCCTTAAATAAACTACGTTTATCTTTGGCTAGCTCTTTCCATTGCTCAAACCTGGCTTCATTGTAGGTTTCCGCTTGAGGAAGGTTTAAGGATTCAATTATTTCTTCATCGATAACACTTGCGGTATTTATTTCAGGTATTTCGATATTGGGTATTTCGATATCGGGTAGCTTGATAGTAGGTAGGTCTAGTGTAGGTAAATTTAACTGAGGTAGATCCATTGGAATGAGTTCTGGATTTTCCTCATAAAATTTATCATTCTCTCTGATATCATTATATACAACAGCTGTACCGGCTGCAATAGCTACGGCAGCTACAGTAGATGCTATCTTTGTTGATTTATTCATTATAGCGAGACCCCTTATATAATAAGTCTTCTTTTACCAGAAAACACTACTCTAAATACATGTGGTGCTTGCCACCCATCTGTACCTATATTAATGTTTCCTAAAGATGAACTTTGGGTATCTGGAATTTGTTCCTTTGTGATGTCTGCATTGATATCACCTGTTTGGAATACACCATCTGAAAGCCACACCCTTACTATAATAGTATCCCCGGCTGAAATAGAATTTGCTGAGATATCAATTATACCTTCTTTGCCGAATAGGTTAACTGGGTTTGAGAAATTCATTTTCCAGGAAGGATTATCCAATGTTTTAACTGTTATAAAATTTGTGGATTGCCCGTTTTGTCTCACTATCTTGTATTGTAATATTGCTTTTACAATAGGGCGGGTACCACTTTCTCCTTCTTGATCACCAAATCTATCTGACACCTTTACTTGGACTGTTAAAGGTAGATCAACCGTTTGTCCATTAGTATAGGTGGCTTGGTTAATACTGTCTACAGGGCTATAATGTATAGCTGATCCATTAACGGAGGCTATATATGTGGCATTGAAATTACTTTCCGTAAACCAACACGCACTTGTTATAATGGTAGCAGTGGCTGCTATAATAGATAATAATTTTTTCATATTAGATCCCTTTTTATATGACACCATTAACGATATTATAAATTAAAGTTAGTATTATGTTTTTTCAATTATTCCGCAATATTATGTAAGGCAATTGAAGCCTCTTCATTTAGTTCTCTAATAGTATACGGAGGCGTGTCAAATCCCTCTGTAGTTATATTTATAGCATTTAGAGCTTCTTCTGTTTCTGCAGCAATCACCTGATCTTTTACTGTATAATAGTGTGCCCATAAATCGAGAACCCATTGTCTAACGGCTGCACCTTTTTCACTCCCTCCAGCTGCACACGTATTTGCTAAGGTCAAGTCCTCGGGATCAACATAAGTTCTTTGAAACTCTTTATAATTTTTCCATAAATTATATTCTACAGTTTCTTTCATTTCGGCAAGGGTTGGTTTGGGGGGATCTTGTAATACAGGGGTACCCTCTGAACCTGTTACAATTTGTTTCCCTTGTGACTGGCCATCTAGTAGTGATTTATATAGCTCTTCGGATATTTCTATATACCCATCTGGTACTATGTATTCATCTGTTTCGGGATCTTTTTGAAAATGTATTTCATCTACGTAAAAGCCACTGTTCCAATAATATTTCATTTTAATATCCTATGGTTATCCAGTTAATAACAGCTCCGTCCATTGGAGAATCTAGCGTTAGCCTGATAGAAGATAGTGAACCATCTCTAGCAACAGCAACAATATGATTTAATCCACAAGAAGCTACAATAGAGTAAATTTGTGTTACATACGAAATAGGCAAAGTGACAGTTATGTTGGCGTTATCCGCAGAAGTTAAAACTAACCCATATTGTATAATAGTGCCTCCAGGTAGTTTAAAATATCCATATGTTCCAAACTGTTCTACTATAGTTTGTGCTACTAAAAGCTTTCGCCATCCTGTAAATAATAACTGACCACCATCCATTAAATATCTGTTGCGTTCCCATATGGATGTACCTGCGGATCCACAAACGCAATAGAGCTGTGTCAAATTATCACCATCAGCCAATACCTGTAGCGTTCCATAAGTTTCTGGATTATCCCCTGGATAATTTGATAGCTCAGAGTTCTTTGGTATAAAATAGAATCCAGTATTAACTAAAGAATTGAAATCAATAGGACTAGCTGGGTGTATAAGTTGTGGGTATATCCCGGTAGATACTATCCCATCTAAATTGATCTTATCGGTAGATGTCATTAATCCATTGGTGTCTACCGACACATCTGGTATGGTAAGTTTGCCGTCGGTGTCTGCTTTATTACTATTAATGGAAACAACTATATTATCTCCATTTTCATTTTTAGGATTAGCTATTTTCATAAGATTTGATTTCCTAATTATATTTTCCCTATGACTTGCCAGTATATAGTGCCACTATTACTTCCTGAAGTAGAAATTAAAATCTTACCTGTATCAGCCCCCCACCTAATGCTGCTCTTCACCTCTATATTACTGGAATCTACAAATCTAGCAAATGTATTTGAAACAGCTAATGGCAGTGTAATTTCTTTAGATTCAGGATCACTGGATATATTATAACTCCCCCATTGAAATAGTAAGTTACTTATTTTCAAGTACCCGATACTTGCTATATATCCAGTTATATAACTGTCATCTAATAATTTAGCCCACTCCCTCCATACTCCATCCTCGTGCTTAGTGCGAATATATATAGTATTAGAGTTGTACTCGTATAATACTTGTCTAACACATAAACGTGTAGGTACAAATATGACTAATGAAAATGAAACTAACGTAGGACAATTTTTGAGAGTCTGAGCAGTAGCATTTGAATTTACTCTATAAACACCTGGATTAATATAATCATTTAAATCAGAATCACTTGGAATCACTTCAGGATTTTTTAGGGTAGTGTTATATAAATCAGTCCCCTTCCATTTAAGCATTCCTTCTGGATATCCAATCAAGTCAGAATATTGTGATCCATCTGATGCACGTAGTATAAAACAACCAGGAAAATCACTATATGCTTTATCCGCCAAAAGTAACATACCACCAGAGCTTGAACCGTCTTTTCCTCCATCAAAAGATAAAAATCCAGCATCTGTTCGATTTGCCATACCTATACCTTTTCGCTGAATTTCTCCAGTCATAGCCCCACCTGAAAGTGGTAGGTATGTTGTATTCACATTATCTAGTTTTGTTTTATCTTCTACCGACATCAATCCGGGCTGATCTGGGGTTGCCTCCGGCAATTCAATGTTTCCAGAATCATCGGTGTTTATATTATTAATAGAAACCGCAAATCGTTTTCCAAATTCGTTTTTAAGGTTACCACCTATCATATAAACCCTCTTAAATTAAATTCCGTTAAATCTTCCATCATTATAAATTTTAAGGGCTTCTTCTGCTGTTTTACCTTTACTATAAAATCTCATATCTGATAAAAAGGTATAAGACTTTGCTCCTGTTTCACCCCAGCTAGTAAACTGACCCATACTTAATGTGCAATCAAAAACCTCACCGGACGCATTAAATGAACTAGCTAATTCTCCATTTCTATATATAAAGAGAGTATCATTTAATCTGGTTAGGATTAAATTATTTATAGGGATATCATCTGTCCAGTCACTCCATCCAGACTCCCAATCACGAAATCTTAAATCCCGCTCCCATAATTTAATAATAAAAGCCCCATCCCAGTATTCAATAGCAAACGCGCTTTCATCTAATTTTTTCTCGTCAACTAATATTCTTTGTTGATCGTGGCTTCTCATCCTATACCAAAATGAGACAGCAAAGTCACCGGTTGTGTTGAAACCATCTATTTCATCTAAAGGATAAAATAGAACATCTGCGTCATCATTTCTCGCAACCGTAACCCCATACCTTGAATCAAATTCAACAGACCCAGCAGCAGTACCATCATATCCATTGCCAGAATAATCTTTTGCGTCTGCAGTTAATGGATAGTAAGCGAGCAAACCATCTCCCTGTTTTAATGTATAGCATTGATAACGACATTGTTCATCATAGTAATAACCAACTACAGGAGTTATTGGTCCAGAGCATGTAAGATTTTCTGTTGGAGTTTCCGCAACATAAAATCGTTTTTCTTCTTCATTATAAGTACATAGATAGCCACTCCAGGTTGTTTTATCTTCGGAGACTGTGGCACACTTGTATATATTTGCAGAAGAGTCCCCACTTAAATTTAGAATTGCATTTTCACAATCTTTTAAAGACGCCTCAGGGTTCAATACCCCACCTTTTTTATTGATGGCTGAAACAATGGAATTACGTCTTTCTGATAAGGTATTTAAAATATTTTCATATAACATAGTGTTTAACCTAAGATTGATGTAACAGAGGCCTCAAACGAAGAATCATAGGAACTTCCAGATGAAAATTGTATCGTCCATGTTCCTTCTATTGTCCAGTTTGTAAAATCAATTTCTACATTATCACCGACCTGTTTCCTATCTGGCAACTGTAGCATACCATTATTATCAATTATAGCAATATCAACTACTTTTGTATTTGTAACAGTATACTTATGTTCAGCAGTTAAATCAGAAGAAGTAAAGCTTATGCTTTCTCTTGACGTAATTGCAATATTGCCATTGGAATCAGCTACTATACCGTTTACAGATACCGTAAGAGGTAACCCTTGTTGGTTTCTTGGATCTTTTATTTCCATTAAACTGCTCCGAAAAGTTTAATTATATAAATTTGATAAGAATTAGATTACTTGAAAACCTGTAAAGTCATCCCATCATCCTTTGTATTTTCCCACGTAGCATCCCAAGGAAATTGGTCACTTGTTTCAAAATTACAAGAAAAAGAAATCCCACTTTCACCAGCTGTTATCCCACTATTATAATCTCCTGAAAATTTCCATTTACCGTTTTCTTTTTGTATAGTATACATACTATCAGCTCCACCCATATTGTGTTTTCTCCCATTCCAACTAACGTCATCCTGAAGAATTACTGAAGGATCTACACAGTTTAAAACAGCCTCAATATCTCCAACGGGGGTTCCACTAATACGTATATTTAATGGGTCAGTATATACTATTGATCTATCATAGTTAACACTCCACCCTACATCTTGTAATTGTTTTATTATTTCTAGACCTTTAGACGATGGGGGAGAGTTTAACAATATAGACAGAGATCCTGAAAAGTTTTCTTGATATAAATGTGACTGTGCTGTTAAAACATCTAGTAACAGTTGATCAATTTGTTTTGTAGATAAATGACAACTCATAAAGTCTAGATCATTTAAAAAGTGACATTGTGAGAGGTTTTTAATTTCAATGGAACTAGTTACACTACAATTTATCTTTTTAACTGAGGGACATACTGAAAAGTCTATAAAATTTACTCCGATGCCTCCTATAGAAATAGTATCTATTAAGTTTCCTCCGGATACAATCCGTACATTACTCAATTCATAAGCTGAGAATGCACGTTGATTTTTATCAGTAAGTGAGAGTTCTGTTATTTCCCCCGTTGCGAGTTGTAGTTTCAATGTACCTATACCCGCAAACATATAACCGCTATCAGGCTTTCCTCTCTTCTCGGTAGTAGTGAAGAAAAGCGTTCCCTCGTTGCTTTTTTTGGTAAACCAAATTTTTTCGAACCCACCCGGACCCAGTGCATACAGCTCGGCAATTTCCTCATCCGTCAGCGCGCGGTTGTACATTATTGCGTCGGAGATGTTTCCGTTAAATTTTCCATATGCTGAATTCGACACTCCGCCAATGCAAATGTTGTCGAAAAACGGAGTAAAATTTGCCTTCTCTTTTTCTGTTTGAGAAACCAGCGATGCGTTTTTGTGGAGGCGATAGTTTGACGAATCAAACGAATAAACGATGAATTGCCACGTGTTAATTGTCAGCGCCGTAGAAACCCGTCCTTCTAGTGGATCTTGGTTGAAACCGTTCGCTCCCCAAGCTGTTGCATAAATTGCGGCGTTGTAAATTTCCATTCTGAAATTGAATTCGCCGGACGCAATTGCCCAGCCGTAATTGCTCATTTCTGTCGCGCAATTCAACCACACACAAATGGAAAATTGCGGCAGTTTTTTGTACGTTTCGACCGTCAGATACGAGCTTCCGTTAAATTTTCCGGAAGTCACTCCGTCAACGCTGGTTACGGAAACCGTTCCGGTCATGTTCATTTTGTCTGCCGTTTCGGATGTTTCGACGTCAGTTAGTGACGAGTAGAATGCGACACCCTGCAAAAGAGAATTTCCGCCACCGCCAGAGCTACCACCACCGCCACTTGGGTTATCTCTATTAACAAACTCATCATACAGCATCGAAATTTCATCAGCAGAAAGCACTCGCGTGAATATGCGCAATGTCGAAATGAAAAACGGGCCAGCCTCAATCACGTTTACCGTTTTCCCAACAAACATGTCAGAAAGAGAAATGTCTGCCGTAAAATTACCGCTTTGCGTCGCGAATTTGCCATCAACATAGGCAACAAGTTTTTCCCCGTCGTATGTTACGAGAAAGTGATGAAATTCTCCGGTAACGACGTTTTCAGTGTAGAAAAACGATAACGAATCCGAAACACCAAATTTTCCGTCAACGATTTCAAAATGCACTTTTCCGTATGTTTTGTTCTCGCCAGCCCATATTATGTGAAACTCATTCGAGATGGTTTCAGGTGCTTTCCCCCAGAATGACACGGTGAAAGGTGTGTCACCGTAAAAACACGGGAAACTAGTGTAAATCGCTGAATTTTCCAACTTTACACATTTAATACCATCTTCAGTAACGAACGTTGGCGAGTTATATTTTTCGAGCTTCTGTCCGCTTTCTGCCCTATCCGTATCCTCTGCAAACGAGGCATAAAAAATCTGCCCCTGAATTTCATCTCCTCCGCCTGTTCCTCCTTCCGGAAGATTTGTAACCGCATCAGCACACTGATTCAATGATGCGTTTGAAACAAGTGACCCGCCTTTAGAATTGATAGCAGAAACTAATCGATCTCTAACCTGTTCTGTTTTAGTAAGGATATCACTATAGATCATTATTATGCTTCTCCTATTAATTCATTCATAGCGTTTTCAAAACTAGAAATAGATACATCTCCAGAAGTAAACTGTATAGTCCAAGTATTATTAGAGATATTAAATCCTTCTAAATCTATTTTGACATCATTGCCTACTTGATATAAGTCTGGCATAATTCTTTTCCCATTATTATCCAAAACTGAAATATCTGCAACCTTAGCTGCCATTACAGTATAGCAGCTTTCTGCATCTAGCATATCACTCGTGATTGATATATTTTCTCTTTCTGTTGTTGTGATATCACCAGATGAGGCAACCCCTATAGATGGCATTATAGTAGCGGAAGGAAATATTCCTCCCTTAAAATTGCTGGTTGTGCCATCAGAAGTCTTCCATGCATATTTTATATAATATGGTTTGGTATATGCAATATCAGAGAGATTAAATTCCACTTCCATATTATCAAATGGAGTACCTAATCCACCTGAATCGGGGAAAGCCGACCATATAAACCCATCAAATACTCTTATTTTTGACTTATCTGCGCTATTAGAGAAAGGATCTATTTCTATGGTAGAGCTAAAATCTTCCGTTTGAGATATAATTAAAATGGGATATAATTCTCTATCATCTGCCGGTCTTTGTATTATTACCGATTGATTACCATCGGATAATAAATTTATAGTAACCTCCTGATTTGTATTATTATATTCAATATTTATACCCTTACCAGGAAGTATATCTTTTTGTCTTAAATTAAATCCTGCTGGCATTATTATATTCCTTTTATTTGTCGTGAAGTGGAGCATTCTTAATTTTAAAATAGCTGTATAAGGGCTAAAAGTCAACGAAGTTTGCAATTATGTAATAGGGGTATATATTGTATTATGGAACAAAATGGAATACCATGGAAACATAAAGGAGAACACCAATGTCTGATCTTGGCTGTGCGAGAAAATCTAATACTATAACACTTGACGGCGTAGAAGTAACCTTATTTGATGTTTATAACATGCCTGATAATTTCATAAATATTTTGGGTGCACGATTAACTAAACGTATTAATCTTACTATAAGGGAAGGTAATAGATGCTCTACAGATCTTGTCTTATCTCATTTGCAAGGCGGTATGGAATCCTTTATTTGTGCGATGCGCAGGATTTCTAATGATTTTTTTACTGGAGATTATCTTTTTTATGACAAGTGGTTATATTTTACCGAACTGTCGGATGAGCCTGATAGATCGGTTCTTTTGAATGCATATTTAACCAAAAATATTTATCCTTGTTTTTGCTTTAAGGGTGAGATTGTAATAAAGGATACCGATAATACTTATCGTTACCTGAATGGTTTTAAAGCATCGATTGAGGATGAAGCTACACTTGATAAGGTTACTTATTTAACGACAGAAGATTCCATTCGTATCAGTTGTATTAGGGATCTTCTTTATAATAAGGACGGGAATCCAAACAATATTGAGTTTTCTGTATATAGAAGATCTGAACACTATTTTGTTCTTTATCATATGTGTAATGTTTTTGGTATAGATATTAATGCTATTGTTGGTGAAGATAGTGCTCCAATTAGGGTTAGGGCAACTATAACTCCTGTTATTAATAGAACTGAGGATATTCCAGCTTATGGTCCTGATGGTCTTGCTCATTTTGATGATGATATATTTGCGGAAGTGCCTCATGAGAATGTATATACAGCAGATGCTATTGCAGCTCAAGCATACACAATAGCTCCTATAGATCCCCTTATGAACGAATCCCGTGAGGTTGCTAGTGGTTTATTTAATGATGTACCTGTAGGGATGCTCGGTACAATATATGGAATCGTTGATAGTAACCGTGAGCGTATTGAAAATGAGTTTCGTAGAAGTATCTTTACTATACTTCAAGAGACTTTGATGGATAGACAGGATATCCCTGATATTGCAGCTTTGTTACCTCATTTTAGGAATCATGAAAGTGAAGCAGAAACCAATAATTAAGACTATTAATATTATGGCTTCACCCACTGTAGATATTTCTGACAAAGAGGAAACTATAAAAGCTTTTCTTTCAGAATATAGAATAAAGGAATGGAAGCCTGAATATACAGCTGTTGTTTTGGAGTATAAGCATCTACCAAAGTCAACCTTGATAAAACTATTACAACGGTGTTATCCGGATTACCCTTTTAAGAAATCAGCATCCTATATGTATATAACTGAGGTATTGAAGAATAATGATGCAGGACATTAAAGTTAGTACAGTAAAGCCACAAAATGCAAGTCCTTTGGTTTTGGACAATAAGATTACAATACAAGAGGAAGAAGATACCTTTATTCAGTCAGATGAGTTTATAGAGTCTACTGCTATAGTTACTGAGAATAGCTCAGCTACTCCTAAGAATCATCCTGAGTTTAAATCAGCATACGGTAATATCCCTGCAATCCCTACCCAGAAGGGACCTAATGGTATTACCTTTGATTTTAATATTGGTCTAAGGGTCCGAGTACCCGAAGGTGATACTTCATATAGAGTTGTCTTTAGGGATGCTGAATCTGGTTTGCAGCTTTATGAGAGTGTTGTTCCTCCTGGTATGGTAGCTACCAGTTTAAAGAAGTTTCTTATAAATTATAACTTACAGATCTTTACCACGGACACTAATGAATTGGTGTTTGAACACTTCTTTAACCCAGAAGGTAAACTGGTATTGATTCAGTGTTGTGGTGGTGGCCTTGGTGATTCACTGGCATGGTTCAGCTATGTTGATCGCTTTAGAGAGAAATATAAATGTCGTGTTGTTTGTGCGGTTAATCCTGGTTTGAAGGAGATTCTCTATAAGCAGTATCCTGAGATTAGATTTATTGGCAGAGATGATACGGGTCATTATAAACCATATGCAACCTTTTACCTTGGTTTGTTTTTCTTTGGCGATACTGATAAACAGCCTTTAGATTTTAGGCATACAGGTCTTCATAAGACTGCTGCCTATATTCTTAACGTAGATGATGCAGAGATACCACCAAAGTTTGATTTGAGTGCTCCTAGGGTTATAAAAGAGCCCTATGTTTGTATTGCTACCCAGAGCACAACCCAATGTAAATATTGGAATAACCCTTACGGTTGGTTTGAGGTTATTAGGTTTCTAAAGCATAATGGTTATAGGGTAATAGATATAGACAGAAAGGCTATTGATGGAAATGGAACCCGTTATAACCAAATTCCATTGGGTGCTGAGGATTTTACTGGCAACCTACCTTTGCAAGATCGTATTAACCTTATTAAAGATGCTGATTTCTTCATAGGGTTGAGCAGTGGTCTTACTTGGTTGGCGTGGGGATGTAAAGTTCCTGTTGTTCTTATTAGTGGCTTTACAGAGCCCTTTAACGAGTTTTATACACCTTATAGGATCATTAACTATTTTAGCTGTCATGGCTGTTGGAATGATTTGAGAGAAAACTTTGATCACAACGATTATTTGTATTGTCCTCGCAAGAAGGGAACTGACGGTGAGTTTGAGTGTACTCGGCTTATTACAGGGATGCAAGTAATCAATACTATAAAGAAGATACCGGCCTTTAAAGCCCATGTGGAGAAGTTGAATGAAGTACGTGGATAAACTATATCTTACTAGCAAAAAAGTTTCCGACTATATAAGTGAGAATCCGGAAGGTAAATACCTCATTTCTTTTAAACATGGTCTTGGTGACTTGCTTATGTTTTACCCGGCGTTTAAGGCATTACAATCCATGTTTCCTAAAGCCAGGATAGACCTTTTGACCCACAGGGGTCAAGAGGGTTTATTTGATACATATGATAGTGCTGTACCTTATGATATCACTTTTAGGTTGATGTTTCCTCTTAATGATCCCTATCCAGGCTATACCAAACCAGCTTTTTGTTGTATTACGGAGCTTGGTATAGATCCCAAATCCGTAAAGGACGATTGTGTTATGACATTGCCTAAATATGATTCACCTTTTATATCACTGGGTTTATGTAGTAATTGTAGGCCTTATGAATATGGTATACCTAGAGACAAGGCTAAATTTATTTATGACACCTGTGTTAATTTAGGCTATGTACCAATAGATGTTCATTTTAAAACCGAGTCTGATAATTCCTATAATAGGCCAATTGATGGTATACGTTGTTCCACCAGAGATGCAAAGACTAGTATTAACAATTTGTTTGGTATATTACAACGGTCCTATGCTTTTATAGGAGGCAATAGTGGTCCTTTATATAGTGCCATTGGATGTATGGGTAAAAAAAGGGTTATGTTGATAGAACCGAGAAGGGGTGAGTGGAAAAGGTTTTTCAAAGATCCATGCAAGGTAGTATATGTAAATGATCTTACGCCGATAGTGATTAGTGATTGGTTGGATAGTTTGAGAGGGTGATAATGGCTAGACGTTTCTTGGTTGTGAATCCTGAAAATAGTGAGCGTTGTTTCTTAACGTTTGAGAACGTTAACCAGGCAATGAACTATTGTGACCAAGAGGGTCTATTTTACCAAGGTATGGAGCTATTTAGACTTCGTTTGCCATTATCTGATGAAGATGGTATCAATGTAGCCAAGAGAGTGAACAAGAATTATATGGATATGCATGAGAAACTGAATGAGTTGTGTTCCTATCTAGATGATCATGAAATGTGTTTATTTTTCGATCTATTAGACGATATATTCCATAATGACTAATATTGAGCCCCTATGTTATGTAGGGGCTTTTCTTATTGACATACATATTTTTCCGTGATAGATTATTCTTAATGTCTTATTTTTAAATTTTACAACGCGTTGGAATTTTGTCATGATTTTTAATATTGATACCCTAAAAAAACGTCTTAGAGAGAATACTGGCAGAAATTCCTTTATCTCTGCAGACACCTTAAGGGAAACCAGGGAATCCGAAGATCCTTCTATTACTTTCAAACATGCTTCTGAGAATGGTCTGAGAGATTTACTTTCTTCTAGGCAATATAAAGCAGCCATTGCATGTTATAATGATGTATATGCTTCAAAACAAGCAGCTGCCTTTATTACCCCAGAACAGCAATCTCAGTATGTGCAATCCATATTAAATAGACCACAAGCAGAACCTGCAGTTCCTACGGGAGATCGTTTCCATGATCCTGAAGTTGAACAACAGATTCAAAATATCTTTGATAGAGCCAACCCTGCTAGATTTGGCTTAGACCCGAATCAATTCCCTCCTAGACAAGAGTGGATTCAAAAGCAGCAGGATAAGATGAATAAACAGATTGAACAGGAGAATAAGAGGGTCCAAGCCGCACAGCCTGCACCTATGCCAGAGCAGAAGATGGCTAGTGAATTTCTTACCCCTGTAGAAGCTTATAAACTTTTATTAAAAGGTAAAAGATAATGAAACAAGAAAACGTTATTAGTCTATATAATGCGTTATCGGCAAAGGTGGCTAATGTTCCTACACTTGATAATGCAGCCTATGTCCGGACTTATGCTATTTTAAACACTGCAAAGTATGCCAGCAAGGAAGCTTCCGTTCTCAGTGGTGCTGCAAAAATTTTACGTGCCGGTGGTCAAGGGGCTCGTCGTATTTTTAATAGTACCAAACGCTTTAATAAAGATGTTTTCAATGCTGGAAAAGAATCTGCTAAATACGGTAAGCGGGTTTATGATACTGTCAACCCATCTTTGTCTGGTACAAAACGACTGGGATTGGGGATTGGATATGGTGCCAGTGATTTTGGAAAAGGCTTAAAGACTGCCATTAAAAATAATCCTAGAGGCGCTATTGCAACAGGTGTTGGGCTTGGTGGTTTGGGCACAGGTGCTGGTGCTTTAGCTTTTGGTGGCGGTGAAGATGCAACACCGGTTAAACCTACATATGATTGGCAGAACGATTTTATTGGTGCATTAGGTAAATGGATCAAGGACAATCCAGGACTTGCAGCATTAGCCGTTGGTGGCCTTGGTCTTGGTGTTGGTCACATGATGTCTTAATGAATAGAATAGGAGCCCTACATGGCTATTCCTAATTTAGCATTATCGGGAGCGGCTTATATACCGCAGTTTTTCACCGAGGATGTAGATGCTTATAGGGGTTATCCAACGTTTTGGTTAAGTGACGATCCTAGTTTAAGAAACCAGTTTCGTCGCTTTGCTCGTGTAAATGGTTGGACTAGAGATGACTTTGCTGATAGGGATGCGCTTAATGCATTTTTAAATGGTTTACAGACCGGCGGCATTAACCTTAATCCTCTTATTAGCAGTCGTAGGGCTCCCCTTGCATCTGGCAATTGGAGTTTATCCAACGCCTATGGTGAAGATAATATAGAGAGTTATGGTAAGGCGCTACATAACCTCTATGGAGCTTATTCTCCAGATAGAGAGAATGATGAACTGAATATTGGGGCAACTCCCATGCCCCGTTATGATAAGTTTGACGAGGCCTTAGCTGACCAATTATTATATCGTCAGTTCTCTGCAGTATTGCCTATGGATGTACCTGAGGTAAAAGAGCTTGTTAAAGCCCATATGCAGAATGGTGACTCTGTAGAGAAAACTGTAAGAGCAGTAAGACACTGGATGACTAATGATGGTCAGATTACTATTGAGCAGTTCTTAAAGAACTCAGAGCCAACTGCAGGTGCCCGTGTTTTAAGAACTCTTACCTCTTTACCACCTATTCAATTTATAAACAATGAGATCTTCCAACGCAATGCCCCTAACAACGGTATTGTTGATGAGGATATGGGTGAGGCTTTAGATAATCTAAGAAATGTTGGTCTTGGTGCTAGCTTTCTTAAAGGTGGGTTAAATCCCCTTGCACAATCTGTTCATGGTTTAAAGGGTTTACCTATTAAAGCACTTGCCGGACTTGGTAATCATTTAGGTCCTATCTCAGCTGGGACAAAGATGTTGGGTAGTTGGTGGGATGTAGAAGATAATGCACCCGCATTAAAGCGTCATATTATTGCTGAACTAGCCAAAGGTAATGATCCTTCCGGGGCTAATTTATCCAATCTAAATGATCTTATTGGCACTGGTGTTGGAACTTTCGCAGAGTTAGGTGCTGCCGGTGCACTTACTGGTAATACCAATACTCGTAGAGCGTACATTTTATACCGCTACAAAACCGATCCAAAGTTCAGAGAAGAGTATGATAAGCTCTATGATGAGGTATTGCAGTCTGATCTTGGGAAGCAGTTTAGTAATACCAGAATTAATCCTGAAACCGGTAAGCGTGAGGTCATTGATGATTTCTATGAACGTGCTGGTAAAGGTTTAGGAACCTTTGGTAAGAATACTATGTATGCGATGGCTGCGCCAAGTGGTTTAAGACTAGGTATGGCTGGTAAGCTTGGTTTGGGCCGCAGTTTTATTAGCCCTGCTGCAGCATTGAAGTTAAATGTCTATTTGACTGCTTTAGGAGCTGCGGGTGGTCTTGGCATGGCAGGTTATAATCTGTATAAGAATGGTCTTGGTGCTGCTAGAAAAGGCTCTGCTGGTACTGATCAAATGATAAAAGATCTTGAGCGCAGTCTTGGTAAGGGGGATTTAAATAAATATATCACTAATAGTGATGGCTCAATTAATGTGGCTCGCTATCTCAAGGCGTCCGGACATCAAATGGTGGGTGATGTTGGCAAAATATTTAGTAATCCTATAGAGTTTTTCCAGGGCAGAGCTAATGTTGTTGCTGATTGGATTAATACCAAGAATCAAATCAAGAAGAGTGAATCCACTATTAAAGCCATGGATAACTTCATGAGGAATGGTGGATTGGATTTATATAGGAAATATAAACAGGAAGGTATGAGCACTGCGGAGGCAAACAAGAGAGCCAGACAAGAGATGGCCAAAAAATCTGCTTCTGATATTCTAACCTTTGCTCGTAAAGAGGCAGCCTCTGGGAGTGTTCCTTCAAATATAGATGATCTTTCAGAGAAACGTAGGGCCGCTGCAGAAAAACTTAACGCTGCACACTCTATGGAAAACCCCTATACAAAGGCTAACTGGAATAATGACGCACAGGCTGTAGTTGATGCTTTTCGGAATGGTGGAGAGGGCGCTGTTGCATCTACAGTTAAAGATAACTTATATACTCCTATGACCATCTTTAATGGAGGTGTTCCTTATATGAAGAATTTAAGGCAAGGATATAATGCCAAGCTGCAGGAGTATGACAATAGTCTTAGCAGTTGGATTCCTTTCTTAAATCGTACAAGGTTAACTCCTGCGGGTAGAGCCTGGCAAGATGCTACACTGTTAAAAAAGACGATGGAGCGTACAGCTTCTCAGGTTGATAAATATCTTCCATTTGCGAGGGCTATAGCGCTACTTGGTGGATTGGGTCTAGCTTATGGTGGTTATAAGGCTTATCGCAGTATGGTTCCAAAGCGTAATACAATGTTATCACAATATTATGGGCAGTAATAATGAAGTGGGATAAGAACGCATTAGAACTTAGATCTGATAAGCTTAAAGATAAACGAGTGACTACTGATATCCTTCAGCCAATGTTGAAGAAAGTAGGCAGTCCTGGCAAGCTCGGTTTAATGGTAGGAGCCGGTACCTTTTTACCATCCTACCTTATTTTTAAGCTTTTACGTTTAAAACATCCTGCGCTTAGAGCTGCGGCTGTAAGTACTGGAACTGGTTTGTTTACTACGGGTGCTACTACTGTTACTGGTAGAGGAGCTGTTAATAAAGGTGATCTTTGGGCAGAACAATTAGCTCCATCTGGGAAACCTAAATATATCAAAGACATTGAACAGATGGAAAAGGCAGCAATTAAAGATGCGTCTGACTTTTTTAATACCAGTGCATCTGCTTTTGCTGATGATTACCCGGCCTGGGCAATGCCTCACTCTACCAAACAGAATCTTTATGGTGCTGTGAATGCAGCCGATTTTACTAAGGGTCAAAAAGCATTACTTACCTCTGGTATTCAGAATTCCCCTGGTAACCTATTAAACATTTCAGATTTGGCTTCTGGTTTTGAGAAGACAGTTGGATCTGTAACAGGCGGGTTAGTTCCGATGGCGACAAGAGCAGTAGAAGGTGCTATATTAGGTAGTGCCTTTAGTGGCTTAATGGGAACAACGCCAGGCACTAAGAAATGGATTACGGGCATTGCATCTTTAGGTGATGCACTTTATGGTAATCAGCTCTTTAATCTGTTTAAGTAAGTAATCATTTTTAGGAGGGTATTAAATGATTAGTCTAACTGGTACAAATATTGACCGGGCCAGGGGGTGTGCCGTTTTGGATGTTGTAAAAGATCCAAAGGATTACATTACTAGGGTTCCTGCCAAATTTAATGCTATTGAACCAGATGAAGATTTTGAGAAGAAAAATATTGTAGACATTCTTAAGAAAGATAAGAATGTGGTTTATGTTCGCAATGGGGATGATATCCAGAAGGATTTCTTTATTGCGGATTATGAATTGAAGATTTCTCAATATCGCAGTAGTGAGAATAAGATTACAGGTCACTTGCTTAGCAGGGAAGAGGCAGTTATTGCTTGGATTAGACATGATCAGCCTGATTATACAAACCAGCAGATTCTTGAGTTGGCTAGTTTAGATCCTAAGTGTAATAAAGACACTCTTAAAAAATTACTAGATGTTGAAGATGTACCAGAAGAACCTGAGCATTTAGACGAGATTGAGAAACCGGAGGTTATTGAGGAACCTATTATAGAGAAACCTGTAGTTAAGAAGCGGTCTACTAAGAAACCTGTTGTAAAGAAGCAGACTATTGTGACTGAAGAGCCTATAGCTGTTTCTAAAGAGGCTTCAGATAATACAGATCTTTTAAATACCCTGCTGACATTTATAAAGAGTAATACAGCAGCACCTCAACAGGAAGAGGAGCCTGTAGCTGTAGATCGCCAGACTAAACCAGTAACTATTTCTGGAATATCTGGTACTATTAGGATTCCTGCTTTAGATTTTGTCTTGGATGAAGCTGTTGCCGTTATTATACAGGATGGGGATTCTGATTTTCTTTATGAGCCTGTTCGTTCTGAGATGCCCTATACACTGGCTTGTGATTCTATAAGAATCAAGGCAGTTTATTCTGGCATTAGTTATACGGTGCCCTCTACTGGAGATCACCATACAATTTATTTGGTTGAAAAATAATGGTAGATAATTCAAGAGTTATAAACGCAGATTTGTTGCGTACAATTAGCCGCACACTTTTCCCTAAGACAATGGGTGAAGTGATTGACTGGTCTGATTACATGTGGATTCACTTTGGGAGATATTCCAACGCGTTGAAAAATGCTGTTAGGTATTTCCTGGGTGATTTTATTATTTCAGCCGCAGATAATGAGACCATAGGTGGTAAAGAGCGTGCTGAGATTTATGATGAGTTTATTTATGATTATAAGATCTTTGATCTTTTAGGTAGGGTTGGAGATGAGTATGTCCAGTATGGTAACTCATTTACATCTATTGAGCCTGAAATGGATCGCATGTTTGTTTGCCCCAAATGTAAAGCAATGTTCGTGGGTGAGCGTGTAGACGATCTTGGTTTTAGTGAAAAGGCATTTAAAGGTACTTGTCCTAAATGTGGTAAGCACGGTAAGCTTAAGCACATTGATACACTTGATAGAGAGGGTAAATTACAGGTTCGCTTCTGGAATCCTCGTTTGATCTGTATTAACTATTGTCCTACTACGAAACACGCGGAATACTACCTGCGCTCTTCTGTAACATGGCAGAAAGCGTTTAGGGATAATGATAAGTTGTTCCTATTGGAAACCCCTTATGAGTTCCTAGTAGCTCTTGAAGAAAATAAACGTATCAAGTTTAAGCCTGAATACTTTAAACATTTAAAGTGTCCGGTGGTATCTACCTATGAGGATTTGCTTGGTGGGTGGGGCTTGCCTTTGTATATGAATGAGTTCGAAAAGGTCATTCAATTACAGATGTTGGAGCGTTATAATGAAGTTATCGTTGCTGACTATACTGTTCCATTTAGAGTATTAGCTCCTCCTCCGTCAGCAGGTATGCAGCCCAATGGTGATCCTTTAATGACCTATAATCTTGGTGATTTTAGATCTAAAATGATGGAGATGATTAGAATTCATCGTAAGAACCCCAGCGATATTCAGATTGCTCCTTTTGCAGTACAGTATCAGATTCTTGGGGGTGAGGCAAAGCAGCTTATTCCTTATGAACTAATTAAGGCTACCATTGATGATTTATTGTCATCAATGTGTGTTCCTATTGAATTCAGTGAAATGAGTATGGCGAATACAGGTGGTCCTCCAATTGGCCTTAGAAGATTTGAAAAGGTCTGGGGAGCTCATGTATCTGCTTTAGATGAGTGGTTGCAGTGGTTCTGTGATGTAAGGACTGATTTACTCCGTAAACAGAAGGTTACCTGTAGATTGGTAAAGAGCAGTATCTATGAAGATGATATGTCCAGAGAGTATAAAGTAAAGCTAGCAATGGGCGGTGAAATCTCAAAAGATACTGGTCTTAGAGCACTTGGTATTGACTATGCTGTGGAACAGCTTAAGCTTATGGATGAAGCTAATAGACAGCTTGAGCTTGATCAGAAGAACCAGGAAGAGATTGGTAAGGCAGATGAACTAAAGGCTGCTATGACTACACCACAGCCCGGTTTAACTGAACTACAGAATATGGAAATGGCTGCTCAAGGTGGTGCACCAGCACAGGGTGGTATGCCTCCTGGTGGCGGTATGGCTCCTCCTGCTGCAGGTGGTGCTGCGGGTGGCGCTGCTGGTGGTTCTGCTGACCTTGAAGCTCTTTGGGCAGAGGCTGAGCAGACTGCTGAACAGATTAGAACAGCGCCTCCAGAACAGCGTAGAAGTATGCTTATCAATCTTTCTAAGACAAACCCACCATTACATGCGTTTGTTAAAAAGATTATTGAAACTACTGAGCAGCAAGCCGCCCAACAGGGAGTAGCTGCTTCAAGACAAGGACAGATGTGATTATGAATGATAACTTACTAAAAGATTATTTAGCGTTTAGGCTTGGTAAAAAGGAAGCAGGTCTTACTCCAATGGGTGTGGCTGGTAAAGTTGGCGGTATTGCTACTTTATTTGGTTCTAAAGTTGGGCTTGCTTTACTGCTTGGTATTCCTGGTGTTCTCGGTGTTGTAGGGGGTCTTTTGGCATCTAGAATCAAGAGTCCTACCAAAGCAGATTTGAGTGCTTATGAAAAGGGGGAACATTTAGATAGTCTGAATGCTCGTATTGAGCGCCTCAAGAAATTCCCAGAAGCTAATTATGTTACTGCAGAGAATGATAGAACTCTGAGGTTGTAATACAGCAGTAAAGGTATAGAAATATCCAGGGATGTAAATGGTGCACGCAACATTATGTTGCGTGCAATGTTAGATCAAACTGCCGGGTTACACCGGCATAACCATTAACTTTTAGTAATATAAGTTAATAGAAAATGATCGGTTACTGATTATGACTTATGAACAGTTGGTTAATTTAGCACATAAAGAAGCTTCAAGTAAACCTCCTGTTTCTGAAAGAGCGAAGGAGCTGTTAGGTAAATTCACTCCTAAGAAAGCCGGTGAGCGTAATAGGATGACTTGTTCTGAATATATCAAGAGCAAGAATTTACTTGGTAAGTTCGCCGTGAAGGAGGCCAAAAAAGAGGCTTCTGAAAAGCCTTCTTGTTCTACAAGATTGGCTCAGATCTTAGGACGCTAATATGCCCATTAGTGCAAAAGGTATACCTGACAGATCTTATACAGGGGATGTGACAACACTTCCCCTGTATACTCCTTTAGAGTTTGTGCGTCAGTTGCATAAAGCTAAGAGGGCTGGCCTACATGAAGATTTTAGAATTGGTAATGCGGGCGGGATGTATTCTTTTGCATTAAGGAAGGGTTTACCTACAGAACCGGGTCAAAGACGCTTAGCCGTCACTCAACCTTTACATAATTATTCTTATAACAACTTTGAGGGTAAGATTGGTAAGGGTTATGGAGAAGGTGTTGTCAAACGAATTGATAAAGGTGAGATTGTTTTACTTGATAAGACTCCTAATAAACTGACCTTTACCAGAGGTGACCGCCGTAATTCTCCAATTTATACAATGATTAAAACTAAGAATGGTAATTGGATTACCATTTTGCAAAAAGAGGATCAGCCCCCTGAAATTGCTAAATATGAGAAACAGCATTTCAAGGGGATTCCATTGAGTCAGGTAGCTGATGAGATGGATAGGGGTGCAATAGCTACACCAAAGATTGATGGCGGTGGTAGTATTGCAACAGTTAAGCCTCATTCTTTAGAGGTTTACAGTATTAGGAGAGATAAAGACGGTTCTTTAATACGTTATACAGATCACATAGGCAACTTGCGTGGTTTGAATAATCCCAAAGATACCGTGGGTAAAAGTTTCAGGGCTGAGATTTTTGCTGAGCAAAACGGTAAGGTTTTACCACCATATGAATTGGGGGCTCTTTTAAATTCTACTTTAGTGAATGCTATTCGTAAAAAGAGGTCTGCTGGTATAAAACTTAAACTTGCTGCATTAGCAACATTGAAGGGTAAAAATGAAAATTACTTGGATAAAGACGCTTTGGAACGTCTTACAGAAAAGTTGGCCTTACCTAATGTATTTGTACCACCAGTATATAGAACTAGTGGAGAAGCATTGCAAGCTTTGCAACAAATGCGATCAG
>OLGA01000438.1_pt1 | contig 37662 bp, 42 predicted proteins | sample 1604881 | NCBI WGS metagenome assembly OLGA01 (sample SAMEA3888896, study PRJEB22519) | human gut metagenome | biome: human gut; feature: human-associated habitat; material: faeces | place: Denmark | collected 2009 | reverse complement strand
GCCGTTGCAGTCGACGATCTCGCCCCGGGCGGCTTTGACGGCGATCTTGCTGACGGTGAGCTGCTGGGTCTGGGCCTGGAATTCCGAACCCCGGACAATCTGGAAGTTCATGAGGTTTAAAATATAGGCGGCGCAGACGAGGGCGGAGAGAAAGCTCAAGACGATCAGGCGTCCCCGTTCCTTGGGTTTGGGCGTTTTTTGGGGGATCATGGAAGCTCCTTTCAGAAAAAAGCAAAAAAGCAGGTCCTGCGGCGCAAGGCCGTGGGATCCTGCCGCAGGTGGTGTTTTTTCAGGCCCGCAGCACAGGGTTTAAGTGCGTGGCGATCAGGCGGGTCAGAAGATAGATGGGACCGGAGAACAAAACGGTGTAAATAAGGACAAGCATCAGCTTGCCGAAGCTTACAGCGCTGCTGCCGTAGCCCCAGATGAGGTAATAGAAGAGGAAGTTCCAGAGGCTTAAAAGAAAGCCGGTCGCAGCGGAAAGGATCACGGCGTTTGAAAGGTTCACCTTCATAAAATACATGGAGAGAAGGGAAATGCAGACGCAGCAGACCATCAGTGCCATGCCGTAAAAGCCGAAGAGCTTTCCGGCGGAGAAATCCCACAAAAGCCCTGCCGCCAAGCCGAAAGCCCCGGCGCCCGCCTCGTTTTCAAAAAGCGCCACGGAGACAGCCATGGGGATCACGAAGACCGGCTTGATGCCGTGGATGGAAAAGAGGGCGGGAGAAGCCTGCAGGGTGTAAAGAAGCAGGAGGACAAAGCTGTAAACGGCCCATTTGAGGATCGATTTGGCGGTTTTTCCCAGTGCCATAGCGCTCCTTTCTTATGACTCCGGATCCAGACGGTCGGCGAGGGCATCGCCGTTTGACTTGCCTAAAAAGTCCGTGAGGACAAAAACGTTTTTGATGTTATCGATGTCGCTGACCGGCTGAAGCACGGCGGTTTTGGTGATGCCGGATTTTTCCAGTTTCACCTCCGTGACGGTGCCGATGATCAGGCCCTGCGGATAAAGACCGCTGGTACCGGCGGTGACGACGATGTCTCCTGCCTTCACCTGGGTGTCCTTGGGGAGCAGCTCCAGAGAGGTCTGTCCCTTGGCGGCCAGTTCTACGGTGCCGGAGACGTTGCCGGTATCCTTGGTGCGGATCTCCATGGCACCTACGTTTAAGTCGGGGCTTAGGATGGTCACAACCTTTGCGTAGGAGGGGCCGACCTGGCTGACGTAGCCGATGAGCCCTTCGCCGGTGACCACGGGGTCCCGGACGGAGACACCGTGGAGGGTGCCTATGTCGATGGTGAAGGAGCCGAAGCGGTCGTCTGGATCTCTTGCAATGACGCCGGCAGGCTGGAACTCGATGTCGGGGTTCAGCTCTTTTAAACCGGTGATCTCTTTTAAGCGTTCGTTTTCGGTCTTGGTGGATTCATAGTCCACCAGCTGTTTTCTGAGGTCAGAGATCTCCTCTTTCAAACGGAGGTTTTCCTCATAATTTTCCCTTGCGTCAAAAAAGACGGAGAAAAAGCCTGTCAGCCCGTCGGAAACCCAGGCCGCCGCCTTCTGCACCGGGACGGCGATGAAGGAGAGCGCCTGCTCCGGCAGGGCGGCAATTCCGTCGGTGGAGGCGGCGTAGAGCATTCCGCCCAAGAGAACGGCGATCACGGCGAGAATGATCTTGAAGCGCCGACTTTTGAAAAATTCCCGCAGAGGTCACCATCTCCCTTCCGAAAAACGGGGATCAGTAGTGATTGGTGTCATCTTCGCTAAGAACGTCGGTGAGGGTGTCAATGTTGTCCAAAACCATGCCGGCGCCGGTGGCAACGCAGTCCAATGGGCTTTCGGCGATCTTCACGGGCATGCCGGTCTCATCGTGGATGAGCTTATCAAGCCCACGGAGCAGAGCGCCGCCACCGGTAAGAGTGATGCCCTGATCGATGATGTCGGCGGACAGTTCCGGAGGGGTTCGCTCCAGGGTCAGGCGGATGGCATCGAGGACCTGGGAGAGCGGATCTTCCAGAGCACCCCGGATCTGATCCGAGGTGATGGTGATGTTTTCGGGGAGGCCGTTCAAGAGGTTACGGCCTTTGATCTCCATGGACAGCTCGCCGTCCTCTAATGGGCAGGCGGAGCCGATCTGGATCTTTATGTTTTCGGCGGTGCGCTCGCCGATCAGGAGGTTATATTTCTTCTTGATGAAGTTGATAATGGAGGCGTCGAATTCATCGCCGCCCACCCGGACGGATTTGGACGCAACGATGCCGCCTAAGGAAATAACGGCCACCTCGCTGGTGCCGCCGCCGATGTCGACGACCATGGAGCCTTGAGGCTCGGCGACGGGAAGGCCGGCTCCGATGGCAGCTGCCATGGGCTCTTCAATGATAGAGACCCGCTTGGCGCCTGCCTGCTCGGCGGCGTCCCGGACAGCCCGGCGCTCCACGGCAGTAACGCCGGAGGGGATGCAGATGACGACTCTCGGGCGGGAGAAGAAGCCTTTTCCGATGGCTTTGTGGATGAATTCGGTGAGCATACTGGTGGTCACGTCGAAGTCGGCGATAACGCCGTCCTTTAAGGGGCGGACGGTGACGATGGAGCCGGGGGTGCGGCCGATGACGTCCTTTGCTTCCTGGCCGACGCATTTGACCTTATCCGTTTTGGTGTCCACAGCGACGACGCTGGGCTCCCGGATGATGATGCCTTTGCCCTTCATGTATACCAAAGTATTCGCAGTACCTAAATCAATGCCGATATCTTTTGAAAACATGGAATGCACTTCCTTTTTTGCGGATGCCGCAGATTGGGCGCAGAAACGATGCTGCACCATCTTTTATTATATCCTGCCAAGCGGGATTAGGCAAGACTTACTTTTTGAATATTCAGAAAACTCTGCAGATTTCGGGCAAGCTCGGCGACGGGGAGCCCGACAACGTTTGCATAATCGCCCCGGATCTCCCGGACAAGGAGGGAGCCTTTTCCCTGGATGCCATAGGCGCCGGCTTTGTCGAAGGGTTCGCCGGTCTCTAAATACCAGAGGATCTCTTCTTCGGAGAGTGGGTAGAATTCCACTTCGGTGGTCACAAAAAAGCGGCGGCAGCGGGCGTTCTGCAGCAGGGTGACGCCGGTGACGACCCGGTGGGTTCTTCCAGATAAAGCAAGGAGCATGGAAAAAGCATCCTCTCGATCTTTGGGGATGCCGAAAACCGTCCCCTCCGGGGAGACTACAACGGTATCACCGCCGATGACCACGGCGTTTTCCGGGACATTTTGGATCGCCCGTGCCTTGCCCTCGGAGAGGGAGAGCACCAGTTCCTCCGGGGAAAGGGAGGCGTGCATCAGGGGCGCTTCATTGAAGGAGGAGGCCACCACCTGAAAATCTTCCGTCAGGCGGGAGAGAAGTTCCCGTCTGCGGGGGGAGCGGGAGGCTAAGATGAGCGGGGGCAGTTCTTTCAGAAAACGAGGTTCCCCGACGGGATCTTTCAAGGTCTGTTCCATTTTTTGCCTTTCTTTTCAGAAAAATCAGCGGATCTTGGGTGCGGTCTTCACATAAAGAAAAATGGCGGCGGCGATGCAGAGGAGCATGGCGATGTTCAGGCCGATGTGGAAGGATACGCTGAACTGGAGCACCGCCAGGTCCACGGAAAAGGAATCCACGCCTATGGTCTTGCCAATGCAGAGCCACCGGAGGAAGGAGACCTTTCCGGCCAGTTCCCCCAGCAGCGTTCCCAGAAGGATGCCGCCTAAGAGATAAAGCAGTAAGAGCAGGGTGCGTTTCATGGTTGTTCCTCCTTTTTTGATGAAAACGGTGGATGTTTTTTCGTGCCAATAAGAACGACAAGAAATGGGACTAGAACGCAACGATCCGGATCCCTTCTTTTCCTGCCGGGAGTTCTTCTTTTATGGAGCCTTTTTCAAACAGGGCGGCGCCGCCTTTGGCGATTTCGGAATCTCCGGATGAATCAAGGCAGACGGAGTTGACGTAAAGAACGGGAGCGTGGATCTTACCGGCCTGTTCTGCGTATTCGCGTTTTGCTTTTTCGTTCCATTCCGAATCGGTATAGTCGGTATAAACGGGCCACCAGACGACGTCCGGGTCTAATTCGTTTAAGAGGGCGATGTTTTCTTCGTACCAGAGATCCCCGCATAATCCGACGGCGATTTTTTTGCCGAGAAAGGGGAAGGTGTGAAAACCGCTGCCCTCCCGGTATTCCTTTCCTGCGAAGGGTTCTTTCCATCCCGGGGATACTCTGCGGTACAGGTCGATGATCCGGCCGCCTGGATCGAGGGTCATCTGGGAGCTGAAGAACGAGCCGCAGTCCTTTTCGATGAAGCCGAAGGATACGGCAAGGGAGAACTCCTTTGCCATTGCGCCGATTTCGCCGATCACAGGGTCCGTGCGGGAAAGAGCCATTGCCCGGTCGTATTCCGGCTCAAAACGGATGCCGGAAAAGCCTTGAAGAAACGCTTCTCCGAAGAGGACAACCTCCGCTTTGCCTGCGCATTTTTCGAGGGTATCGGCAAGGATCTTCTTGTTATATTCGATGTTTCCGTTGAGAAACCCGACGGCTGCAAGGGCGCACTTCATAGTTGCTCCTCCTTTTGATGCTGTCAGCGGAGATATGGGAGCCGCTTACTTCTTGTCCTTCACAAGAAAGGAAATGCCGAACAGGGCGGCCATGACAATGAGATATGCCGCATAAAATATCCGCTTCACGTCCGCCCCGATTTTGATACTGCCGATATAGAAGATCCGTCCCAGCCCGGGATTGGACAGGGCGCATAAAACAAAGACGGCTGCCGCAATCAGCATGGCAAGGCTGACGATTCGGAGGATGGCTTTTGTTTTCAAGAAAAACACGCTCCTTTCCGATTTGTGCCTCGATTTTCGCGGGGTGGCGATTATTTGGAAAAGGTCATGCCGGTGGAGCCGAAGCCGCCTTCGCCCCGGAGAGTCTCCGGAAGGGTGTCGGTTTCCTCCGGCTCCGGGAGGAGGATGGGGGTCACCACCAGCTGGGCGATACGGTCGCCGTGGTGGATGGTAAAGGGAGTATTCGAGTGGTTGGTCATGGGGATCTGCAGCTCGCCCCGATAGTCGCTGTCGACGACTCCCACGCAGTTGGAGAGGGTGACGCCGTATTTGCTGGAAAGGCCGCTGCGGGGGTAGACAAGGCCTACGGTCCCGGGCTCTAAGGCCATGGCAAGGCCGGTGGGGATGCGGACCCGTTCAAAGGGTTTGATCACCACGTCTTCGGAAAGGCAGGCGCAGAGGTCAAGACCGGCGCTTTCCGGGGTAGCACGGCGGGGGAGGGAGGCGTTTTCTGAGAGGCGTTTAAAAAGAAGGGGCATGGGTTTGTCCTTTCCGGGGTCATTCCACCCCACGGTAGAGAAGTCCCCGGGTGTAGGCTTCCTTCGGGGACGAGCCGGTCTGATAGCGGCGGAGTACATTGACCGCCTGCTCCGGCGATTCATCGGTAAAAAAGAGAGTCAGGAAGAAGGGGGAAAGCTCCGGTTCCCGGTCGGAAAGCTCCAGAGGAACGGAGTTGTAAAGAAAGCTCACGGAACCGTCAAAGTCGCAGCAGACGGGGAAGCGGGCCCCCTTCCGGTCGGTGAGAAACCCTTTTTTGCGGCATTTCCCGCAGCCCAGGCGTGCCTTGATGGGGCAGCTCCGGAAGCTCATCAAAGGGAGCTTTCCGTAAGCGGCAAGACCTAAGGGCAGGCTGCTTTTTAAACGGAGAGCATCGGAGAGGGTGATCTCCGGGGAAAGGGCGGCGGCGGAAAGCCCCAGCTCTTTTGCTGCCAGCAGGCTTTGAGAGTTGGTGAGGTTGAGCCACGGGCTGCCCAGAAGCTCCATCCCGGCGGATCTGCCCAAGGCGATGTGGGCGGCGTTACTGCACCAGAGAGAGGAAACGCCAGCTTCCCGGAGCTTTTTCAGGCGGGGGAGCCAACTCTCCTCTTTTTCAAAGGTGAAACGGGGGAGGACGGCACTCAACTTCGGGAGAAGGAAAAAAAGCTCTTCCATGTGGGCTTCCAGCTCCGGGACGGGGAGGAGGATCCGGGAAAGTGCGGAGGCTTCGGCGAAAGGCAGCTGGGAAAAGCTGCGGAATTCTCCCCAAAGCTCCCCGGCACAGGCGGAATTTCTTCCGCTTGGCAGGGTGGGGAGGGGAGAAGGATGAAACCGTTCCGGGATCCGGGTGCGTAGAGCGTCCAGCTGCTCCACGGCTTCCCGGCGGAGGGCGTTGAAGCCGGAGGCGGGGAGGGAGAGATTCCCTTCGTTTTTAACGGAAAGGTTTGCGAGGAAATAGGGCGTCCCGCCCAGCTTGCCTAAGAATTTCCGGGCAGAGGCTTCGTCGGCGGGATGTTCTGATTCCCGGGGAAGCTCACCGGAGACGGAAACGGTCTTTCCGTCTGCTTCAAGAGTAAGGAAGGCAGGAACGTCCGGCTTTAGAGTCAGCTCCATGGAAGCGGGGAAGCGGGGGGACTCTTTCTGAAACGTGCCCTGCAGCTCCTTTAAAACGCCGGAAGCGGCTTCTACGTCCTCTTTCCGTCGGTAACCGAACATGTCCGGGGCGATGCGGCCGTCAAAATAGGCGGAGGTAAAGCCACTGCGGGAGAAGACGGCACGGAGGGCGTTTAAGTCCGGCTCTTCCCCTTTTAAAGCTGCCCGGCAGGCGGAAACGGCGGCTGCCACATATTCGGGGCGCTTCATCCGGCCTTCGATCTTGAAGGATTCGATCCCCATGGCGGCAAGCTCCGGAAGCCGGGAAACCAGGCAGAGATCCTTCAAGGAGAGGACGGCCTCCCCGTCTTTGGAAATGCCGGGACAGCCAGCGGAGAAGGGCAGACGGCAGGGTTGGGCGCAGCGGCCCCGGTTGCCGCTTTTCCCGCCCAGCATGGCGCTTAGATAGCACTGACCGGAAACGGACATACAGTGGGCGCCGTGAACGAAGACCTCCAGCTCCAGAGAGGTGGAGGAACGGATGGCGGTGATCTCCTCTTTGGAAAGCTCCCGGGCGAGGACCACCCGGGAAAAGCCCAGCTGCTCCGCCGTTTTCACGCCGGCGGGGGAGTGGATCGCCATCTGGGTGGAGGCGTGGAGGGGCATGGAGGGAGCCAGTGCTTTTACGGCGGCGGCAACGCCCCAATCCTGCACGATCAGGGCGTCGACGCCGGCTTCACAGGCGGCTTTGATGCAGCCTTCCAGAGCGGGGAACTCCCGGTCGAAGGTGACAATGTTGAGCGCCTGATGCACCCGGACGCCGAAGCGGTGGGCGTAGGTCACGGCGTCTTTTAATTCGGCAGGGTCAAAGTTCCGGGAGTCGGCCCGGGCGCTGAAGCTCTTCTGCCCCAGATAGACGGCGTCGGCACCGCAGCGGACGGCGGCCTCCAGCGCTTCCCGAGAGCCAACGGGAGCCAAGATCTCCGGGGTCATTTCTGGTTGTCCCCCACTTTGTCCCGGAGCTCATAAAGCTCCAGATTGCTCTTTAAATTCTCGTTTTCCCGCTTTAAAAGGGAGACCTCCCGCCGGAGCTGGTCGGTCTCGATCCGGGCGGCGGCGGCTTCTTCAACGTAGCCCTTGATCTGGGCGCGGATGTGGTCCACGTCGGAGACGGATTTCATGCTCTCGTCCATCAGCTCTAAGCCCACCAGCACGGCGGCGGTGGGAAGGGCGGCGCTTTCGTTTTCTTCTAAGAAAGCGTTGATCCGCTTATCCAGCTCTTTGGCTAAAGAGATCATGTACGAGGGGCTTTCATCGGTCTGCAGAGTGTAGGTCTTTCCGCAGATGACAACCTTTACACGGTTTTGCATGGTTGATTCCTCCAATTTTTCGGGGTCGGGCTTTTTAAGGTCGGCTCTCCGCCGGGATCGTGTCTTTGAAAAGAGCCGCATAGCGGGGCGGGATCACTTTATCCAGATGATAGCGGCCGAAGAACCACTTTTCAAAATCGCAGTGCTTGGCGATATAGTCCAGGTAGAGGTGGATGGTGCTTTCTTCGTTGTCTTCCAGATTTAAGAAGTGCTTGATGGAAGCAGGAGCATCGTGGGTCAGGATGAAATCCACCTTCCCGTGACGGGCTTTGAGGGAATCCACGCCGTGCTGCTGCTCCTCTTCGGAGGGCTGTTCTTCGGGCTGCCACATGGGGCTGTCAAGGCTCAGCTCCCCGGAATCGCCGCCGCCGAAGGCAAAGAGGGTCTTTCCGCCGATCTCATAGATCTCGCCCCGAAGGAGCTGGTAGAGGTTGCCGGAGATCTTCCGGGCCTTCCCGCCCCGATAGGCGACGGTGGGATACTCTTTGAGAAGGGAGTAGTTGTCATGACAGCCTTCCACGAAGACGGTGTCGTGCCGGCGCTTCCCGATCTTTTTTAAGAGCTTTTCCTCTTCTTTTCCGCCGTTCCAGACGAATCCGAAGTCGCCGCAGACGGCCAAAGTGTCGGACGAGCGGAGTTTTTTGACGGCGGGGGCGTTGAAACGGTCAAAATCGCCGTGCAGGTCGCCGGTTACATAAAGCAAGGTTTTTCCTCCTTCGGAAAATGTGGGTTCAGCGGGAAAGGGCCTTTACGATGCGGGACGCCCCTTCCTCCAGCATGGAGCGGGGGCAGCCGGCGGTCAGGCGCATATAGCCTTCGCCGACCGAACCGAAATTGGTGCCCAGCCCCAGAAAAACGCCGGCTTCCTTGAAGCGGCGATCCAGTTCCTTGCTCGAAAGGCCGGCGAATCGGAAGTCGAGCCACGAAAGATAGGTGGCTTCCGGGATCGCAAAGGGGAGCTCCGGGAGTTTTTTTGCAAAGAAGTCTTTCAAGAAAGCAAAATTCCCGGCTACATATTCGATCATGGCGTCCCGCCACGGACGGCCTTCCCGGTAGGCGGCTTCCCCGGCGCAGAGCCCTAAGATATTAGGGGCGGAGACGTGGTGGGCGTTCAACTCGTCGGTCACCCGCTTTCTTAAATCGGGATCCCGGATGATTAGGTTGGAGGTCTGAAGGCCGGGAAGGTTGAAGGTTTTGCTGGGGGCGTTTAAAACGGCAGCACCGGTGAGAAGCTCCTCCGGCAGGGATAGGACGGAGGTGAAGGCCGTCCCGGGGAGGGCGAGATCCCCGTGGATCTCGTCCGCTAAAACGAAAACGTGATTCTCCCGGCAGATGGTGAGCATCCGGATCAGGTCCTCCCGACTCCATGCCCGGCCAGTGGGGTTATGGGGGTTGCAGAGGATGAAGCTGGTCACGCCGGGATCTTTTGCAAGGCCCTCAAAGGCATCGAAATCCATTTCCCAGCTGCTGTCCTTTTGGAGCAGGGGGCATTCCCGGACGGATAGGTTCCAGCTTTTGGGGGTGGCGAAGAAGGGCGGGTAGGCAGGGGTGGGGACGATGCAGCCTTCCCCCTCTTTGCAGACCGTATGGAGGACCCAGGAAAGGCCGGTGATCACGCCGGGAACAACAGACAGCTCCTCTTTTTGGAGGGAGACGCCGTGAAGCTCCTTTTCCCAATTTTGCAGGGCGGAAACGTAGCCGTTGGTCAGGCTGCCGTAGCCGTAGACCCCGTGGCTGATCCGGGCTTCCAGCGCCCGATTCACACATTCCGGGGAGCGGAAGTCCATATCTGCCACGAACATGGGAAGAAGAGTTTCCGGAACCTTCCATTTGGTGGAATCCGTGTTCCGGCGGTCGGGGCAGGTATCGAAATCAAAGGGCTTGCACATAAGAGGCTCCTTTCGCATGAAAACGGCCGCCGGACCGCCACAGGGACGATCCGGCGGACAGTCGGTGATCGAAATTTACGTTGTTACAGGACGGACAGGGCCTGCTCTAAGTCGGCAAGGATGTCCTTTTTGCTTTCGATGCCTACGGAGAAGCGGATCAGGTCGGGGCTGACGCCGGCGGCGGCCAGCTCCGCATCGTTCATCTGACGATGGGTGCTGCTGGCAGGATGGAGCACGCAGGTCTTGGCGTCGGCCACATGGGTGACGATGGAGGCGAGTTTTAAGTTCTTCATGAAAAGCTCCGCCATCGGACGGCCGCCCTTGACGCCGAAGGAGACCACGCCGCAGCAGCCGTCGGGCAGGTATTTCTGCGCCAGGGCGTAGTATTTGTTGGAGGGAAGGCCGCAGTAGTTGACCCATGCGACCTTGGGGTGCTTCTCCAGATACTCGGCGACAGCCTGCGCATTTTCGCAGTGGCGCTGCATCCGCAGGTGGAGGCTTTCCAGCCCCAGATTCAGCAGATAGGCGTTCTGGGGCGCCTGAATGGAGCCGAAATCCCGCATGAGCTGGGCGGTGGCTTTGGTGATGTAAGCGCCTTCCAAGCCGAAACGTTCGGTGTAGGTGATGCCGTGGTAGCTTTCATCGGGGGTGGTCAGGCCGGGAAACTTGTCGGCGTGGGCATTCCAGTCGAACTTGCCGCTGTCCACGATGCAGCCGCCTACAGCGGAGGCATGACCGTCCATATATTTGGTGGTGGAGTGGGTGACAATGTCTGCACCCCACTCAAAGGGGCGGCAGAGGATGGGGGTAGCGAAGGTGTTGTCCACGATCAGGGGGACGCCGTGGGCGTGGGCGGCCTTTGCAAAGCGCTCAATGTCCAAAACGGTCAGGGCGGGGTTTGCGATGGTCTCGCTGAAGACGGCTTTGGTGTTGGGACGGAATGCGGCGTTCAGTTCCTCGTCGGTGCAGTCGGGCTCCACGAAGGTGAAGTCGATGCCCATCCGCTTCATAGTCACGGCAAAGAGGTTGTAGGTGCCGCCGTAAATGGCGGAGCAGGAGACGACATGATCGCCGCAGGAGCAGATGTTGAAGACGGAGTAGAAGGAAGCCGCCTGACCGGAGGAGGTCAGCATGGCGGCAGTACCGCCTTCCAGAGCGGCGATGCGGGCGGCGACGGCATCGTTTGTGGGGTTCTGGAGCCGGGTGTAGAAGTAGCCGGAGGCTTCCAGATCGAAGAGCTTGCCCATGTCTTCGCTGGTGTCATATTTGAAGGTGGTGCTTTGAACAATAGGGATCTGGCGGGGTTCGCCGTTTTTCGGGGTATAGCCTGCATGGAGGCATTTGGTTTCCAGTTCCATAGGGTCACACACTTTCCGGTTTTTGTTTTCAGTATAACACAGAATCCCCGGAGGAACAAGACCTCCGGGGAAAGTTTTGTCTATTTAATGTAGAAGATTGGCAAGAAGGGCGGAAGCGGTCAGAAGGGCAAGCTCCGGGTAAACGTTGGCATCCGGCTGAGATGCGGCGATCCGGGAAAGGACGGAGGAGGGAAGCCCGGTCTTTTCCAGAAAAACGTCCTGGTCGGCGGCAAGCATTTCCTCCGGGGTCGGGGCGGAGCCGGCTTCCGGATCCCGCAGCCGGGTCATGGCGGAGGTGAAGAGGGAGCATAGCTCCGGCTCCGGGAGAGGGCTTCCGGAAAGGAAGGCGGAAACCGTTTCCGAGGCGGCATCCGGGAGGGGTTTTCCGGACAGGGGTGGGGTGCTCAAAAGGGTGCGGAGCCGGTCGGGAGGAGAGGTCCCAAGAAGGGAAGAGAGCATCACCTGCCGGGTCAGGGAGGCGAGGGGATCGCCGGTGAGAAGGTCAGTCATTTCGTCTTCGGTGAGCCCTAACTGCTTCCGGAGGGCGGCGGGATCGAAGGAAAGGGGTGCGGAAGAAAGGAATTCGGACATAAGATCACCTCGCAAAAACAAAAAACGGATGGCTTTCTGCTTTCAGTTTAGCAGAAGGACTGGAACTTGGCAAGAGAAAAGAAAAAAGTCTTGACAGCAGGGTGCGGATGTGGTATACTTCATAAGAACAATCAAGCAGGATGCCTGCATCCTCACCCTTCGCTTTCGTGTCAGATGGGTCAATACCGGTTTGTGAGCGCCTGTTTCAGGCGTTTTCGGGTTGGCATGGACGAAAGCGCGTCCATGCTTTTTTGTTGTCCGCCATGCGGACGGTTAGTTGGTTCCAACGGGTACGGGAGGTGCTTTACCATTAGCAAAAAAGACTTGCTCATCAACGAGGAGATCCGGGAGAAGGAAGTCCGTGTCGTAGACGCAGACGGAAGCCAGCTGGGCATTATGCCGACACGGCAGGCTCTCGCACTGGCCATTGACAAGGGATTGGATCTCGTTGACATTGCGCCCCAGGCCACGCCCAACGTCTGCCGGATCATGGATTTCGGCAAGTACCGTTATGAGCAGGCCAAGCGGGAGAAAGAAGCGAGAAAGAACCAGAAGGTCGTTGAGGTCAAGGAAGTCCGGATGTCCATGAACATCGACACCCACGATTTTGAGACCAAGGCGAATCAGGCCATCAAGTTCCTGAGCGGCGGCGACAAAGTAAAGGTGTCCGTCCGGTTCCGTGGAAGAGAGATGGCGCACACCGATCTGGGCCGGGCGCTTCTGGAACGGTTCAAGGACGCCTGCGCAGAGGTGAGCAGCCTCGATAAGCCTGCCAAGATGGAAGGCCGGAGCATGGTGATCTTCCTGCTTCCGAAGAACGCAAAGTAAGCCTGCTTCCACCGTACAAACCATGTGAAAAAATAAAGGAGGATCCCTGATATGCCGAAGATCAAATCTCACAGCGCATCCAAAAAGCGCTTCGCCCTCACCAAGAACGGTCTCGTCAAGCGTGCAAAAATGAACCGCCGCCACATCCTGACCAAGAAGTCTACCAAGCGCAAACGCCAGCTTCGTGGCGCCGCCTATGCAGATAAGACCTGCGTAGCCGCTATCAAGAAGATGATCCCCTACGCATAAGCGATAGGGAAAACTGTCAGGAACGAAAACCGAATTTGGAGGTAACAGATTATGGCTCGTGTAAAGGGCGCTATGGCAACCCGTAAGAGAAGAAATAAAGTCCTCAAGCTGGCGAAAGGCTACTGGGGCGGCAAGAGCAAGCTCTTCAAAACCGCAAAAGAAGCGGTCATGAAATCCGGTCAGTATGCGTACATCGGCCGCCGGCTGAAAAAGCGTGACTTCCGCAAACTGTGGATCACCCGGATCTCCGCTGCCTGCAAGATGAACGGCATGAATTACTCCACCTTCATGAACGGCTTGAAGAAGTCCGGCAGCACCCTGAACCGCAAGGTTCTGTCCGAGATCGCCATTCATGACCCCGCTGCGTTCACCGCTCTGACTGAACAGGCGAAGAAAGCGTTATAAGAAGCATTTTACGCCCCTGGTTTTAAGTGACCCGGGGCGTTTGCTGTATGTTAAGACACGCCCGGCGTCCCTTTTGGACGCCGCATCCGCAAGCGTCCCGCAAAAGGGGAAGTTTGCGGATGCGCCGGCGGGAAAGGCGCAGAATGGAACGGATCCAGTCCAAGGAAAACGGACGCATCAAGGAGTATGGGAAGCTGGCATCCTCCCGGAAATACCGGGAGGAGACCGGCTGTTTCGTGCTGGAAGGAGAAAAGCTCTTTAAAGAAGCCCTGCGCTCCGGAGTTGCCGTGGAGCAGGTTTTCGTGACCCCCGCTTATCGGAATGCCCATCCGGAGACGGATTTTTCGGGGCTTTCCGCCTTTGAAGTAGAGGGGGCGGCGGAGGAGCGGCTCTCCCAGTCGAAGACCCCTCAGGGGCTTTATGCGGTCTGCAAAAAACTTGACAAACCCGAAAACCTTGCTAAAATAGACTGTAACGGCAGCTATGTCGCCCTCTGGGACCTGCAGGATCCCGGAAACGTGGGGACGATCCTTCGGGGAGCCGACGCAATGGGGCTTTCCGGCGTGATTTTAAGCGAGAGCTGCTGCGACTTATATAGCCTGAAAACCATCCGTGCCGCCATGGGGTCGTTATTCCGGATCCCGGTGATGCGGGTGGATCTGGCTGCTTTTCTGAAGGAAAGCGGCCTGCGGTCGTATGCGGCGGTGGTGGACGCCGACGCAAGACCGGTGGGAACGGCGGATTTCAAAGGCGCTGTGGCGGTTATCGGGAACGAGGGGAACGGCCTTTCCAAAGAGCAGGCGTCCCTTTGCTCGGAGCGGATCACTATCCCCATGGCGGGGAATGCGGAATCCTTAAACGCCGCCATGGCTGCCACCATCCTGATGTGGGAGATGGCAAGAAGAAGGAGCGAGTGAAATGAAGCGGATCGAGAGCTTCTGTGTAAATCACAACAAATTGAAGAAGGGGCTTTACCTGTCCCGGGTGGACGGGGACGCCGTGACCTACGATCTCCGGATGGCGATCCCGAACAGCGGGACCTATCTGGAAAACGACGGGATCCATACGTTTGAACACTTATTTGCCACCTATGCCCGGAACTCGGCGTATTCCGACCGGGTGATCTATGTGGGACCCATGGGATGCCGGACGGGGTTTTATTTCATCGTCCGGGACACGGTCACGTCTTCGGAGGTCATCGGGCTTTTGCAGAAGGCCATGGACTTCATCGCCGGGTACGAGGGGGAGATCCCCGGCGTTTCCCCGGCGGAATGCGGCAATTATCGGGAGCACAGCCTCCCGAAGGCAAAGGAATATGCAGCGGATATGGCGAAGGTCTTAAAGGACTGGACGCCGGAGAAGATGAAATATGAAGTCTGATCCCCTGAGGCAGGAGGATGGAAAATGGGAGAAGATCTGGTCTACTGGGTATGGCTCTCGCAGTGCTTTTCCTATGGAAGCGGGAAGATCGGGAAAATTCTGGAGCTTTCGGGGGATGCTAAGGCCCTTTATCAGAACGGTGAAGAGGGACGGAGAGCCCTTTCGATTTTTTCGGAGCAGGATCTGCGGCGGATGTCCAAGACCTCGCTGGAGCGGGCGGAGCTGATCTTAGAGCAATGCCGGGACGAGGGGATCCGGGTGATCTCCTATGCGGATCCGGAATACCCGAAACGGCTGCGGGAAATTTACGGGCCGCCGGCCGTTCTTTATGTAAAAGGGAGCCTTGCGGGGCTTGAGAATCAGCTGGTTCTGACGGTGGTCGGCACCAGAGAAGCCGTCGGCTACACAAGAGGAATCACTGGGAGCCTTTGCTGCCAGCTGGCGCGGGCGGGAGTGGTCATCGTCAGCGGCTGCGCCGTGGGCATCGACGAATACGCCCATCGAGGGGCGCTGAAAGCCGGGAAGCGGACCATTGCCGTTTTAGGCTGCGGGCTGGATGTCAATTATCCGTCCCAGAACCGGGAACTGAAGGAGAAGATCCTTTTAAGCGGCGGCGCACTGGTCAGTGAGCTGCCTCCGGGGACAAAGCCCGACGGAAAATATTTCCCCACCCGGAACCGGCTGCTGGCGGGGCTTGGAATGGGTGTTTTGGTAACCCATGCGCCGGAACGAAGCGGATCGCTGATCACGGCGGATCTTGCCATGGAGCAGGGGAAAGAGGTCTTCTGCGTACCGCCTTACGACATCACCGAGCCGGGCTGCATGGGCGTTGTCCCGCTTTTGCAGGACGGGGCTCATCCGGTTTATTCCGTTCACAGCATCCTGGAGGAATACTACCCGCTTTATGGGGACAGGATAGACCTGAAAGCCCTGTCGGAGATCATGATCCGTTCCAGACGGGCGGAGGTCGTTCGGGAGCAGCGGCAGAAGGTAGCCGACGAGCCGGCATATCAGGCGCCGAAGCCGGAAGCGGTTGCAAAGCGGACGGAGCTTCCGGAATTAAGCGAACTGCAGAAGCGGCTTTATGAAGTCCTGACCGAGGAGCCGAGACCGGTGGACGACATTATCAGCGAGGCGGGGCTAAAGCCTTATCAGGCGCTGGCGTCCATGACGGAGCTGGAACTTTTAGGGCTGGCGACAGCTCATCCGGGGCGTCGATACAGCAAGGCAGACTGATTTTTTCCGGAGCGTTTTCTGACGTTCCTTTTCGATAGAGACAAGGAGGAAAACAATGGCGAAAGCGGCGGAATCTCCCGCAAACCTGGTCATCGTGGAGTCCCCCACCAAGACCAAGAGCATCCAGAAATACCTGGGGAAGAATTATGAGGTGGTGGCCTCCAAGGGGCACGTCCGGGATCTTCCCAAGTCTACGCTGGGCGTGGACGTGGAGAAGGGGTTCGAGCCCCGGTATCTGAACATCAAAAAGCAGGCGGACATCATCAAGATGCTCAAGGCGGAAGCCAAGGGCAAGAAAAAGATCTATCTGGCGACCGACCCTGACCGGGAAGGGGAGGCCATTTCCTGGCACTTGGCGCATATTTTAAAGCTGGATCTCAACGATGTGGATCGGGTGACCTTCAGCGAGATCACCAAAAGCGGCGTCAAGGAGGGCATGGCCCATCCGAGAAAGATCGACATGGATCTGGTCAACGCCCAGCAGGCACGGCGGATCCTGGACCGGATTGTGGGCTATAAGATCAGTCCCTTCCTCTGGAAGAAGATTCAGCCGGGTCTGAGCGCCGGGCGGGTTCAGTCCGTGGCGGTCCGGATCATCGTGGATCGGGAAAATGAGATCCGGGCGTTCCAGCCGGAGGAATACTGGACCATCGATGCAAAGCTCTTGGCGGCAGGCTCCAAAAAAGCGTTCCCGGCGAAGTTTTACGGGAAAGAAGGCAAGAAGGTGGAGCTCCGCTGCAAGGAAGATGCCGACGCAGTCTTAGCGGCGGTGAAGGACGCCCCCTTCACAGTGGCAAGCGTCAAGACCGGCATCCGGAAGAAATCCCCCGCACCGCCTTTTACCACCTCTACCCTGCAGCAGGAGGCTTCCCGGAAGCTGGGGTTCCGTTCCCAGCGCACCATGGCCACGGCGCAGGAGCTTTACGAAGGCGTGGAGCTCCCGAAGCTGGGGGCAGTGGGTCTGATCACCTATATGCGTACCGACTCCCTGCGGATCTCCGACGAAGCGAGAGATGCGGCAGCGGGGTACATCAAGGACAAGTACGGGGATAAATATCTGCCGGAGAACCCCCGGGTCTATAAGACCAAGAGCAGCGCACAGGATGCCCACGAGGCCATCCGGCCCACCATGCCCGACCTGACTCCGGAGCAGGCAAAGGCCAGCCTGACGGCGGATCAGTATAAACTCTATAAGCTCATCTGGGGACGGTTTATCGCAAGCCAGATGGCAAATGCGGAGTACGACACCGTTTCCGCCGACATCGACGCCGCCGGGTACACCTTCAAGGCCAGCGGATTTTCGGTGCGGTTCGATGGGTTCACGGTGCTTTATGAGGAAGGCCGGGACGACGCCGAGGAAAAGGAAGGCGTGCTGCCTCCGCTGGCAGCAGGGGATCCCTTGAAGACCCAGAGCGTCGAGGGCACCCAGCACTTCACCCAGCCGCCCCCACGCTTCACCGAAGCGTCCCTCATCAAGTTCCTGGAGGAAAACGGCATCGGCCGTCCCTCCACCTATGCGCCCACCATTTCCACCATCTTAAAGCGGAAATATGTGGAGCTGGAAAGCAAGCAGTTAAAGCCCACCCAATTGGGAGAGATCACCACCCAATTGATGAAGGAGCACTTCGCTTCCATCGTGGATGAGAAGTTCACCGCCCAGATGGAAGGCGACCTTGACAAGGTGGAAGAAGGGAAGAAATCCTGGGGCTCGGTGCTGGATGAGTTCTACGGCGGCTTCGCAACGACTCTGGCCAAGGCCGAAGAGGACATGAAGGACGTCCATATGAAGATCCCCGATGAGGAGACGGACATCGTCTGCGAAAAATGCGGTCGGAACATGGTCATCAAGACCGGGCGGTATGGAAAATTCTTAGCCTGCCCCGGTTTCCCGGAATGCCGCAACACCAAGCGGATCGCCGTGGAGATGCCCGGCGAGTGCCCGCTGTGCAGTGGGAAGATCCTGGAGAAGAAGTCCAAGAAGGGCAAGAAGTTCTATGGCTGCGAGCATAATCCCACCTGTTCCTTCCTTTCGTGGGATCCGCCCATCGACGAAAAGTGCCCGGTCTGTGGGAAGACGCTGCTGCAGAAAGCAGGACGGGGAGCAAGGATTTACTGCTCCAATCCCGAATGCAGCTATCAGCGTGCCGTCGACCCAAAAAAGGGCGGGGAGGACGAATGAAGGCGATTGTGATCGGCGGCGGGCTTGCCGGCTGTGAAGCCGCCCAGATCCTTACAAAATACGGCATCAAGGTGGAGCTTTTTGAGCAGAAGCCTCTTTCCTATTCGCCTGCCCACAAATATCCGGGGCTGGCGGAGCTGGTCTGCTCCAACTCTTTAAAGGCGTCCCGGCTGGATTCGGCTTCAGGGATGCTGAAGGAGGAAATGCGGCTCTTGGGGTCGCTGATTCTTCCTTCTGCCGAGGCCACAGCCGTGGCGGCAGGCGGGGCGCTGGCGGTGGATCGGAAGGCGTTTTCCGACCGGGTGACCGAAGCAATCCGGAAAGACCCGCTGATCCATGTGACCGAGGCGCAGGTGGAACGGCTGGGGGAAGATCCCACCATCGTCGCCACCGGGCCGCTGACCTGCGGAGGGCTGGCGGAGGAGATCGTCCGGGTCACCGGCGAAAAGGGGCTCAGCTTTTTTGATGCGGCGGCGCCCATCGTGGACGGCTCCACGGTGGACCGCTCCATCGTTTTCGCCGCTTCCCGGTACGGCCGGGGGGAGGACGACTACTTAAACTGCCCCATGAGCAGGGAAGAGTACGAAGCTTTTTACGAAGCTCTGACCACGGCGGAAGGCGTGGAGCTCAAGGATTTCGAGAAGGCGGAATTCAAGGTATACGAAGGCTGTATGCCTGTGGAGATCATGGCAAAAAGGGGGCCGGACACCATTCGGTTCGGGCCGCTGAAGCCGGTGGGATTAAGAGATCCCCGGACGGGGCACCGCCCTTGGGCGGTGGTGCAGCTGCGGAAGGAAAACGAAGCGGGCACCCTTTACAATCTGGTGGGGTTTCAGACCAACCTCAGGTGGGGGGAGCAGAAGCGGGTCTTTTCCATGATTCCGGGGCTTCAAAATGCGGAATTCGTTCGGTACGGAGTCATGCACCGGAACACCTTCCTCGATTCGCCCCGGCTCCTTGACCGGGAGCAGCGGCTCATACGCCGCCCGAATCTCCGGTTCGCCGGGCAGATGACCGGCGTGGAGGGATATATGGAATCAGCGGCCAGCGGGCTTTTAGCCGGGCACTATCTGGCACGGGAGCTTCTGGGGCTGCCGCCGCTGGTGCTGCCCGAGGGCACGATGTTAAAGGCTTTGTCCGACCATGTGTGCGGCGAAACGGCGGATTTCCAGCCCATGGGCGCCAATATGGGGATCCTGCCTGCCCTCGAAAACGCACCCCGGGACAAAAAGTTCCGGTACCAACTGCTGGCGGAGCGGGGCATTCAGGCGTTAAAGGAAACGCTGGACGCTCTGAATTGGAGGAACGATTCTTGATGCGGAAACTTGCGGCGGCTTTTTTAGGACTGCTTCTTTGTATAGCCCTGACCGGCTGCGGGCCTTCGGAAAAGCAAAGGGCGGTTTATAACGACGACAGCCTGATCGCTGCCCAGAGTGACACTTATTTTTACATTAAGCACCTGTCCACCCAGTCGGGGACGGAGTATACCGAGAATTTCGGTTCTTTTACCGGCAGCGACACCCTCTGGAGCCGGAACGCAAAAGAGGGGCAGACTCTTCACGTTTCCGGCAGTGCGGAGATAAAAGAAGGCAGCTGGAAGCTGGTGCTGGTGGATCCGGAAGGGAACGGGAGCGTATTGCTGGAATACGGCGGGACGGTTGACGAGACGGTGGATCTAAGCGATGGGAACTGGCGGGTCAAATCCGTGGGGCTGGAAACGAAGGGCTTCGTTCAGTTGACCATCGAGGAAAAGTGATCCGGGACACGGATGAAAAAAGGAGAGTGGCGGAATGAAGATCGTAGTAGACGGATTCGGCGGGGATAACGCCCCTTTGGCGGTGCTGCAGGGATGCGCCCTGGCCGTGGAAGAATACGGCGTGGAGATCCTTGTGACCGGCGATGAAGGATCCCTTCGGAAAACGGCGGAGAAAAACGGCATCTCCCTTTCGGGAATCGAGATCGTCCATGCGCCGGACGTGATCACCATGGAGGATGACCCCACTTCGATTTTGAAGGAGAAGGCGAACTGCTCCATGGCGGCGGCCTTCAATCTTGTGAAAGAGGGGAAAGGCGACGCATTCGTCAGCGGCGGCTCCACCGGAGCCATCGTGGTGGGAGCGACCTTCCTCTTAAAGCGGATCAAAGGCGTCAAACGGGCGGGGCTTGCTACGGTGATCCCCACGGTCAACGGCTGTTATCTTCTGATGGACGCAGGGGCAAACTTGGACTGCAAGCCGGAGACCCTCTGCCAGTTCGGCGTGATGGGAAGCCTTTATATGCAGAAGGTGCAGAAGGTGGCAAGCCCCAGAGTGGGTCTTGTGAACATCGGCGCCGAGGAGACGAAAGGCAACGAATTACAGAGAGAGGCGCTGCAGCTTTTAAAAACTGCGCCGGTGAACTTTACCGGAAACGTGGAAGCCCGTGAGATCCCGGCAGGAGCCGTGGATGTGGCGGTCGCCGACGGCTTTACCGGGAACGTGATCTTAAAGCTCACCGAAGGGCTGGGCTCCATGTTCTCCAAAAAGATCAAAGGGATGTTTACCGGGGTTTCCGGGAAGCTGGCCGGGGCGCTGATGCTCAAAAAGGTCAAGGGCTTCAAGAAATCCATGGATTATACCGAATACGGCGGGGCGCCGCTGCTGGGCATCACCAAGCCGGTGATCAAGGCTCACGGCAGCTCCAATGCCAAAGCAATCAAGAACGCCATCCGTCAGGCAAGGGATTTTGCTCAGTCCGACCTGACCGGTGAGATCCAAAGGGCCGTAGAAGCGATGAAGCCTGCGGCGGCAGAATGACAAAAAGGAGCGTTTTCCCTTGGAACTGGAAGAAAAGATCGGATATACTTTCCGGAACCCTCAGCTTTTAGAGCAGGCCCTGACCCACTCCTCTTATGCAAACGAGGGGAAGAAGCACGGGCACAACAACGAGCGGCTGGAGTTTTTGGGCGATTCGGTGCTGTCGGTAATCGTGGCGCGGCACCTGTTTCTCACTTATAAAGACCTGCCGGAAGGGGAGTTGACAAAGCTCCGTGCCAGCTTGGTCTGTGAAAAGGCGCTGGACGTGTTTGCGGGGCAGATCGGACTCGGAAAATATCTCCGTTTAGGAAAAGGCGAGGAGCTGACCGGCGGGCGGGAGCGTCCGTCCATTCTGGCGGACGCATTTGAGGCGCTGCTGGCAGCCATTTACATCGACGGGGGATATGAGGCAGCTCAGACCTTTGTGCTGGGGTTCATCCCCCGGAATCTGGACGTCCGCCGGAAGAATAAGCTCTCCGACTACAAGACGGCGCTGCAGGAGATCATCCAGCAGAACCGGGAGGAGCGGATCGAGTACGTTCTGGTAGACGAGCACGGGCCGGATCATGCCAAGGTCTTTACGGCAGAGGTGCTTTTGAATACCAACGTCATCGGTCGGGGCACCGGCAGCTCCAAAAAGCAGGCGGAGCAGAATGCGGCTCACGAGGCGTTAAAGCTCATGGGCTATCACGACGAAGACTGATGCACGGGAACATCGCCCTGTTCATCCCCCATCTGGGGTGCCCTCACGCCTGCAGCTTTTGCGACCAGAAAAGCATTTCCGGAGAAGAAAAGCCGGTGACTCCGGAAGAGGTCACGAAGATTTTAACGGCGGCTTTTGAAAAGCAGCCTGATCCGGAAACCACGGAGATCGCCTTTTTCGGCGGGAGCTTCACCTGCCTTCCCAAAGAGGACATGGAAGGGCTTTTAAAGGCTGCGCACCCCTTTGTAAAGGAGAGACGCTGCTCCGGGATCCGGGTGTCCACCCGGCCGGACGGTATTTCGGAAGGGATTTTGGAGACCCTTTCCCGATACGGTGTGACCGCCATTGAACTGGGCGCCCAGAGCTTATCCGATGAGGTGCTTCTGAAAAATTACCGGGGCCATACGGCGGCGGATGTTTTTGAAGCGGCGGCTGCCATCCGGGCCTACGGCGGGTTTTCGCTGGGGCTGCAGGTCATGGCAGGGCTTTACGGGGACAGCCATGGGACCTTTCAGAGCACCATGGAGGGCGTGATGAGGATAAGACCCGACACGGTGCGAATCTATCCTACCGTGGTGCTGGAGGGGACGGAGCTGGCACGGTTGACAAGGGAAGGACTTTACACCCCGCTTTCCGTGGAGGAAGCGGTGGAGTGGGTGGCTCCCTGGCTGCCCCGGCTGGAGGAGGCCGGGATCCGGGTGATCCGGGTAGGGCTGCACCCTTCGGAGACGATGGAGCGGCGGTTGGTGGGAGGAGCCTATCATTCGGCGTTCCGGGAGCTTTGCGAGGGGCGGCTTTACTGGATGAAGCTGGAGGAAAAGCTGCGGCGTTTTTCTGTGGGGACAAGGCTGGCGGGGGCGGTGGCCCCAAAAGAGCTTTCCAAAGCCATTGGACAGAAAAAGGAGAACCTTTTAAAGGCGAAGGCGTTGGGGTATCCTCTGCGAATCCGGGGGAAAGAGGGAATCTTGCCCGGAGAAGTGGAAATTTCTGTCGAAAATCCGTATAATTTAAAATAAAAATACGAACTGTATTACTTTTTCGAGAAAGGAATGAAACCATGTTCTTAAAATCGCTGGAAATGCAGGGCTTCAAGTCCTTTCCCGATAAGACTGTCATTCATTTCAACAAAGGGCTCACTGCGGTAGTCGGTCCCAACGGAAGCGGGAAGAGCAACCTTTCCGACGCCATGCGCTGGGTCTTAGGGGAGCAGTCCACCAAAACCCTGCGGGGTGAAAAAATGGAGGATGTCATTTTCTTAGGCACTTCCTCCCGGAAGCCCCAGGGGTTTGCGGCGGTGTCGCTGACCTTTGACAACAGCGACCGGGCGCTTCCCGTAGACGCTGATGAAGTGACCATCACCCGGCGGTACTACCGTTCCGGGGAAAGCGAATATGCGATAAACAGCAGTGCTGTGCGGCTTCGGGACATCAACGAGCTGTTTATGGATACAGGCCTTGGCCGGGACGGCTATTCCATGATCGGGCAGGGCAAGATCGCAGAGATTATCAGCGCCAAATCCGGGGAACGGCGGGAGATCTTCGAGGAAGCGGCAGGCATTTCCAAATACCGCTACCGCAAGGCAGAGGCAGAGCGGAAGCTTTTAGGAGCGCAGGAGAACCTGACCCGGCTTTACGACATCCTCTCCGAATTGGAGGGGCGGGTGGAGCCGCTGCGGATCCAGTCGGAGAAGGCAAAGGAATTCCTGACGCTATCGGAGCGAAAAAAGGCGCTGGAAGTGTCCTTGTGGCTGCTGACGCTGGAAAAATACCAGAACGCCCTGCGGGAGCAGGAGCAGAAGTATCTGATCGCCAGGGGGGAGGACGAACATCTTTCCCGGGAGATTGAAAAGATCGAGGAGCAGATCCAGGAGACCTATAAACGGATGCAGGCCTGCCTGACCCAAAACGAGGAATGCCAGACCATCCGGCAGAACCTTTTGAACCGTACCGGCGACCTGAAAAGCGAAGTGGCCGTCCGGGAAAACGACATCCGCCACAATGAGGAGACGAAAGCAAGGCTTTCAGCGGAGCTTTCCGCCCAGGAGGAGTCGGCCGCCCGGCGGGAAGAAGAGGCTGCCGCCAAAGAAGAGCAGAAAAAAGCGCTTTCGAGCGCCGGTGAGGAGCTTCAGAGGAAGGCAGAAGAAAAGCGGAAGGAACTGTTGAGCCTGTCCGCCGAACAGGAGGATTTCAGCGGGAAGCTGGAAGAAGCAAACAGTCGGGTCAACCGGATTGCTCTGGAAAGCTCCCGGCAGAATTTGCTGATCCTGACGAAGGAGAACGCCGCTGCCGATGAGGAGAACCGGATCCGGGGCATCGAGGGAGAGCTTTCCTCCCTGACCACCCAGGCGGGATCGGACGGGGAAACCATCGAGCAGCTGGAAGGGCTTTTAAAAGAGATCGCCGATAAGAAGGCTTCTCTGGAAAACGCCCGGAAGGGATACGATTTAAAGCTCTCCGGCCGGAAGCAGAAGCTGCAGGAGCTTTCCGGCGAGCAGCAGAAGCTGGATCTTTCCATCAAGGAAAAGCTCCAGCGGGCAAGGCTGCTTTTGGATCTGGAGCAGAACATGGAGGGCTTTAACTACAGCGTCAAGGCGGTGATCCGGGCAGCGAAAAACGGCGCCATCCGGGGCGTTTTAGGGACGGTGACCCAGCTTTTAAGCGTGAAGCCGGAATATTCTGTCGCCGTGGAAACGGCGCTGGGCGGGGCGCTCCAGAACATCGTCGTGGAGGACGAAGCCGCCGCAAAGGCGGGCATCCGGCTTTTGTCCGAGCAGAAGGCGGGACGTGCCACCTTCCTGCCGCTGACCTCCGTGAAGGGAAACACCCTGAACGAGCCGGGGCTGGAACGGTACGCCGGGTTCGTGGCGGTCGCATCGGAGCTGGTGGAAGCGGATCCGAAGTACGACGGGGTGGTGCGATTCTTATTGGGCCGCATCGCCGTGGTGGAGGATCTGGACACCGCCATCACCATTTCCCGGAAATACGGGTATAAATTCCGCATCGTCACCTTAGACGGCCAGCAGGTCAACGTAGGCGGCAGTTTCACCGGCGGATCGGCGGCGAAAAATGCCGGCGTGCTCAGCCGGAAGAACGAAGCCTCCGCCCTGCAGGCGGAAGCGGAGAAGCTAAAAGGGCAGAAGGCCCAGCTGGATCAGAGAGCCGCCGAGCTTTCCAGAGAGACAGCGAACCTTTCCGCACAGGTGGAAGGAATCCGGGCGGAGCAGATCACGGCGAATGAGGATCAGATCCGCTTTGAAGCAGATCTTCTCCGGCACCGGCAGAACCGCCAACAGCTCTCCGCCCGGAAGGCGGAACTGGAGCGGCAGAAGGCTCAGTGCAGCCAGAAGATCGCCGCCGCCCGAAAAGAGGCGGAAGAGGCGAGAACCGCCCTTGCCGCTCTGGAAAAAGAGGCGGAAGCGGCAAAGAACGCCCTTTTTGAATTTCAGGGCAGCCGGGACAGTCTTTCCGGCCGTCGGGAAGAGCTGACAGAGGAGATCTCCGCTCTGACCCGGCAGGAGATCGAGAACCGGAAGGACCTGGAAAACCTGACCCGGCAGATCGAAGATCTGCGTGCCGACGCAAAAGCCCGGGCGGAAGCAAAGGCCCGGCTCTTAGCGGAACGGGACGCCGTGGAAGGGAAGACAAAGCAGCTGGAGACCGCTATCGCCTCTCTGCAGAAGGAAAGTGGGGAAGCCGCCGCACGGATTGTCGAATACGAGGAAAAGAGCAGGAAGCTCCTTGCCAAGCGGCAGGAGCTGGAAGGAGAGACTACCCGGCTTAGGCAGCAGGAACGGGAGGTTTCCGCAAGAAAGGAACAGGCCGCCGGGGAGCTGGCACGGTTAGACGAGCAGAAGCTCTCGGCTCAGCGGGACTACGACCAGATCATCCTGCGGCTCCAGGATGAGTACCAGCTGACCCGCAGCGAGGCTCAGCAGGCGGCGATCCCCATTGAGGATCGGAACGAGGCGCAGAAGGAGCTTGCTTCCCTCAAGAACCGGATCCGGGGGCTGGGGAGCGTCAACGTAGGCGCCATCGAGGAGTATAAAGAGGTATCGGAACGGTACGAATTCCTGAAGGCGCAGGTAGAGGACGCCGCCAACGCCAAGTCGGAGCTGGAAAAGCTCATCAAAAACCTAACGTCGGATATGGAGCGGCTTTTCAGGGAGAGCTTTGCCGCCATCAACAAAAACTTCGGGGAGATCTTTACGGAGCTCTTCGGGGGAGGGAAGGCGAGCCTCACCTTAAGCGATCCGGAGGACGTCTTGAACTGCGGCATCGACATCAACGTCCAGCCGCCGGGGAAGATCATCAAGAGCCTGAGCGCTTTGTCCGGCGGCGAGCAGTCGTTTATCGCCATCGCCATCTACTTCGCCATCCTGAAAGTGCGGCCGGCGCCCTTCTGCGTGCTGGACGAGATCGAGGCGGCTCTGGACGATGTGAACGTGGTGAAGTACGCCGAATACTTAAGGAAAATGAGCGACAGCACCCAGTTCATCCTCATCACCCACCGTCGGGGTACCATGGAGGAAGCCGACGTGCTTTACGGCGTCACGATGCAGGAACGGGGGGTCTCCAAGCTCTTAGAGCTGAAGGTCACGGAGATCGCTTCCAAAATGGGCGAACTGGAATCACAGGGATAAGGAGGATCCAAAATGGGATTTTTTAGCAAGATCAGGGAAGGGCTCAAAAAGACAAAAGACGCCATGATGCGTCAGGTGGAGGGGGTCATCCACTCCTTCACGAAGATCGACGAGGACTTTCTGGAGGAACTGGAAGAAATCCTTATCATGTCCGATATGGGGGCCATTACCGCCGAGGACATCTGCAACCAGCTGCGGCGGAAGATCAAGGAGACCGGCATCACCGATCCGGCTGAGGTCAAGGGACTTTTGAAGGAGATCGTGGCGGATATGCTCCGGGAGGACGAGCCCATGAAGCTCTCCACCAGCCCGTCCATCCTCTTTGTCATCGGCGTGAACGGCGCCGGGAAGACCACCACCATCGGGAAGCTGGCGGCGAATTTCAAAGCCCAGGGCAAGAAGATCCTGGTCGGCGCTGCCGACACCTTCCGGGCTGCCGCCATCGAGCAGTTGGAGGTCTGGACCCAGCGCAGCGGCGTGGAGATCGTCAAACATCAGGAAGGCTCCGACCCGGCGGCAGTGGTCTACGATTCCATCGAGGCGGCAAAGGCCCGCCATGCGGACATCCTGCTCATCGATACCGCCGGGCGGCTCCATAATAAGAAGAACCTGATGGACGAGCTTGGAAAGATGTTCCGGATCGTCAATCAACGGGCGGAGGGCTGCGACGTGGAAACGCTGCTGGTCTTGGATGCCACCACCGGCCAGAACGCCGTCAATCAGGCGGAGCAGTTCATGCAGGCGGCGAAGATCACCGGCATCGTGCTGACCAAGCTGGACGGCACGGCGAAGGGCGGCATCGTGGTAGCCATCAAGAACCAGCTGGGGCTGCCGGTGCGGTATGTAGGGGTCGGCGAGAAGATCGACGATCTGCAGGAATTTGTTCCGGAGGATTTTGTGGAGGCGCTGTTTGAATAACGAGAAAAAGACCCGGCTGGCGGCTCTGGTCGGCGCTCTGGGCGCCGTGCTCTTATTGGTGCAGAGCGGGCGGCTGCCGGAAGTGAAAAGCTGGCTTTCGGAAAAACGCAGCCGCCGGTACGAAACGGCGGATCGGATCTCCGCCTATCTGACCCGGAAGGCGATCCCCTGGGACAGGCGGACGTGGGAGCGGTTTCTGGATGCGCTTCCGCTGCTTTTATTCTGCACGGGGACGGCGATGCTTGCCTTCGGGCGGCTTTTAAAAAAGCGGACGGATAAAGGAGAAAAATGAATGGAGATCATCATAGCAACGGGAAACGCCGGGAAGGTCCGGGAGTTCAAGCGGATGCTGGAGCCCTTGGGGTATCAGGTCTTTTCCCAGAAGGAAAAGGGCATCATCTTGGACGTGGAGGAGACCGGCACGACCTTTGCGGAGAACGCCGTACGGAAGGCGAAAGCGGTTTGGGAGAAAGTAAAGCTGCCGGTGATTGCCGACGATTCGGGGCTTTGCGTGGATGCATTGGACGGGCGGCCGGGGATCTATTCCGCACGGTACGCCGGGGAAGGCGCAACGGATGCCGACCGGGTGAAAAAGCTCCTTGCGGAGCTTGAGGGAAAGGAAAATCGAACGGGACGGTTCGTTTGCGCCATTGCGTATATCGATGGGACGGGGGAAACCCATGTTTTCGAAGGTGTCTGCGAGGGCACGATGGCAGAGTCTCCCCGAGGGGAGGACGGCTTCGGCTACGACCCTATCTTCCTGGTGGGGGAGAAGACCTTCGCCGAGATGACAGCGAAGGAAAAGGACGCCGTCAGCCACAGAGGAAAGGCGAACCGCCTTCTGGAAGATTACTTAAAACAGGAGAAATAAGGAGAATCCTATGTTAAACAGCAAACAGCGGGCCCGGCTCCGGGCCATGGCAAACCCCATTGATACCATTCTGCAGATCGGAAAGGGCGGCATCAACGAAAACACCGTAAAGCAGGTGGACGACGCCCTTACCGCCCGGGAGCTTATTAAGATCCGGGTACTGGAAAACAGCCTTTATTCTGCCAAGGAAGCGGCGGCGGAGATCGCAGGGGAGACCGGCTGCGAGGTGGTCCAGATCTTAGGCACCCGGATCACCCTGTACCGGAAGAATCCGGAAAAACCCGTGATCCAGCTGGACGACTGAAAAAAGGGGGACGCATCCATGACCCGCACCGGGATCTTCGGAGGGACGTTCAATCCCATCCACAACGGGCACCTGCATCTTTTAAAAGAGGCGGACAAGGCTCTTTCCTTTGACCGGATCCTTCTGATCCCCGCAAACCTCCCACCCCATAAGCAGGCGCCGGATCTGGCTCCCGGAAAGGAGCGGCTGGAGATGGCAAGGCTTGCTGCGGCGGGGATGGAAAAGGTCTTTGTCAGCGACATCGAACTGAAAGCCAAGGGGAAGAGCTACACGGTGCTGACGCTGGAAAAGCTCCATGCGCTGTTCCCGGAGGAGCGGTTCACGCTGCTGATGGGGGCGGATATGCTGCTGACCTTCGACCAATGGTACCGGTGGCAGGATATTTTAAAGCTGGCGGATCTGGCAGCTTTTGCCCGGAACGACGGGGAAGAGGAAGCCCTCTTAAAAAAGGCGGAGGAATTTTCTGGTGCCCGGGTCATCCGGACGGAGCCGCTGCCCCTTTCTTCCACCGAAATCCGGGAGATCTTAAAAAAGGGCGGCGACGTTTCCAACATGGTGCCGGAAGCGGTGCTTTCCTATATCAAGCGGCGGGGGCTTTACGAAAAGCCCCTGCCCTCCCCGGAGGGACGGCTATGACGGAGCCCCTTCTGCGGCTGGCAGGATTTCTGGCGGCCCTGATCCTCAACGAATTCTGCGCCGGCTGGATGCGGGACGCCCTGTTCCGCTCCGCCGGAAAAAATGGGGCGGCGATTCGGGCCTACCTGCGGGAGGTCCAGTTCCAGCCCCAGCGGAGCCGGTCTTTTACCCGCTGGCTCATCTGCACCTCCCCGGACCCGGGGCGGACCCGGCGGGTGCTGTTCCTTTCCACCCTGGAATGGGCCCCGTGCATCGTCGGTCTCAACGCAGCGGTCCTGGGCCTGGCTGCCCCCATCGGGGACCGGGTCTACCTGGCCCTGGGGGGAGTTGTCCTGGCGGACCTGATGGTCTCGGCCATTGCCGGGGCGTTCTATCGGAAACGCCACGGCTCCGGTCATATCCTGGGCCACCCCATCTGGGTGGAAATGCTTCGGGAGATGCAGGCCGAGCGCCGGACCGCCCCCAGGGGGACCGTCGGCGGATACGTCAGGCTGGCGCTGTTCCTGGGCCTTCTGGCGGGACTTGCGGTGCTGATCTATCAGGCCGGAAACCCCCGGATCCCGCCTGCAAACCGGGAACAGGTGATCACGGCCCTGTCCGACCGGAAGATCCCCTGGGAGGACTGGACGGAGACCCGCCGGATGCAGTGGGACGCCGGGAACCGGCTGTCCCTGGCCCTCATCGGGGAGGACGACCGGCTCCGCCTGGAATTTTACATTTTTGATACCGTTGACACTGCCGGAAACGTGGGCTCCCAGCTCATCGCCCGGTTCCGGGAAAGCGACGGGCCCTTTTCGGCGGAAGGTAAGGACGTCCGGGGAAACTTCGGACGCTTCACTGCCCGGAGCGGCCAGCAGTATTTCGCCGTGGTGCGGGTGGAGAACACCCTCATTACGGTCCGCTGCCCCCTGGACGAACGGGAGCGGGCTCTGGACCTTCTCACGACCCTGAGATATCTGGACCCATAAGGAGGAATCTGCATGACGACACGTTATCCCCAATATCAGGCCCTCATCCAGCAGCGGCTGAGCCCCAAACGCTACAAACATTCCCTGAACGTCATGGAGCGGGCGGTATATCTGGCCCGGATCATCGGGGCAGACCCCGGAAAGGCGGAGCTGGCAGGGCTTTTGCACGATGTGGAAAAAAACACCGACCCAAAGATCCTGTTGCAAAACCTCGAAAATTCTGATATACTCTTTTCAGATGCAGACCGGATGCTGCCGCAGCTGTGGCACGCCCCGGCGGGGATGCTGTTTTTGCGGGACAAGCTGGGAATCCGGGATGCGGACGTTTTAAACGCCGTTTGCTATCACACCACCGGGCGGAAGGATATGTCCCCGCTGGAAAAAACGGTGTATCTGGCGGATCTGACTTCGGCGGATCGGGATTATCCCGATGCGGAGTACACCCGGGCGCTTTCGGAAAAAGATCCGGACGGGGCAATCCTCTATTCGCTCCAGTACATTCTGGGGGAGATGCTCCGGCAGGGAAAGATGCTGCATCCGGATTCTGTGGAATGCTATAACCAGATCGCAGGGGAGCGATCCGAAAAGCCCCAGATCTGACGACTCTTTGGAAAGGTTCGGAAAATCAGATGGCAAAGAAAAAGAACAAAAAAAGACGCCTTGGCACGGCAGACCGGATTCTGATGGCGCTGTCCATCGTCCTTATCGTCGTTTCGGCGGGGATCGTTGGGTATGTATCCCTTCTGAACTGGGCGCCGCTGCCGGAGGTGGACGAAAGCGGCCACACCGTCAGCATCAGCGACGAATATAAGACCGAGGAAGAGATCCAGAAAAAGGTGGTCAATTTCCTCGTTACCGGCATCGACTACGCCGAAGGCACCGGGCGGGCAAAGCTCACCGATGTCATCATGGTGGTCAGCTATAATCTGGAAGCCCAGAGCATTAACATCCTGCAGATCCCCCGGGACACCTACATCGGGAGCGAGTACCCAACCGGGAAGATCAACGCCGTTTACGGCAACAAAAACGCCGGCGGTATGGAGAATCTGGCACGGGTCATTTACGACCGGCTCCGGCTGCCCATTGACCATTATGTGACCATCAACATGGACGGATTCGTGAGCGTCATCGACGCCATCGGCGGCGTGGAGATCAACGTGCAGGAGTCCTTTACCCTGGAAGGCGTCACCTTCAAGCCCGGTCTGCAGACGTTAAACGGCCTTCAGGCGGAGAAATTCGTCCGGGAGCGGCACAGCCGAGGCGGCGATATCGGCCGGATCAACGCCCAGCGGGAGTTTTTAGCGGCACTGGTCAATAAGTTCAAACACCTTTCCATGGGGCAGATCAGCTCCCTGATCCCCACCCTGATGCAGGAGGTCACCACGGATCTGACGGTCAACGACGTGCTGACCTTAGCTCCCCGGGTGCTGAGCTTGGACACCAGCAGCATGGCGTTCCACATGGTTCCCGGCGAGGGGACGATGGCGGGAAGCTATTCGGTCTGGAGTGTGCATAAGCAGGTGCTGGCGGATCTTTTGAACCAGTATTTCCGGCCTTTCAGCGATCCGGTCCCCGTAGAGGAGCTGAACATTCAGGAGATCGCAAACACCACCGATTACTACGATGATAACGATACCACCGTCAATGATCTGATCGACGGAAACAAATAAGGGAGGCCCCTATGGAAGCAAAAGAACTGATGGAGAACATCGTAAAGGTTTTGGACAGCAAGAAAGCAAAGGACATCCGTGCCATCCGGATCGGCGACCTGACCATCCTGGGAGAATACTTCGTCATCGCCACCGGCACCAGCTCCACGCAGGTGAAGATGCTGGCGGACGAGGTGGACTACCAGCTGGGCGAAAAGGGCGTGCAGCCTCACCGGGTCGAGGGGTATCACAGCGAGAACTGGATCATCCTGGATTACACCGACGTGATCGTCCACATTTTCCATGAGGACACCCGGGAATTCTACGACCTGGAGCGGCTGTGGGCCGACGGGGAAAAGGTGGATCTGTCGGGAATCCTGAAAGATTGACCGCAGAGAAGGAGAAGCGCAGATGCAATCGATTTTTGTAGGGATCCTTCAGATCCTGCCTGTCCTGCTGATGATCGCAGGCGGCGTTTTTGCGGCGGGGCTGATCGGATTGGTCATCGCCCTGATCGTGAAAAGCCAAAAAGACAAGGCGGGAAAGCCTTGACATTCAAGGCGGGATTTGGTATACTGAAAGCAATATTTAAAATGCTGCGACAGGGAAAAGATTTGTCTTCGGGTTTTCAGAGAGCCGCCGGTAAGGTGCAAGGCGGTATCCGGGGCAAAGCGGCTGGCCCTCGAGCTTCCGACTGAACGGTTTTTCAAGTAGGTGCGGACGGGCTCTCCACCGTTATCAGGGAGTTACATCGGCTTTAAAAAGCAGGTGGAAAAAAGGGGGCGCTTTGGCGCCAACGAGAATGGTACCGCGGAATCAGAGCTTCCGTTTCTTGGACACAAGGAACGGAGGCTTTTTCATTTTCCCGCAGCAGGAAAGGAAGAAATGCATGAACAGCTATGATTTTCAGGCGATTGAGAAAAAGTGGCAGAAATATTGGGATGACCACAAGACCTTCCACGCCGAAAACGACTACACAAAGCCCAAATACTATGCCCTGATTGAGTTCCCCTATCCTTCCGGACAGGGGCTCCACGTCGGACATCCCCGGCCTTATACCGCTCTTGACATCGTTGCGAGAAAGCGGCGGATGGAGGGCTACAACGTCCTGTTCCCCATGGGTTGGGACGCCTTCGGCCTTCCTACCGAGAACTTTGCCATTAAAAACCACGTCCATCCGGCAGTGGTCACGGCAAAGAACATTGCTCACTTCAAAGAGCAGCTCAAATCCTTAGGCCTTTCCTTCGACTGGGATCGGGAGATCAACACCACCGACCCCGACTACTACAAATGGACCCAGTGGATCTTTTTGAAGCTTTTCAAGGCAGGGCTTGCCTATAAGAGCGAAATGAATGTCAACTGGTGCACCTCCTGTAAGTGCGTGCTTGCAAACGAGGAGGTCGTTGGAGGCGTTTGCGAGCGCTGCGGCGGCGAGGTCGTCCACAAGGTCAAATCCCAGTGGATGTTAAAGATCACCGAATATGCCCAGCGGCTCATCGACGATCTGGCGGATGTAAACTACATTGACCGGATCAAAGCCACCCAGATCAACTGGATCGGCCGCTCCACTGGTGCAGAGGTGAACTTCGACACCGATGCCGGCGACACTCTGAAAATTTACACCACCCGGCCTGACACCCTGTTCGGCGCCACCTATATGGTCATTTCTCCGGAACATCCGTACATTGAGAAGTGGGCTTCCCGGCTGTCCAACATGGATCAGATCCGGGCGTATCAGGCGGAGGCCGCCAAAAAGTCCGACTTTGAGCGCACCGAGGTCAACAAGGACAAGACCGGCGTCCGGCTGGAGGGCGTCATGGCCATCAATCCCGTCAACGGTCGGCAGATCCCCATCTTTATTTCCGACTACGTCTTGGTGAGCTACGGCACCGGCGCCATCATGGCGGTTCCGGCTCACGACACCCGGGACTATGAGTTTGCCAAAGCCTTCGGTCTGCCTATGATCGAGGTGGTCAAGGGCGGCGACATTGAGAAGGAAGCTTTCACCGACTGTGAGACCGGCGTCATGGTCAACTCCGGGTTCCTGGACGGCCTGACCGTGGAGGAGGCCAAGGAGAAGATCAAGGAGTGGCTGCAGGAGACCGGGAAGGGCGTGCCCAAGGTCAACTATAAGCTCCGCGACTGGGTCTTTGCCCGGCAGCGTTACTGGGGCGAGCCGATCCCCATCGTCCACTGCGACAAGTGCGGCTATGTGGCGGTCCCCGAAGAGGAGCTGCCGCTGAAGCTCCCGGATGTGGAGAATTATGAGACCACCGACGACGGGCAGTCGCCCCTTGCCAAGATCGACAGCTTCGTGAACACCACCTGCCCTCACTGTGGCGGCCCCGCCAAGCGGGAGACCGACACCATGCCCCAATGGGCCGGCTCTTCGTGGTACTTCCTCCGCTACTGCGATCCCCACAACAAGGAGCAGCTGGCTTCCCCCGAAGCCTTAAAATACTGGCTCCCTGTTGACTGGTACAACGGCGGCATGGAGCACACGACGCTTCATCTGCTCTACTCCCGGTTCTGGCACAAGTTCCTTTACGATCAGGGCGTTGTTCCCTGCAAGGAGCCTTACGCCAAGCGCACCAGCCACGGCATGGTATTGGGCGAGAACGGCGAGAAGATGAGCAAATCCCGTGGAAACGTCATCAATCCCGACGACATCGTCCGGGAATACGGCGCCGATACCCTGCGGCTCTATGAGATGTTCATGGGAGACTTTGAGAAAGCGGCTCCCTGGAGCATGAACTCCGTCCGGGGCTGCAAGCGGTTCTTGGAGCGGATCTGGAATCTGCAGGATTCCGTCGTTGACGGGGATAGCTACCGCAAAGAGCTGGAGACGCCCTTCCATCAGACCATCAAAAAAGTCTCCGAGGACATTGAGAACCTGAAATATAATACTGCCATTGCGGCGATGATGAGCCTCCTGAACCAGATCTCCGACACCGGCTCCATCACTCGGAAGGAATATCGGGATCTCTTGGTGCTCTTGAATCCCTTCGCCCCCCATATGACCGAGGAACTCTTCGAGATCATGGGCTTCGGCGGTCCCATCACTTCTCAGAAGTGGCTGACCTGGGACGAAGCAAAGTGCAAGGAAGCTACCGTGGAGATCGTGGCGCAGGTCAACGGCAAGATCCGGGCGAAACTCACCGTGGATGCCGACATCCAGAGCGCCGACGCCATTGCACTTGCCAAGGCGGATCCCAAGGTCGCGGCGGAGATCGCCGGGAAAACCGTTGTCAAAGAACTCTACGTCAAGGGTAAACTGGTCAATCTTGTGGTGAAATAATCGTCTTTCAAAGGCGGGAGCGGGAAAAATCGCTTCCGCCTTTGAAAAATTCAGGAAACTGACGGAAATCCCTTGACATACGGGCGGCAGGTGGTATATAATAAGAAATACAAATGCTGGTTTTGTCTGCAGCTTTTGCGAAGCCCCGCATCTACCGTGCGGAAAGAGGTCGGCTTTGCGGAAGGTTCGGGGAAGGGCAGCTTTTAGACCTCTGCCGCTTGGCAAAGGGAGGGAATAGAATGTCGGAAATCAGAGTCAAAGACAACGAGTCTCTGGACAATGCGCTGAAACGCTTCAAACGCTCCTGTGCGAAGTCTGGCGTCCTCGCCGAAGTGCGCAAAAGAGAGCATTACGAGAAGCCTTCTGTCAGACGCAAAAAGAAATCTGAGGCTGCTCGGAAACGTAAATTCAAATAATTACGTGTGCAACGTATACAGCGCAGATCAACGCCCTTTGGGCGCATCGTTGTAGATAAAAGCGAGCGGAGTTTTCTGCTCGCTTTTTCGTTTTGAGGAGGAGCTATGCCGTTTCTGAAACCCCGTCGGATGGTGAAGCATATCACCGACCTGCCAGCGTCCTTTTTTAAAGAACGGGGGCTGCGGGCGGTGATCCTGGATGTGGACAACACCCTGACCACCCACAACAATCCCGTCCCTGCCGAAGGCGTCCCGGAATGGATCCGGACGATGCAGGAGGCGGGGCTGACCCTTACCATCCTCTCGAACAACTATAAGGAGCGGGTGGAGCCTTTTGCAAAGCAGCTGGGTCTGCCTTTTGTCTCCATGGCGGCGAAACCTCTGCCCTTTGGGGTAGGACGTGCCTGTCGGAAGCTGAAGATCCGCCGGAAGGAGACCGCGCTCATCGGGGATCAGATCTTTACGGATATGATCTGCGGGAACCTGGCGGGGGTGTACACAGTGCTGGTGGAGCCTTATGAGCTGGAAACGACCCGGTCCTTCCGGATCCGGCGGCGGCTGGAAAAGCCGGTGATCCGCCGGTTCCTTGAAAAGGAGGAAAGAAAATGAGCGCACGGTTCGGCCCGGCAGGACGTCCGGACAGCTTTGCTGCCATGGGCTATAAGAAAACGCCGGAGATCCCCGCTTATCTTTCCCGCTTCGGGCTGAATGCCTTCGAGTATCAGTGTGGGCGGGGCGTGCGGTATGTGGAAAGCGATCTGTTGCGATTGAAGGAAGCGGCGGTTGCGGCGGACATCGCCCTCAGCGTCCATGCGCCCTATTACATCTCCCTTTCCTCCACGGAGGAGGAGAAGCGTCTCAACTCCGTGGGGTACATCACCGATACGGCGAAAGCGGCCCGGATTATGGGCGGCGACCGGATCGTGGTGCATTCCGGCTCCTGCGGGAAAATTTCCAGGGAGGAAGCGCTGGAGCTTGCCAAAGGGACGCTGCGGCTGGCGCTGGACGAGCTGGAGCGGCTGGGACTGGCGGACATCACCGTCTGTCCGGAGACCATGGGAAAGGTAAACCAGTTGGGCACTCTTTTGGAGGTGCTGGAGCTTTGTTCCATCGATGAACGGCTGTTGCCCTGCATCGATTTCGGGCACTTAAATGCCCGAACCTTCGGCGGGATCCGGGGACGGGAGGACTACAAAGCCATCTTAGACGAAATGGAGGACCGACTGGGGAAGGAGCGGGCAAGCCGCTTCCACGCCCATTTTTCCAAGATCGAATACACGTTAAAGGGCGGAGAAAAGGCGCACCTGACCTTTGAAGACACCGTTTACGGCCCGGAGTTCCAGCCGCTTTTGGAAGAAGTGGTGAAGCGGGACTGGTCGCCCCGGTTTATCTGCGAATCGGCGGGGACCCAAGCGGAGGATGCGAGAACCATGGCGGAATATGCCCGGACTTTGCGCACGGAAGGGGAATGATCGAATGAAGAAAAAAGTATTGGTGATCCACGGCCCCAACATCAATCTGGTGGGAGAACGGGAGCCGGGGATCTACGGCAAGGAGAGCTTTGAAAGCATCAACGAGGAGATCCGTGCCTATGCGGAAAAGCTGGGCTTCGAGTGTGAGATCTACCAGTCCAACTGCGAAGGGGAGATCATCGACAAGCTCCAGGCCGTCCGCCATGAGGTGGACGGGATCGTGGCCAACATGGGAGCGTATACCCACTATTCCATCGCCATCCGGGATGCCATCGCCGGGATCCGGCTCCCCTGCATCGAGGTTCATCTCTCCAACATCCACAGCCGGGAGGAGTTCCGGCATACGTCCGTCATCGCTCCCGTCTGCGTGGGGCAGATCTGCGGCTTCGGAAAGTACAGCTATCTGCTGGCTTTGGAGGGGCTTTCCCACCTGATTTGACGGAAAATCCGGCAAAAACGCAGAAAATTTACAATTTGCTCTTGCAAATGCAAGGAAGATACGGTACAATAAAAAATGAGAGAAGCTGTATTTCCGACCCTTCGGGCAGCTTCCGACCGCTGGATTTTCGGCGTCGCCAAGGCGGCGTTTTGATTGCGGATCAGTAAAATGGAGGTTTCTACACATGATTACAGCAGGCGATTTCCGGAACGGCCTCACCTTCGATATGGACGGCGAGGTTATGCAGGTCATTGAGTTCCAGCACGTGAAACCCGGCAAAGGTGCTGCGTTTGTCCGCACCAAGCTGCGCAACGTGATTTCCGGTGCCGTCACCGAGACGACGTTCAACCCCACCGCAAAATTCCCCGAAGCGTTCATCGAGCGCCGGGAAATGGAGTACCTTTACAACGACGAGAACCTTTACTACTTCATGGACACCGAGACCTATGAGCAGCAGGCCATCGACAGCGCTCATCTGGGCGACGGCTTCCGCTTTGTCAAGGAAAACACCTTGGTGAAGGTCCTGTCCTACAAGGGTGTTGTGTTCGGGGTCGAGCCCCCCAACTTCGTGGAGCTGCAGGTCACCAAGACCGATCCCGGCTTCAAGGGCAACACCGCCACCAACGCCACCAAACCCGCCACTC
>OLGA01000432.1_pt1 | contig 37885 bp, 64 predicted proteins | sample 1604881 | NCBI WGS metagenome assembly OLGA01 (sample SAMEA3888896, study PRJEB22519) | human gut metagenome | biome: human gut; feature: human-associated habitat; material: faeces | place: Denmark | collected 2009 | reverse complement strand
GGCGCATACGCGCGTAACGGACGCCGTGAGCCACCACGCCCGACTCCGCTCCGACCGTTATTTTGTCTGGCAGGAGGAGGGCGACAACGCCCTCCATGCCGAGGGCGGCATAGCGGAGCGGGCAATGCGCGGCACGACGGACCTTTTTACAAAGCTTGACTCCGACCCGTGGGCGGCGGCGTTTGAAAAATCCATGACCGAGAGCGGGATAGCGTGGTACCTCAACACGATCCAGTACGAGCCGGACACCGGCTTTAGGCACTACGAGTGGGTGTGGGAGGTGCTGAGCTGATGGCAAAGATAAGCTTTCCCGGTCTTAAGGCGTATGAGGATAAAATCGCGAAGCTCGGCAAAAATCAAAAGGACATCATCAAGCGCGCCGTGTACGACGGCGCGAAGGTAATAGCGGACAGCGTGGCGGCAAACGTTGCGGCGCTGCCCGCCGTATCCGACGCGGAGGCGCTTAAAGCCTACAGGTCGCGCACGCCGTGCGCGCTGAGCGTGACGCAAAAGCAGGGACTTATTGCGAGTCTCGGCCTGAGCACGATGCGCGACGCCGGCGGCTACATCAACACCAAGCTCGGCTTTGACGGCTACAACGCCATTAAAACCCGGAAATATCCCGGAGGGCAGCCAAACGCGCTTATAGCCCGCGCGGCGGAGAGCGGGAGCGTTGCCCTGATAAAAACACCTTTTATCCGCCCCGGAGTGAAAGCCGCGAAGAAAGCGGCGGAGAAGGCGATGGAAAAGACCCTCGACGAGGAAATCGGAAAAATAATGAAGTAGGAGGACACATATGGCAACTATAGGCGTAAGCAAGCCGTACTACGGCATATACGGCAACAGCGGCACCACCGTGACCTACACGGCGGGCGGCGTGATGGGCAAGCTGACCGAGATCGGCATAGAGATAAGCGACACCGGCGACAACAACCTCTACGCCGACAACGCGATAGCGGAGGCGGAGCGCCTCTTCGCTGGCGGGACGCTGACCCTCAAGCCGGACGAGCTGAGCCAGGAGATCAGCAAGGCTCTCCTCGGCCTTAAGGAGGAGGCAATCGGTACTATCACCAACGTCACCGACGAGGGCGTAAAGGAGCTTATCTACGACGACGATCAGGTGACGCCCAACGTCGGCGTCGGCTTTATCATCAAAAAGCAGGTGAGCGGGGCGCTCAAGTGGCGCGCAGTGGTGCTGACGAAGGTGATGTTTTCAATCCCCGCCGACGCCGCGACCACTCAGGGCGAGAGCATAGAGTGGCAGGTGCCGGAGCTGTCGGCCACGATACAGCGAGACGACAGCACAAAGCACGCGTGGAAAAAGGAGGCCACCTTTACGACCGAGGCACAGGCCGAGGCCTACATAAAGGACCGTCTCGGCATCTCCGCATGAGGGCGCGCAGATGAGACAGACGAGCGTTAAGATAGACGGGGCGGAGTATCCGCTCTGCTACAGCGTCCGCGTCGTCAGAGCGGCCGTAGAACGCTTTGGCTCGCTTGAGGCAATGGGCAAGGCTGCATTTGCCGGAGAGGGCGCGGAGAGCTTAGACGCGCGCCTGTGGCTGCTGGCGCAGGAAATGGACGCGGGGGCTCGCTACGCAAAGCGCTGCGGCCTTGACTCCCCCGCACCCCTCACCGAAGAGGAGATATTAGACAGCGTACCGGGGCTGCAGATTGCGGAGCTGCTCAACGCCGCCGTGAGCGCGATGGTGGAGAGCAGCGCGACAAGCATCGACGCCGAGCCGCCGGAATCAAAAAACGCAGGAGCCACTCCGGGGGAATGATCCCGGAGTGGCTTATCTGGTATGGCTTGCAAATCGGGCTGAGCTACGCGGAGACTCTGGACACGCCATACGGCGAGCTTTTGAGCCTCATCGCGGCGGAGCAGATAAAGCACGAGGGCTACAGCCCCAAGTACACGACCTCGGACGAGGATGTGATCCCAGACATAAGGTGAGGTGAGCGGACAAATGGCGGATAATATAGGCCCTAAAATAGGCATTGACGGCGAGGCAAAATTCCGCGCGTCGATAAACAACATATCGGCCGCGCTCAAGGCGCTCGACGCGCAGATGAAGAGCACCACAAGCGCCTTTACCGCCCAGACGACAGCTGAAGAAAAAAATAAAAAGACACTCGAGCAGCTTGCAAAGCAGGCCGCGACGCTCATCACTGCGCAGAAAAAAGCCAAGCAGAATATCGAGGACGCGACGAGCGCGACGGGCGAAAACTCGTCGGTGACGCTCAAGGCAAAGCGCCAGTATGAGGAGGTCACAGCCCGACTCAATGAGACTTATGCCGCAATGCAGCAGCTCAGCGAGGGCTTTGAGGACAACGGCGCCGCCGCCGAGGAGGCGACCGGCCCGCTTGAGCGCTACGCCGACACGATGGCCACGCTGCAGGCGGCGGACAAGGTGCTTGACGTGCTGCACACGATAGGCGACGGCATGACCGCCGCCGCAGAAAGCAGCATAGAATTTGAAAGCGCTTTTACCGGAGTAAAAAAGACCGTGGACGGCACGCCGGAGCAGCTTGCCGCGATATCCGACGAGATCAAGCGCATGGCGGCGGAGACGGGCGTCTCCACCACCACGATCGCGGCAGTGGCCGAAAACGCCGGGCAGCTCGGCGTTGCCACCGAGAATATCGCAAGCTTTACGCGCACGATGCTCGACCTCGGCGAGAGCACCAACCTCACCGCCGACGAAGCAGCCGTTGCGATAGCGCGGCTGACCAACATTATGGGGAGCGGCGAGGACGCGACGTCACGCCTCGGCTCGTCGCTCGTAGCACTCGGCAACAACTTTGCAACAACCGAGAGCGAGATACTGGAGATGGCAACGAGGCTCGCCTCGGCGGGCAAGCTCGCCGGCATGAGCGAGGCACAGATCCTAGCGCTTGCAACGGCAATGAGCTCGGTAGGCATAGAGGCGGAGGCCGGCGGCACTGCCATGATCCAGACGCTCAACGCCATAGACCGCGCGGCAAGCAGCGGCGGGGACACCCTGGAGACCTTTGCCCGCGTCGCCGGCATGAGCGCGGAGGAGTTTACGACGGCGTGGCGCACAGACGCGGCAGGGGCGCTGACAGCCTTTATTCAGGGTCTTTCAGCGCTGTCCGCCCAGGGCGGCAGCGTGACGGCAATACTCGATGAGCTGGGACTGAGCGGGATACGCCAGAGCAACATGCTGCGCTCCCTTGCGCTCGCGTCGGACATGATGACCGACGCGCTTGAGACAAGCAACAGCGCGTGGGCAGAAAATGTAGCGTTGGCGAACGAAGCGAACGCCGTATACGGCAACACCGAGCACAGGATAAGCGCGGCGCGGGAATCCATCAACAACTTGGGCATTGCCATTGGCGACGCATTCGGGCCGCAGATATCTGGCGGGGCGGACATGGTTAACGACCTCGCGCAGGCGCTGACGGACGCGGCGGAGACCGCGCCCGGTCTTGTGAGCGCACTCGGATCCGTAACCGTGGGCATCACGGGAGCCGCGGCGGCTTACGTCGCGCTCAAGACGGCGGCAACGGCGTTTAGTGCTATCGGCATCACGTCTCTCGCGGCGCTTGGCCCTCTGGCGGCCGTGGGCGCGGCGATAGGGCTGGTAACGGCGGGCGTGACCGCCGGACAGGCAAAATGGGACGCATACGTCGACAGCATGACGCCGGCGGCGGAGTCCGCGGCCGAAATAGCCGCGGAAATAGAAAAGCTTACAGCGGAGCGAGACAAACTGCAGCAAGAGTGGGACGCTACCGGGTGGGGCTATGGTGACGGGGATACCAACTACTACAAAGAGATAGCTTGGCGCGACGAAGCGATAGAAAAATACACAAAAAAACTCGCAGACAACGCCACGGCGCAGACCGGTGTGACCGTGGCGGTGGACGAGAACACCGTGGCCGTCGCACTGGCGGCGGAGCAGGAGGCAAAGTATCAGGAGGTCATGGGCGGCGTGACGGAGTTGCTGCAAAAGCAGCAGGAACGATACGAAAAGCTGCGGGAGACCTACGCGAGCACATTCGGCCTTTTTGAGACGGCGCCAGAGCTTGTACACACAAGCACGGCGGACATGATATCATCACTCCAGAGCCAAGAGCAGTACTGGACAAACTTTGGGGAAAACATGAAGCGCGCGGCGGAGCTCGGCATTGACGACGGGCTGCTGCAGGCGCTGGCCTCGATGGGCACGGAGGGCGCGGCATATCTGCAATCTATCCTTGACGACATGGACAGCTTCGGCGCGGGCAGCGAGGAGAGCTTGCAGCTGCTTAACGACCTTAACAGCAACTACCAGGCGGCGCAGGAAGCACAGGCGCAGGCCGCCGCCGAAGCCTCGGACGCAATTGCCCAGTCAAGCGGAGAAATAGACGAGGCAATGCGCAGCATGGCGGATGCCGTCAAGGAGATGGACAAGACCTCAGAGATGTACGAGACGGCGGAGGCCAACATCGACAGCTACCTCGCGGGGCTTGAGGCGCAGGCGGGACCAATGTATGAGGCGGTAAAGGCAATCGGCGAAAAAATCTTATCCTCAATGCAGGCGGGCATTAACAGCGGCACGCTGACACTGCCGGGCGTAAGCGGCGGCGGCTTTAACGTGGACGGCAGCCACAAAACGGGCCTTGACTATGTGCCATACGACGACTACGTCGCGGTGCTGCACAAGGGAGAGATGGTGCTCCCGGCAGACGACGCAGCAGACTACCGCAGCGGCAGCAGAACGGGCGTCGCGCCCACCACGGTCAACCTTTATCCACAGACCGTCGACGAGGCAACGATCGATTACATCTACAACCGCTTTTCGGCGCGAATGGGGGCGGAAATTTGAGAAAATTTTATCTCGAGAACGAGCTGGGCGAGCGGAAGCCACTCAACGGCGAAGACGGAATATTTCTCACCGACCCCGCGGGGCTCGGCATAAGCTACGGCAACAGCTACGCCGACCTCGGCGCGGGCTTTTTCCGCCGCGTCGAGGAGAAACAGCCGCAGGGCGTGATACCGTGCAGCCTTACGTTTATGCGCGGGGCGTATCAAAAGTATCGGGATTTTGCGGACTGGGCGCTGCGCGCCGAGACCCTATATCTTGTTTACAAACCACTCAACGTTGCATATTATCGGCGCGTGGAGCTGTCTTATCTCACAAAAACGGAGATAACAAGCGGGACGTGGATGGAAGTCCCGACCGCGTTTGTGTGTCTGACGCCGTGGTACACCCCGGCGCCGCTCGTCCTTAATTTTGAAGACGAGGGCGGAGAGGTGATGCAGTACGAGTACACCTACAGCGATACGCTTGTATACGCAGCCTCCGGCGCGGGGGCGTATGCCGTGGAGGTGAGCGCGGCGGGGCACGACCCGGCAGCGCTTGCAATAGAGTACAAGGGCGCGATAACCGACCCCGTGCTGACGCTGACGGGGCTGGAGAGCGGGACGCTTTACGGCAAGCTCACCATAAGCGGGGAGTTTGCCGCGGACGACACGATCGCGGTATCCACCGAGCGGGAGGACAGCTACGCACGCAAGATATCCGCAGACGGAACGGAGACCGACCTCATCGACAAGGTGGACATAGCGGCGGACGCGGAGCCATTTTTCGCGGTGCCGCTGACCGAACCCTGCATACTGCGGATAAGCGCGACGGCGATGAGCGGGACGATATCCGCCAAGGCGTATTTTTATTACCGCACTGTATAAGGGGGGCGCGGATGAAGGCATATATAAAACGCAGCTCCGATTTTAAGACGGTGCTGATGGGGACGGCAGAGAGCTGGTCGCTGCCGGTCGCGTCCGCCGACGGGGACACGGGGCAGCTTGCGCTTGCGGAGTACGCACCGGCGGAGCATACCGGCAACTGGGTGTACGTCCTCGGGCAGATCTATCGCATAGCGCAGGCTACGCCGAGCAACAACCAGTTTACCGCCACGCTCGCCGACCCCGCGACTGCCTTTGACCGGCAGGCGATATGGCCGGACGCGCCGGAGACAACCTATGGGGCGTTCATCAAGGCCGCGCTTGAGCGGGACTACCTAAATTGCGCGGATGCGGCATACAAAGTGCCGTATCTGCAAATCACAAACACGGACACCACACCGCTGACCGCGCCGGAGCTTGACGACACCAAACTCTACAAGCTCTCCGACATCATCACCACGGCGCGGGCGGCAGGCGTCCGCATCCGCTTCGGCATCGACGGCGACAAGCTCGCCGTCGATATCTCCACGGGAACCGGCACGGAGCACAACATACTTTTTACCGACGGCCGCGCGCAGCTTGAGACCGAGAGCTACAGTGCGGACACGACGGCCAAGGTGACGGTGCTGCAGGCGCAGGAAAAGGCGGAGGATGCCGACAAGGACGCACCGACCGAGTACGTCGCGCACACGTTTTATCTCTCCGTGAGCGGAGAGATAACGGAGACCGCTCCCACCGACCGGGCGGAGGGCAAGTGGGCATACATCACCTGCAAGGCGGACGAGACTCCTGCCGACAAGGCGGCGGAGGTGTTCGCGGCGAACGCGAACAGCTATAAAATAGAGTTTTACTCGTCGCGGCGGTATGCGCTGTATGACCGGGTGCGGCTGCGGCTGCACGGCGCGGTGTTTGCGACGCGGATCACGGGGATCACGCTTAAAAGCGGCGACGACAGATACCTGTACCGCTGCGGCGAGCTTGCAACGACGATACAGCAAAAAGTAAAAAAGAGCCTGAGCGCATCGAGCACAAGAACATCCGGAGGCGGTGCGGGTATGTCGCTGCAATCCGTGTACCCTGTCGGAGCGATCTATATTTCAACAGCGGACACAAACCCAAGTACGCTGTTTGGCTTCGGGACATGGGAGCAAATCAAAGACGTGTTTCTGTTGGCGGCGGGTGGTACTTATGAGGGCGGTGCAACTGGCGGTGAAGCAACTCACACCTTAACCGAAAATGAAATGCCAGCGCACAGACATAAGATTGCTTATCCAAATGCAAGCGGAGAATATGGTGATGCGGCTATAGGTTATCCAACAAGTTCGGGAACCACAAAGACTTGGTTGGCGGAAATGTGCAAGACGGAAAGTGTTGGCGGTGGAGCTGCACATAACAATATGCCGCCTTATTTGGCGGTGTATATGTGGCACAGGATTGCGTAAGAAGGCAATATTACAACGCAATAAGGGGGAACATAACATGATAAAACCCATTACATTCCCGGGGCAAAAGGTCCCCGCGATCGCGCACGGAGCCATATTCCAGCGGCTCCTGCGCGACGGCAAGCTGTACGGCTGCGGCATCAGCAAGTCCGGCAGCACTCTCAATATCGGGGCCGGCCTCTTCGTGGAGGCCGGGCGGCTCATAGAAATACTCACGACGGAAACTGTAAGCGTGACCGGCACGACCGGCTACGCGCGGATCAAGGGCACGATCGACAGCAGTAAAGCCTCCACGGCCTCCAGCTTCCAGCAGTTTGCGTGGGCGGTGGACTACGCATCAACGCCGGACGGATTTGACGCGCTGACGCAGGGCAAGGTCAACGAGGGCGGCGCTGCGACCTACGAGATGGAGCTTTGCGTCGTGGCACTCGGCAGCAGCGGCATTACCGACATTGTGCGCGGCTTTGCCGATGCGGCCACAATTATTACTGCGGCCGCGCTAAACGCGGCGATGGCCGGGACGCGGTACAAGCTGGTCGACGGCGTACACTACGGGACGTCCGTGCCCTCGAATATCGCCGACAACGAGCTTTTCTTCTTGGTCGAGGGCTGAGACATGGCAAAGACCTACACAGGCTCCTACGAGCTCACGGGCGGCAATTTCGGCGTAAGGCTGACCTATGCAGCCGCAAGAGAAAACGGCACGTGGTACGCATGGATAACGCGCGTGGAGGTCAAGATGGCGCAGCGCACGGGAACGTACAGCGTCAACACCTTCGGCGACGTCTGCATCGACGGGACAGTCTCCGCAAGCGTGAGCGTGACGGGCACGTCGGTCGCCGGTCAGTCTTACGCCACAGTATGGGAGGGCGAGGGAGCGAAAGTGCCGGTGTCCAAATCGGGCACTGCCCTGAGCTTCGCGCTGTCGTTCAGGAAAAACAGCTCGTACGGCAGCGCGTATCAGATGTATTTCTACGCTGCAGCGGGCGGCACGGTGCTGCAGAACGGTATAGAGCTTACCGGCGCAACACAGAGTCTGGCCGTGCAGGGCAGTGCCGCGATGATACGCATCAATGGCGTGCTTACTCCGGCGACGCCCTACGTTGGCAAAAAGCCTGCCGAGGCGTACCTGGGCAATGTGCCGCTAGGAGGTTAAAGATGATAGCAATAAGCGTTACGGGATAGGAGGTAACGATGGCTAAAACCGGACAGGGACTTGTAGAATATGCAAAAGCACAGTTGGGCAAACCCTACTGGTGGGGGACCTTCGGGCAGACAGCGAACGCCGGACTGCTCGCGGCAAAGCGGCAGCAGTACCCCGGCTATTACACGGCCAACGACTTTGCCTCGCAGTTTGGCCAGAAGGTGCACGATTGCGTAGGTCTTATAAAGGGCTACCTTTGGTGCGACACACCGGACGGCGAGCCTATATACAAAGCATCGCAGGACGTTGCGGTGAGCGGGCTATTCATGGTCTGCCCAGAAAACGGCAGCATCGACACCATGCCTGACATACCGGGCGTGTGCGTGTTTATGCGGGACATGTCCCACGTCGGCGTTTACGTCGGCGGCGGCTACGTCGTAGAGGCAACCGGCCACGCGAGGGGCGTCGTGAAATCCAAGCTTGCGGGGCGCGGCTGGGGGCTGTGGGGCAAGCCTCGCTGGATAAGCTACGAGGCTGCTGTCACTCCAGCACAGCCCGCACAGACCACCATACAGGCGACCGCCTCGGCGCTGACCGTCACCGGCCTGCCGCTGCTGCGCTACGGTGACAAGGGTGAGTTCGTCCGCTCGGCGCAGCTGCTCCTCATCGGGCGCGGCTACTCCTGCGGCAGGTGCGGCGCGGACGGCGAGATAGGGCAGGACACCTATAATGCAATCATCGATTTTCAGCGGGCATCCGGCTTGCAGCAGGACGGTATCATAGGCGCTCAGACTTGGGCGCGGCTGATAGGAGGTTAAGGCATGAGTATACCCACGATAGAGGAGCTTGCCATAAAGCAGGCGGACACGGACGCGCGGTGCAGATCCAACACACACCGCATCGACGAGCTCGCCAAAAATCAGGAGGCACTCGTGGAGCTGACAACCTCGGTACGGGTGCTGGCCACAAAGCAGGCAACGATCGAGACATCCCTGAGCGAGATCAAGACCGGGCTGCAGACGCTTAAGGACAAGCCCGGCAAGAGGTGGGAGGCAATCGTAGACAAGGGGATCTGGGCGGTGCTCGGCGGGCTGCTTGCCTTCGCGCTGAGCCAGATCGGACTTTAAGAGGCAAAACCGCGCCCCGTGCGGGGCGCGAAAAATGAAAGGAGAATAAAAAATGGCAGACATCATCATCGAGAACATTGTGAAAATCACGGCGGCGCTGCTGCTGATGCTTATCGGCGTACTGGGTACATACCTTACGGCACTTGCATCCAAGCGCGCGGAGACCGCAAACGTCGCCGAGGCGCTGCGCTCACTGACCGAGGCGGCAAAGACCACCGTCGGGGAGCTGCAGCAGACCGTAGTAAATCCGCTTAAGGAGGCCGCGGCCGACGGCAAGCTGACGAAGGCGGAGATAGCAAGTCTGCGCGATATGCTGATAACCGAGACAAAGCGCAAAATGCTGCCCTCGACGATTAACCTCATCAACGGCGCAGGTGCGGACATCGAGGCGATAATCCTCGGCGTCGGCGAGAGCCTTATCAACAAGGCCAAGCAGTAAGGAGGCACCCGTGGAGCCGCGAGAGATCAGAGCAATGCTGCAATACCCGGACGCGCCGCTTGTGGACTTCGCGGTGCGACGGGCAAATCTCACCGCGCCGGAGTGGGAGCTGATCCGGCTCCGGGAGCGGGAGGACGAGACAAACGAGAGCGCCGCGGAGCGGCTGCTGATATCTACCCGCACGGCCGCGCGAAGGTATAACGAGGGGATGCACAAGCTCAACACCTGCTGGAGCGGGCTGCCGTGGGTGCACAAAATCATAAAGCAATAACCAAGCCGGGGGCATTTGCCCCCGGCTCTCTTTTTTTATACCCCGCCAAAAAAACGGCGCAAAATTGGCGCGCTTTTGCGGTGGCGCTTTCGAACGGATCTGATATCATGATATTAAGATATCAAGGGAGGGCAAACCATGACATACAACAACCCAATGCCGGCAGCGCCGGTATACGGCAACTACTCGCCCCTGTCCCCGATGGGGACGCAGTATATGCAGCAGCCGCAGGCGGCGCCTGCACCTCAGGTGCCGAGCTTCGGCGTGCGCCCCGTCACGGGGCGCGAGGAAGCGGTCGCAGCGCAGGTGGATTTCGGCGGCCCCGGCACGCTGATGCCGGATCTCGGTCACGGCGTAATCTATCTTAAACGCTTTAATCCTAACACCGGCGCGTGCGATCTCTTCGATTTTGCGGTCCGCGCACCAGAGGCGGCCGCGCCCGCGCCGCAGTATGCGACAATGGACGACCTCAACGCGCTGCGCGAGGAGCTTATGCGCAAGGGCAGGGGAGGCAAGGCCGATGACAAATAACCCAATGCAGATGCTGCAGGGACTTATGGCCTCGCCCGCGGGGCAGATCTTCGCCGCGTTCCGGCGCGGCGGAAACCCGGTGCAGCTTATGCAGCAGATGGCGGGCGGCAGCCCGCAGATTGCACAGGCGCTGCAGATTATCAGCGGCAAAAGCCCGCAACAGCTGCAGCAGATAGCCACCAACATGGCGCGGGAGCGCGGGCTTGACGTCTCCCAGATAATGCAGGGGCTCGGCCTCGGCCGCTAATACCCTCCCTCTCAGTTTTGCGCGGATCTTGATAAAAACCGCCCCCGAGTATGCAGCGGGGAGCGCGCCCCCGTGCAAATATTTTGAGAGGAGCACACATTATGGACGATTTTGCAACCGGCTACATGGCCGGACAGGACAGCGGAGGTAACTCCGGAGGTTTTTTCGGCAACGAGGGACTCTGGGCGGTTATCATCCTCGCCATCATCTTTGGATGGGGCTGGGGTGGCAACCGCAACGGGCAGGGAGGTGACGGCATGAGCGCTCTGCCTTACATCATGTCCGCCGGCGGCCTCGGCGGTGCTGATACTCGCGCAGCTGTCGCCGACGGCTTCGCGCTTAACGGCCTTGAGAGCGGCATCCGCGGCGTGCAGGATGGCCTTTGCGACGGCTTTTACGCCGTCAACACAAGCCTCCTGCAGGGCTTCGGCAACGCCAACACCGCGATGCTGCAGGGCTTTAACGGCGTGCAGTCTCAGATGGCGGCGCTCGCCGCACAGCAGCAGAGCTGCTGCTGCGAGACTCAGCGACTGCTTGAGCGCGGATTCTGCGACGCAAATTACAACCTTGCGACGCAGGCATGTGAGATCAAGCAGACCATCAACGGCGCCGCCCGCGACCTGCTGGACAACAACAACGCCAACACCCGCGCGATCCTTGATTTCCTTACGCAGGACAAAATCGCAAACCTGCAGGCCGAGAACCAGACCCTTAAATTTGCCGCATCTCAGGCGCAGCAGAACGCCTACATTGCGGCAAATCAGGAGGCTCAGACCGCGGAGCTTATCCGCCGCCTTAGCCCCACCCCTGTCCCCGCCTATACAGTCCCCGCACCGTATCCGTACTGCGTCGGCAACGGCTACAACTACGGCTGCGCAGGCTGCGCGGCATAACACATCGGGGCGGCGGCAGCTGCCGCCGCCCCTGAAAGGAGAGCAAAAATGGCTTGTAAAGCAAACTGCCGCCTCTGCCGGCGGCTCATAATCTCCCAGAGCGTCACCTTTGCAGACGGCACCCTCACCGTCAACATCCCGGCGGGGGCATATGAGGCGGGCTGCAAGTACTGCCTTGTCATCGCGCAGAGCATCCCGCCCGCCGCGACGATAGCCGCGCCGGTGGTTATCACCATTGGCACCGGCACCCAGACCTATCCGCTGACCACCGCCAACTGCGCGCAGGTCACTGCGTGCGGCATACGCACAAGGCATCGGTATAGCACTGTGGTGTTCACAAACGCTACCGGCGGAACCTTCAGAATGCTCGGCCGTCCGGCCTGCTCGCCGGACTACAGCCGCGCCGCGATTGACGGCACGGCACCGACGGAAGGGGGCGCGACAACGTGAAAAGAGCTGCAAAGTATATGCTGATGCACAACGGCCGCGAGCATGACGAGCGCGACCGTGACCGCGACTATCGCCGCGATGAGCGTGAGCACAACGGCCGCCGCGCAGAGTATCGCGGCAACGTCGACTTTGCGATGACGTCCGGTCGCCCGCGCCGCGAAGAGCGCAGAGAGTGGGACGACGAGTACGGCGAGGTGCCGGAGCTTACGCCCGAGCTTGCGAAGCGCTGGACAAAGTCGATGCAAAACGCCGACGGCAGCGCGGGTGCGCACTGGACGCAGGAGCAGACCACGCAGGTGATGACGCAGCGCGGGTATCACTACGACCCGGCCACATGGCACGCGATAATGTGCGCGATGTACTCCGATTTTTGCGAGGTCGCAAAAAAGTACGGTCTCGGCGGCAACGCCGAGTTTTACGCGGACATGGCGCACGCTTGGCTCGATGACAAGGACGCCGTCGATGACAAGGCCGCGGTGTACTACTGCTATGTAGTACAGCATTAATCCCCCGCCAAAAAAAAGAAGAGACCGCAGATTACGATCTGCGGTCTCTTTGCCTTGGTCGTGCTATGTAAAACAGCAACAGCCCAGCTGGGGTGACGATGTTATAATAATTCGTGGTGCCGGTAACCGGACACCCAGAATTATTATAACTTGGGGAAACCTCAGACGGGGTGATCGGGACGCCGTCCTCGGCAAAATCAAAATCGCCGTTAGGATCGGCGTCGAGCAGCGTCCAGACGGCAATTTCGTCCTTGCCGACCTCAACGCGGACGACGATGCTAAGCACGGCGGTGTCGTCCTGCATGGCAAGCGCGAGCAGCTCGCGCAGATGCGGCTCGTCGATTTCAGCGCCAGAGACCTGAGCGCGGAGCTGCTGCATATCGTGCGCGATCTTCGCGCGCTCCGCCTCGAGGGCGTTCACCTTTGCCGTGAGGGTCGGGCTGTGCAGCCCGCCGAGCACGGCGTTAACCGCCGCATCGAGCTGCTTTGCTATCTCACAGTCGCGCTTTTGTAGCTCACGGAGCCGCTGCACAGCGGAGCCGCTTAGCTTGCTGCGCTCCTCGCGCAGAATCCGGATAAGCCCCTCAACGCTGTCCGGCTGCCCGAGCCGCTGCCGGACTGCATCGGCCACAAGCGCCTCAAGCCCGCCGACGGGGATGGGAGAGTTATCGCACAACCCCTTGCGCTGCTTCGCGCCGCAAATGTAGTAGTAATGCCGCCTTTGGCCGCGATTTGTCCCGGTAACAAGCATGGCACTTTTGCACTCGCGGCAAAAGACCTTACCCTTGAGCGGGTACTCTCTGGCACTCGCCGGCCGCCCCGCTGCGCTGCGTTTATTTTCTTGCATTTTTAACTGCACCTTCTCCCACGTCTCCCGGTCTACGATGGCCGGGAGTACGTCCTTGACCACTATGGCGTCCTCCGCTACGGCGTGGCTATTCCGCGAGCCGTCCGGGCGCTTGGCGACTTTCCCATATACCAGGTCGCCGACGTACTTGGGATTTTTGAGGAGATCGTGCAGGCTGTTAACTCCAAAATTTCCGCCGCTTTTCGTGCGCCGCTCCTCGGCGTTAAGTCTGCGGATGATCTCGCGGTACGTCATGCCGCTGGCGTACAGGCCAAAGATCAGCCGCACCGTCTCGGCCTCGGCGGCGTCAATAACAAGCCGACCGTCGACAACCTTATAGCCAAGCGGCGGCGTGCCTCCGGTGTGCAGCCCCTGCTCCGCCATGTATCGCATTTTCGCGACGACCTTTTGCCGGGTCTGCAAAACCCACATTTGATTAAACAGCGCCATGCTGCCTTCCGTCAAAAAGTTCGCCGGGTCACGGAGATCCCCGCCTATCATAGGCTGCGTCACAGACACAACATCGACGCCGAGGCGAGCGAGCTGATCACGAAAATCAAACCAAGCCGTGAGCTTGCGAAACATGCGGGACTGGTCGTATATTACCACGGTATCGGCTCCGCCATGCTCAAGCTGCCACATCATGCGGGCATACTCCGGGCGGGTGTCTTTCATGCCGCTTGTGGCCTCATCTGCAAAAACATCAAGCACTGGCAGGCTGCGCTCATCGCACCATTTGCGGCAGGCCGAGACCTGCACCTCTATGCTGTCCTCGTTTTGCCTGTCCGTGGAGTAGCGCGCAAGGATATATGCGCCATGCATCAAAACCACCTCACAAAAAACCCGTTTGCGGCTATAGTAACCGCAAACGGGTTTTTTGTCAAGGGCTACAGCCGGATGCGGCATTAGTCCCATATATGCTCGGCGCAATACGCTGCCCACTCAGCCTCGGCATCGGCCAACGCCTCGGCGCCGTCCTCACCGTTGATAATGCGCTCGCGCGCCTTACGCCCAGCGGCAGCTTTGACATCATGCTCAGCAAGAGCCATGCCGTCGGCTTTGAGGTATGCGGCTGCGCGGGGGTACTTGGCATACAGCGAGTCAAAATCATATTGCGGGCGGGGACGGACACCAAGCCCACCGACGTCGGCAAAGCTGCGCTCAAACTCGCTACGCCATTTATCAACATCCTCCCGCGCAGCTTGTATCTCGGCAAGCCCGGGGATTGCGGCGATCTTCGCCTCGCGCTCTGCTTCGGCGCGACGCTTGGCCTCAAACTCGGCAGTGAGGATGGAGACGATCTCGGGCTTTGCAGCGACAATGGCAGCAAAATCGCCGTGCTGCGTTTGGCTCTGACACCCGGCGATGTAAAGCCGCCCATCGGGGACGTACTGCCCGTCAATCCATTTCATCGCGAGTCTGATATCGTATTTTTTTATAAGCTCCTGTGCGTTCATTTGTAGTTGCCCCCATTCTTTTATCTTCTGCGAGGCCGGACACCCGGCCTCGCTTTTTTGATCTCAGGCGATGCCGCCCAGCAGCGCAGCGGCTGCCTCCTCGAGCATCTTGTTATCGGATACGACGGCGCCGGTGCTGACGTCGATGTAGGTCTTGGCGGCCTTCATTCGGCGCGCCTCGCAGTTGCTGACACTGCTGTCACCGAGCGCTGCACGCTTGACATTGCCCGAGGTGTAGTATTCGCAGCTCAGGCCAAGCACGGCGGCGCTGGCGTACAGCCTGTCCATGTTGCCCTTTGTCCAACGTTTAAAGCCCATCTTCTCAAGCTCGGCGATCTGGCACTCATTAAGCATTGTTTTCTTCTCCTTTTTTCGGGGGGCTTTTTGCTCCCTCATCATGGTTATAATATACCACAATGTAGCTACAAAGTCAAGAGGAAAAACAGAAAAAAATGAAAAAAATCCGGGGAAAACCCGTATTTTTTGTACCGTACCGCGGCGCTACTGCGCTTGCTTATCGCTGCCGGAGCCCAGCAACGCTTGCACAAGCAGGCGCTCGATATAATTCGACATCGTGCGCCCGTCGGCGGCGGCTGCGGCCTGCAACCGCGCTTTAAGCTCCGGCGTGATGCGCAGGCGGACAACCTCACTTTTCGCCATCAGATGCACCTCCCTTCTCCCGGCTGCGGCGGATGCGCAACGCGTTGACGGTGGGATACTCGGCGCCGTACTGCCCTTTGATGTACGGGATGCGGGCAAGCACGGCGTTACGGGATTTGCCGAGGCGGGCGGCAATCTCATCGACGCTCAGACCGGCGGCAAGGAGCTTGGAGTCGTCTGACGACGCCGCCCCGATGGTGAGCAGGATCTTGTTGACCTTGGCCTCGGATATCTTAACGCGGCGGGCAATCTCCCGCACGGAGCAGTGCTGCTCCCAGAGCCGCGCAACGGCGGCAAATGTGGCATCCATCACTCGCGCCTCCTCAGTCGTCCGTCCAGCCCCAGAGGTCAATCCAGTTGTGGGGGCAGTAGATGGAGTAGCGCACGGAGTCGCCGGCATGCTCGGCCTGCGCGAAGCACGGGCCAAGCTCGTCTCCGGGATAGCTGCGCTCGACAAGCTCATCAAGCTCGGGGATGCTTACGTCGGAATCGAGGTATACGCCCTCGCCCTGGTTGGTGATGTAATGGCGGATAAAGTCCATGTTGTACTTGGCTGCGATGGTCTTAAGCTCTGCTCTTGTCATTGTCATCTTCTCCTTTTTTCGGGGGGCTTTTTGCGCCCTCATCATGGTTATAATATACCACAATGTAGCTACAAAGTCAAGGGGAAAATCGAAAAAATATTAAAAAAATCCGGGAAGAACCCGGATTTTTTATGCGGCGGAAGGCGCTGCATTTCCGCTGCGCGTCAGACGCGGAGCGCGGAGAAAATTATTGACGCGGTATCGGCGCCGGCGTGGCGCGCGGCCGTCTGACCGCCGAGCCAGAAAAAGCCCACATCGGGGTTAAACCGGTCGACCACCAGCGCGGCGATTATCGCCACAAACAGCAGCGTGATAACCACCACGAGCACAAGCAAGCGCCGCTCCGCGCTGCGCAGCCGCCGCTCGTACTGGGCGAGCTGCTCCCGCGCGAGACTAAGCACGTCTCCGCTGCTGTCCTGCATCATCGCCGACATATCGCCCAGCAGCTCGCGCTGCTGTTCTGTAATCGCCTGATACGCCGCGCGCTCGCAGCTGCCCACCTCCGGCGCGCCGCCCTCCGCGAGCAGCACGTCCGCGATCGGCTGCACCGTATCGCAGACGCGAAAGCTCCAATCCTCGGAGCCGTCGGCAAAGACGCGCTTGACGGTGGACAGCGAGACGCTGCCCCCGGCCTCGGCAACCATCGAACAGATCCGGCCACAGCTAAGCCCGCGTGCGGCCTTGACGCGCTTAAGCCGCAGGATGATGTCCCGCGTCTGCGTGTCCGTAGTCTCCATACTATCTCCCCCTTTTATAATTGTCGGCCACTCCCGGCCGATAAAGTCCTCCCTCTGCCAATATAGTCCTTGCGCCGGCCACCGAGTCCATCTATGCTGATACCAGAGGCGGCGAGAGCCGCACGGAAAAATCAACATAAGGAGGCAGACAAAATGACAGAGCGCCCCAGACACCCAGACGAATACATCCCGCCGCTGCGCAGTAAGCGCGTATACGGCACAAAACTGGTCATCATCGCCGACGTCAACGACCCGCAGCTCCGGCGGCTGCTGGACATGCTGGCGGCAGACGCGGAGTCGCCGCCGCTGTTAAAATCTTGATTCAAGCGTAGCACCAAACGACAAAATTGTCAACCAATTGGAAGGAATTAAACATGGACTTAACAACGTCAGAGAGGGAGGAGTTTTACCGCGCAATGATCGCGGCGCTGACCGAAAACGCCAACCTGCGACAATTAAAGACAATATTCGCGTTTATCTCCGCATTTTCGACATAAGTCAAGGCCGGGGCGTTCGCCTCGGCCTTGGCATTTTAGACAAATTCCACCGCAAAATTTTGGCAGACAGAAAACGGGAGAAATGCGCTTTCCCTGCCTTATCAATTCTGCCGCAGGTCGAGCTGGGCGCGGAGCGCGTCCTGAAGAACCTGCGAAAAATTGATATTGCGCTCCTGCGCCGCCGCATTGAGCCACGCGGGAAGCGTAACTGTGCGGTTAACAGAGCGGTTGACCTGCGCCTGCCGCACGGACGGCATGAACACATCAACGAGCACCGCGCGCTCATTGGACGCAAGCTCCACGTCCGTAAGCCGGGACGGCTGCGGGATAGGTGCGCCGTCCTCCTCCAAGCCGTAGAGGACGCAGCCGAGCAGCTCCCGCGCAGAGAGCAGCGCGTCATCATCGTTTGTGCCGCTTGTGGCTGCGTCGAGGTCGGGAAACAAAACGGAAATCTCCTGCCCGTCCTCGTAGCAAAAGACGGCGGGGTAAAAATAACGGTCGGGGTTCTTTGCCATACAAACAGCTCCTTTCAAAAAGATGTCGGAGGGGAGGGGCTTACCTGAACGTAAGCCCCGATTGCCTTTCTATGCTGTCAAGCGTCTTGCGTGGGATATCCCGGCAGGGGTGCTTGACTGTGACCCGCCCGGACTTTGCCGGGTGCTTAAACTGATAATGACTACCGACTACGTTAACCACATACCAGCCGTCAGCCTTGAGAGCGGCAATCACTTCGCGCGATGAGTAACTTTTCATGCTCTCCCCTCCTGACACATATATAATAACACATATAATTATATTTGTCAATAAGAAAAAGCAAATATTTTTATATTTGTTGTGTGCGGCGCGTGGATTGCCGCGTCGGGCGTGCCGCCCTCCTCACAATGACAGAGCGGGACGAACGCACGGAGCGAGCGAACGAACACACGGCAAACGCACAATGCACGGGCTTGCCCCGTGCATTGTGCTATTTTGACAAAAAATGCCGCGAAAATTTGGAAGCCGCAAGTGCGGCGAGCGTGATATAATGGCGGTATCACGATTTGGGAGGAAAAACCATGAAAAAAATAATAAGTATCGTACTTCTGGCGGCGCTGTGTCTGTGCCTTGCCGCCTGCGGCAGCGCACCTGCGGCGGAGCCTACGCCTACGCCTACGGAAACACCGGCGCCGACCGCGACACCGACACCGGAACCGACCGCCACACCGGAGCCGGAGAAAGACCAAGCGGATCTGCTGAAAACTTTCGCGGCGACAATCGAGCAGTCCTACGCGAAAACGAACATGCGGGCAACAGTTAACGTGGAGGGAAATACCATTGAGATGCTGCTGACGCTGGACGGCTTAAACGCAGCCGTCGCCGAAATGAAAGCAAACGGCGACTACAGCACGTGGGACACAATGAAAGAGTCGTTAAGCGGTACAGCCGACAGCATAAGAAAAACTGGCGAAGCGATAGGGCTGACGGACTTTGTGCTCAAAGTGACGCTGTATGACGATAAAACCGCCTTGCCGCTTGTATCGTGGACGGACGGCGAGCAGACATATGATTTAGTAGGGGATTAAAACAGCATACACAACAAAAAGCCGAGAGGGTTTAACCTCTCGGCTTTTTGCTTTTCGGCGCGGGTCGGAGCGGGCGCAGGCTTTGGTCAAGCGTGGTCAATGTCCGGCGGGGCTTCGGCGGGACGGCCCTCGCTGCCCCCGTCCTCTTTCGGCTGCCCCTCCGGAGGGCCGAGTCCGTAGACCTTGCGGCAAAAGGCGTCTATCGCGTCCCAGCTTTCGAGCGGGAGCTGCGCAAGACAAGCAATGAAGCGCTTGCGGACGCTGCCGTCCGGATCTCGGGAGAGCTCGCCGAAGAAAGCGGCTATCTCCTCTTCGCGGCTGCGCTCCGGGAACATCTCGCCCACGCCGAGCTTGAGCCACTCCGGGGACACGCCGAACTCACGGCATATAGATATGATAACGGCGTCACTCGGCACGCGGAGGCAATTCTCGTAGCCGGTTACGGTATTGCCTTTGACCCCAATTCGTGCGCCGAACTCGGCTTGAGTAAGTCCGAGATGCTTGCGCAAAAGCTTGATGCGCTCGTGCATAATATCACCTCCTTGATGATATTATAGCACTAAAACTCGCAAAGTCAACATTTTTATAAAAATACCCCTTGACAAAACTCGCGTTGCGCGTTATTATAGTCGCGTAGAGAGTTTTAAGGCTCTCGCGGTCAATAAAAATCAACACAATGGAGGGAGGCGGAGCGAGATGGACACGGGGCAGCTTTTATCAATAGCGGCAATAGCGCTCGCCAGTTTTTCTCTCGGCATGAGAGTAGGGCGGCTGTTAACACTTGGGGAAAAAGAGACCAAGAACCGCGACTATGAGAGCGACGAAGGCCGTTATTGAGTTGAAAATATCAAAGCGGTGGTCGGCAAGGTACTGCCGCCGCTCGGCCTTGCGCTTGGCCTCGGTCATGCGGCGGCTCTGCTCAAGTATCATCGGATCGATTTTCGGCGCGCGGAAATCATCAAACACATAAATCACCTCCTTTCGGGGGGATTGAATAATCAACACAAACCTCAAAATCCAACAAAAAGGAGGTGAAACGAGGGATGTCGAGGACATGGTGGGACGCAAGTGAGATGAAACTCAATCGGTGGGAACACTGCCCGGATGGCGGAACTGCATACAAAGAAATAGACGTTGCGCCCATAGTCCGCGGGCTGCTGCAACAGTGCGCAGACTATGGGCTGACGGTTGAGGAGACCGAAGGCTTGCTTGAGATGACTGCAACGCTTGTCCGCTTGCGCAAACAAAACACGCCGCTCAGTCAAGTGCTAAATGCCGCAAATACTCGTCCGTCCGACTGGACAGATACGCCCGCGCCTTGAGGTACGCCTCCAGAGCGTTGTCAAGCTCGCCGATATTAGGCGGGACAAGCTGCGCGGCTCTGCGCAGCTCTATGCGGGCAAATTCGACCGCAAGCTCGTGACAAACGGTCTCACGGTCAAAATCGAGTTTTACGCCGTCCTTGTTGATAATCAAAAAAATCACCCCCTTTCGCTGCCAGTATAGCACGGCGGGAGCGGGAGGACAAGGAGAAGCGGAGAGCTTTCAGACTATCACAATAAAACCAACACAAAGACGAGAAAAGGAGGCGACAATCGTGACTATAATTGAGGCGATCGCGGCGCGGACGACGGACAAAAACGGCATTACGCGGGAGTCGTGGACAACTCCCACTGAAAAGTTCCGCGTGGCAATACTGCCGACGCAGACCCCGGACTGCTGCATAATTTGCAGCAATGTCAACCGTTCGCCGTATCGAGGGTGGCAGCCCACCCTCGACGATCTGACGGCAACCGACTGGGTGCCGTGTATGGCGTATTAAGGCCACAGGATTCCGCGCAGTTCGGCGAGCCGGTGCAGCAGCTTGTCAACGTTTCGCGCGAAGCGCTGCTCCATGTACGCGATGCCGTCGTCAGTGATCCGGCACGCGGAAACGGCATTATCGCCAAAACCGGCAGAAAGCAAACCTTTCCGGCACAAACTCAGGGCGGCCGCGTTGATATCGTCAACAGGCCATTCGGGGACGCAAAGGGCTTGCAAATCCTCACAGTCCCCGAAACGCCCTGCATCATCGGCGGAAACGCCGTTTTTGCGCCGAGCTAAGTAAACGCTGTACATGCTGTCGAGCAGGTACTCAGCGTCATGGGTTAGACAATCAGACACAGCAAATCACCTCCTCTCGCCGCCAGTATAGCACGGCGGGAGCGGGAGGGCAAGAAAAGGAGGACAAGATGACAATAATCGACAACGACCGCCCCACGCGGGAGCGGGTCGAGAAGATGCACGAGCTTATTGACGAGCTCGACGCGGCACAGAGCGCCGAGGTGCTGGCGCTGCTCACCGGTATGGTGATGCAGGCGCAGATCTCGGCGAGACAGGCGAGCTGATGGGTGCGCCGATGATAATCCCCCGAGCGGGCGGCCACGTCCCGCCCGCCACGGAACAGGAAAAGACCAGGGCCGCGGAGCTTATACTCCGCGCCTACATAGCGCAGCACCCAGAGGTGCTGCGGGAAAAGGAGGAAAAAACATGATAAAAATCGAGCATGGCAACCTCAGCATCAGCGGCTCAGGCGAAGAGACGACGGCCGACCTGCTGTCGGTGCTTACCGGCTACCGCGAGATGCTTATTGAGCAGGGCGGACTGACTCCGGAGCGGGCAGGCGACTTTATTGAGACGATCTGCGACATAAGCGGCAAGCCGTACGCGCGGCAGGCAATCAACTGCATAGCGAGCCTTGGCAACCGCACCCCACCCGCCGCCGAGGCTGAAGAGAAGAAGCGGCCCGAACACAACGACAGATGGGTGGCGTTTGTGCTGGCAACCTTGGCGATGATATTTGGCACGTACCCAAGGGGCGACGAGCCGCAGGCATAAAAAAGCCCCGTCGCCGAAGCGACGGGGCGTGCCCCGGGGAGAAGAAAACGGGGCATAGGAAAAACTACGTCTATATTATAGCAAAAAGGGAGAGATTTTGCAAGATGGATATACCAACAAACGGCGAGGTAATCGCGTGGGCGGTGCTTGCGATGAGCACGGGATATGCGGCGATACGCTTTTTTATCCGCGAGGTGCTTGAGGCGGATCGCCAGGAAGAGGAGCGCCGCAATGCCGACTTATAAAACCAGAGTGCACCGCGACGGACGTCGGCGCGACGAGACTCAGCCGTACCTGCACACGGCGCGGCACTCGATGTCGCCGACCGCCAAGCTGGCCGTTGCGATAGTGCAGCAGGCCGTCGAGGACTGGGACGGGCTTATAAAGCGCAAGGCATGGCGGCTCGGCGCTGACGCCGGAGGGGATGTTGGAGATTTTGGAGCGCCGCCTGCAGACGGCGATGGAGGCAGACACCGAATGGATGCAGCAGCAAAAAGAGATGCAGGCCGATGCGGAGAGTGCCCATACCTCAGAGTAGAGACAGGGCCGGGCGGGACGACCTGCGCCCGGTGCTTTGACCCGGACAACAGGGAGATAGAGCGGTGGTACGGCCGCACGATAGATTACAGCGCAACCGGCCGGGCAGATTTCAGGCGCAGCACGCGCCGCCCGGCGTGGTGCAAAAGGAGAGACTACACAAAATGACAGACACACAGACACAGGCCCTCGCAAAGATAGACGAGGGGGCAAAGGCTGCGGGCTTCGGCCGGGTCGCGGACGCGATGAAGGACTTTGTAGCGACGGCGCTGCGGGATTTTATCCGCCAGAACGCGGAGTTTGCACAGGCAGTCGTACAGGGCGGGAGTTTTGCCGAGTGCATGGCGGCGGTGGCCAAGGGCGTGGGCTCGCACATAAGCGATTTTGACGCATACGGCAAGGCCGCGGCGTTTTATTTCCCCGGCTGCAAGATCCGCTACAAGATGGAGCTTGACCTTATCGGAGACACGGCGGCGGAGGAGCCTGCGGACAAGCCCGCCGGGCTGCTGCTCGACCTCTCGGCGTTTTTGTGATATGTGGACAAAAGATTATAGCGAGCTTACGGACGAGCTGCCCGCAGAGCTTGAGCACTTCCCGCCAATAGACACGGCGGCAGTGACGGAGTACGCAAATCGGCTTTTCACGCCGTACCTCTTTTTGAGGCACGACGCAAAGCGCAGAGCTACGGAGCTGCAGTGCAGCCTCTGCGGCGCGGAGATGACGATATACGACGAGCTTATACCCCCGGAGACTATGAACGCGGCATACGCCAGACACAACGAGGGCGCGTACTGCCCCGCCTGCGGGGAGCTTGTGACCGCAAAGCGCGTCGGCAAGCTCGGCAGGCGCAAGGGGCTCGCCGAGTGGCACCCGATTTTGATACTGACGGAGCGGGAGGGCGAGATATACGCGCGTGGATACTGGATGCGCAAGCTGTATCTCGGCTGGCTCACGGCAAAGCCGGAGTTTATGCCGACGAGCTTTTATCGCTTCGCGCCCGGCCTGGCGGAGATATACGAGGCGTACTACGGACACATAACGCAGAAGGGGCTGACCGGCGACTATAACCCCGCGCGGCGCGTTATCACGGAGCCGTTTACTACAGGCGGCTACATGGGCGGCTGGGAGCCGTATGCCGTGTACGGCATGGAGGAGACGGAGCGGAGCTTTGCGCGCTACTGCGGGCGGGAGATCACCTGCCCCGGCTATCTCGTAGAGTGGGGCGCGGAGCGCGTCCGAGTACAGAGCGATTTGTGCAAGTTTTTGGCGCTCTGCTGCATCTACCCGCGACAGGTGGAGATGCTCAACAAAACGGGCTTTGAGGACATCGTGGACGAGATGGTCAAGGGGCGGCGCAAGAGCGCGGCGGTGTTTAACTGGCACGCGGAGAGCTACAAGGACGCCTTCGGCCTCACAAAGCAGGAGATGCAGCAGTGGCGGGACAGCGGCGCGCCGATACAGGCGATAGCCAGCTACAAGAGCCTCCGCCGAGCGGGACAGCATCCGGACTTTGCACAGCTTGCGGCGATCTATTGCAGCTACAGCGATGTGCAAAAATTTTTCAAAATGGCGCGGCGCGCCGGCTTGCAGCCGGCAGAGCTGCACCGATACCTCGCAAAGCAGATACGGGACAAATGGACGGCCCACCCCTCGTGGATGCTCGGCCTCCTCGCCGACTACTACGACATGGCGCAGAGACTCGGCTGGGAGCTTGGTAGCACGGAGGCACCGTGGACGCCGCGCGACCTCCGAGCCAAGCACGACGAGGCGGCGGAGGAGCAAAAGCTGCAGAAGATACGCCGGAGGACGGCGGAGCTTGCGGCAAAGCAGGCGGCGGCCGAGGAGAGCCTTGCGCGCCGCAGGGAAAAGTACAACGCCGAGCGGGGCGGGTACATAATCCGCATAGCGGACACGGCGGAGGAGATACAAATAGAAGGGAAGACGCTGCACCACTGCGTCGGCGGCTACGCCGAGCGGCACCTTGCCGACAAGCTGACCATCTGCTTTATACGCCGCGCGGAGACGCCGCAGGCGGCGCTGTACACCGTGGAGATGCAGGGCAACCGCCTTATACAGATCCACGGCTACAAAAACGACGTTGACAAGCCGGCAGACCAAAGGCCGGAGGCGGTCATGGCGTGGCTGCTTGAGCCTTGGCTTGAGTGGCTCCGGCGCGGGAGCCCGCGCGACAAGAACGGCCAGCCGCGCTGGCCGAAAACCAAGAAAAAGGAGAAGAACGCAGCATGACGGAGAGCATGACACCCTCCCGGGATATCCGAGAGATTACGGCGGAGATACGCACCATACAGGACAGCGTCCGCCGCACGGCGCTTTCGGGCGCGATAGAGATAGGCCGTCGCCTGACGGAGGCAAAGGAGCTTTTGCAGCACGGTGAGTGGGGCGACTGGCTCAAGCGGGAGTTTGAGTTTTCGCAGTCCACAGCGTCCCGGCTGATGCAGCTTTTCCGGGAGTACGGCGCGGATCAGGGCAGCCTTTTCGGCGCGGAGGCAAAATATGCAACGTTGCAAAATATCAGTGTTTCCAACGCTTTGCGGCTCATTGCGATCCCCGACGAGGAGCGCGAGGAGTTCGCGGCGGAGCATGATATCGAGCACAAGAGCGCCCGCGAGGTGGACGAGCTTATACGCCAGCGGCAGGAGGCGGACGCTCGCGCGGCGGCAGCGGAAAAGGCGCTTGCAGAAGCCGACGAGGGGCACGCCCTCGCTATGGCGGAGCTTGACGAGCGCCTCCACAGCGCACAGCAGGCCGAGCGCGACGCGAAGAGCATAGCCGAGACGGCCAATGCCCGCGTGAAGGCGCTTGCGGCGGAGCGTGACAAGACCGCCGCCGAGCTTGAGGAACTGCGCTCCCGCCCCATCGAGGTGGCGGTGCAGGTAGACGAGGATGCCGTTAAAAAGGCGGCGAAGGAAGCCAAGGCCGAAGCCGAGCAGAAGGCAAAGGCAAAGCTCGAAAAGCTGGAGAAGAAGCTCACGGCGGCGACGCAGGAGCTTGAGGCATACAAGGACGGAGACAACAGGGAGCTTGAGCAGAGCCGCGCTCGCGCGGCGGCGCTTGAAAAAGAGCTTGCGGAGGAGCGGGAGCGCGCCCGCAAGGCGGCAGAGCTGCAGGATGCTGATGTGAGCGCCTTTGGCGTCCATTTTGTAAACGTGCAGCGCGACTTTAACGATTTGCTCGTCGCGCTGAACAAGGTTCGCGCCGCGGCGCCGGAAACCGGGGAAAAGCTGACCAGCGCTGTGCGGGCGCTGATGGAAAAGATAGGAGGCACACTATGAGCGATACAACAATTAAGGACGTCCAGAACCTGCGACAGCTTACCGAGGAGGAGCAAAATCAGGAGTGGCAGCGCCGACAAATTAAGATATTTGAGCGCACGGCGGAGATGACAGAGTGGGCATATGAGCAGTGGAGAGCCTGCGTTGAGGCTTGCGCCCTAGCACAGGCCAGAGAGTACGCAAAGATGTTTGCCCAGCTTCGTAGCCTGCCGATACCCTACGCATGGTACGGGGGGTGCGCCATATGAAACTATCTAAAATAGCAAAACTTTGCGTCCGCGCGAAGAGACTGTACCTCTACGACGACCCGGAGCGCGGCATACAGTGGGTGGGCGACGGGCGCAGCATGTACCCGCTGTATATGATGCCGGAGCTTACCACGGAGACGGTGTTGCGAGTGCTCGACGTAAAGGACAAGGACTTTGACAAAATCGCGGTGAGCAAGGCTGACCTGCCGAGCCACATCGACTGCTCGGACGGCACCGATGACAAGCTGCTGCCGGAGGCGGGGATAAGCATAGGCTACGCATCGGAGGTGCTTGAGCCGATGAGGCTTTCAAGCGGGCTGCACTTTCTCAATCCGTTTTACCTCGCGCCGGTGCAGGACAAGCCGGACTTGATGCTCTATGAGCGCGAGACGGCCGCGGGCAAGCCGTATATCGTGGCAAAAGCCGGGCTTATGGTACAGGCACTGATACAGCCGCTCAGCGTCACAGACGACAAGCTTTTAGACCAGCTTGAGACGCTGGCGCGGGAGCTGCGGCAGATGATGCAGACGGACGAGACGGACACGGACACATACAGGGCGCTGCCGTGGGCGGCGGACGAAAACGGGGAGGTAATCTGATATGTACATACATCCACTACATCTGATTTTGCTTACGTTCGCGGCGCTGGCCGCGGGGGCTTTTACCGCATTAGTTCTGCGCGGCGACTATTGGCGCCGCGTCAAAGACAAGCTACCGAAGCCGGAAACCGAAGTTCTGGCGGTGTGTGTACGGAACGGCTACCGCTTCATCTGCCCCGTGATTTTTGAGGACGGAACCATGCTGACACAAAACAGCATGTGGAACTGGTATGAGTTGGGAAATTACGGGACGTACAGTGAAGAAAACGATGATTACTTTGTCCCTGAAGGTTGGTGGGAAAATCGGCAGTTTACACCGGACGACATATACAACAATCCCGTGGATTGCACGGTCACGCACTGGATGCCGCTCCCCAAAAAACCGATGAGCGCGAGAAAGGTAATCTGATATGTACATACATCCACTACATCTGATTTTACTTACGTTCGCGGCGCTGGCCGCGGGGGCTTTTATCGCATTCGTTCTGCGCGGCGACTATTGGCGCCGCCAGAGCGCGAGCCTTGAGCGAGATTACTCGATGCTCCGCGGCCGACTGCGCGAGAGCATGGAGGATGAGCTACAGCAGGCTAAAGTTGCGGCCGAGAGCTGGAGACTGCGCAACGACGAGCTGCGCAAACAGAACAACGCGCTGGAGATAAGCTTGGACGCGGCGTCTCAGCAACTGGACAAAACCCGCGACACGCTCAAAAAAACCGACAGCATGAGACTGTCTGCGAGTTCGGCGGCCAAGGCGATGCATGAGCGGCTCGATCTGCTGTACATCCTCATTCCCGCGGTGCTGCGTATGCCGCGCAACGACGCAGACGCCCTGCTGGCCGAGCTGCCGGCAGATATAGGCGCGATGCAAAACACGGAGCTATTTGAGGTTTGCGACAAATACATCAACGGCGGGGGCTGATACCCCCGCCGCGAAGGCGGAGGCCGGACGTTTTGAAGCTGCTGCCCGCGAGAGCGGGCGGCAGCTTGAGAACATCACGGACGAGGGAGGCTTAAAAATGGCGAGAGTTAAAAAACGCATTTTTGCCGGCGCGGTATGCCAACAGATCGTTTATAACGTATCGGACCGCGCGGCAGAGCCGACAAAGGCCAAGCCCAAAAAGCCGCGCTTTGAGTCGGCGGAGGAGCGGGCGGAGTTTAACCGCCAGATCGCCCGCCGCCGCTTCGCGCGCGACGTCAACGCAAACTTTACCCCCCGCGGCTACTATGTGACCCTTACATTTGATATAGAGCACGAGCTGCATACCTTTGATGATGCGCGGCGCGTGCGCGACAACTACATCCGCCGCCTGCTGCGCGCCTGCCCGGAGGGGCGGGGCTTTATTGTGATGGGGCGCGGCAAAAGCACAAACCGCATACATATGCACATGATATGCGAGGGCATCTCGCCGGAGATCATCCGCGCAAAGTGGGGACTCGGTGAGGTCGTCGCAGTCACGCCGCTGCGTGAACATAATTTTTACAACGGCATCGACTGCGGGCAGGACTACACGGCGCTCGCCTACTACTGCTTTGACCACTGGACGCAGGAGCAGGGCGGACACCGCTACAAGCGCTTCGGCGAGCTGCGGCACGCCGAGGAGGAGGAGCCGACCGAGGCGCGCATCGACTACCGCCCGGAGCGACCGCCGATAGCGCCCAAGGGCTACCGCTTCGTTCGCGTGGAGTACAACCGCTACGGTTATATGTGCTTCCACTATGTCCGCGACCGGCGCGGCCGCGGACGGACGAAAAAGGAGTGAGCCAAGCCCCAAAAACGGTGGGGCTTGGGAAGGTACTTGTAAATGTGTAAAATTTTACGACCACAACAAGGAGGGCGGCGGCAATGAGCCAGGTGATGAGACTCTGCGCAAGATGCGAGCGCAAAATAACGGAGCATTACTACACGGTGGAGGTCATGGGCAGCGCCACGGAGCGCGGCACCTGCGCCATGTGCGGACGGACGGGATATTTTGCGCGCTTTGAGTTTTCCCCGCGCCGAGCCGTTTACAAGCGGCGTACCGGTGGCGGGGAGCGTCAGCGCGCGGGAGGAGGATCGCGATGAGCAGACACTACAACAAGCAGGCACGCAACCGTGTGCGGGACTTTGTGGAGCTGCAGATCACGGACTATCACAGCAACCGCCGCGCCCTCGCGGACTATCGCGCGCAGAGCATCCCAAGCGCCGTCCCCAAGTACGGCGGGACAGGCGGCGGGCATGGAGGCGACTCCCGCCCGACCGAGCTTATCGGAGTGCGCATGGCGTCCGACCAGTACATCGAGCATCTGACGCGCTCGGTCGCGGCTGTGGGGGCTGTGCTCTCCCGGCTCTCGCCGGAGGATCGGCGGCTCGTGCGTCTGCGATACTGGCGCCGTGGCTACACCGTGGAGCGTGCTGCGCAAGAGCTGTATCTCAGCAAGAGCGCGGCCTACCGCAAACTGAACGCAATCACCACCGCCGTCGCGCGGGAGCTGGGATATATCAGCTTTTGACAGGTTGGGATAATTGCACCTCCAAACCGTGGTATAGTGGCAGCATCAAGAGCTATACCAGGGGCGGCGCGGCGGATATGCAGGCGCTGCCCTTACGTTTTCAGGGGGGGCTGCGCTATGCGCAAAGCAGACAACACCCGTCGGCTATGCGTTCGCTGCCGCGCCGACTACCGGGATGCGGGGTATGAGCCGAGGAAGATCTGGACAAAGTACCGCGAGCCGTGCGATATATGCGCCCGTCCAGCCTGGCTGTACGAGATAGCGGCCGATGGCGACGATAAGCGATAGCCGCCTCGCTCAGCTCCGCGAGCTTATCGAGCAAGAACGCGAGCAGGCGTTTTACTGGTGGCCGGAGTGGCGCACGGTGCGGGCGGAGGTGCTGCGGCTCGATCACGGCGAGTGCCGCGAGTGCCGCGAAAAACGACACCGACACAGCCACGCGGTGATAGTGCATCACATCAAGCACCTGCGCGACCGGCCAGACCTCGCCCTCAGCATATGGGATCCGGATACGGGCGAGCGGCAGCTCGAGGCGATATGCAAGACGTGCCACGAGGCGGAGCATCCTGAGAGCCTACGGCAATATGCGCCGACAGCTCCGCCGATATCGGCCGAGCGCTGGGACTGACCGGGTGATACCCCCGGTCGAAAAAAACAAATCCGCCCCGCCGCGCTCAACTCGTGGGGGTGCAGGACAAAAGAGAAAACCTCGTGCGCGCGCCCGCGCAGACCGGCCAAGGCAACAGAAAAAACGAAAAAAGAGGTTTGAAATGAGCACGATTGACTTGCGCTGCGGAGATGCGCTGGAACAACTGAAAACGCTGCCTGACGGCTCGGTCGACCTCGTGCTCACGGATCCACCGTACAACATCGGAGTGCAGGAAACGCGGGCGGGCTCAAAGACTGTAGCCGCGTGGGACAAAATCGAGAATTACACCGCCTGGTGCATCGAGTGGTTGAACGAGTGCAGCCGGGTGCTTAAGCCGAACGGCGTGCTATACTTTTGGCATAACGACATGGCTCAAATCGCGGAGCTGCTGCATGAGATAGCGGAGAAAACCGACCTTGTGCTTGTGAGCTTTTGCATCTGGGACAAGGGCGACACCTACCGAGCGAAGAGCTGGAAGTCGCGCGACCCGGAAGGAACCACAGCCCCGCGCTCATGGTTTAACGTATGCGAATACTGCCTGCACTTTTTCAAGGCGCCGAAAGCCGCCGGGGCGGCGTGGAGAGCAACCGGCTTAGACCGTATCAACAGCAACCCCGAATGCTATAAGCCGCTCAAGGACTGGTACAAAAGTGAGCTTGACAGGCTCGGCATCACGGCGCAGACCGTGGCCAAGAAGTACACCGCCGTGACCGGCAAGAAGCCTCATATGCTGCAGCACTACTTTCGCGATTCGCAATTTGCGATACCTACCCGCGAAATATGGGACACCGTGTACCAGCCGCTCGGCTTTGGCAAGGGCCACGAGGAGCTCCAGAAGGATTACGAGGGGCTCCGGAAGGATTACGAGGAGCTCCGGAAGGATTACGAGGAGCTACGGCGGGAGTACGAGGAGCTGCGGAACTATCACCGCTGCGATGATATGCACTGCAACATATGGCACGAGCCGCCGATACCGAGCACCAACAGGCTGCACACCTGCCAAAAGCCGGTGAAGATACTGGCGCGGCTCATCCGCGTATCATGCAGGCCGGGAGGCACGGTGCTTGACTGCTTTATGGGCAGCGGGAGCACCGGCGAGGCCGCAATGCTTGAGGGGCGGAGCTTTATAGGCATTGAGCGGGATGCAGGATATTTTGAAATTGCCCGCAAGCGACTGGAGACCGTAAACAACCAAGAAAGAATATACGGGATGTGAAAAGCGATGCAACTTTCGAAAATCGGAGATTTGGCACCGGTACTGGCTGAGAAGCTGGAGCGGGACGGAATTTCGTGGCGGGACGCTCCGTACATCCATGAGGATGTCCGCCGGATGATTGAAAGCGAGCAAATCAAGAACGGCGAAGGCTGCGCCGCCAACTGGTGGTTACGATCTGCGACATCCCCGTTTAGCTCGCTTAGGAGCACGGAAACACAAAACACAATCGCGCAGCTACAAGCGCAGATAACGGCAAGGCAAAAGGAAGATATGCAGATGCGGCTGACCGCGGAAATGGTAAACGCGGCGGTTTTTACACCGCGAGAGGCGCAAACCATCGGGCGCTGGCCAATAGTGCCGGATGAGGTCGAGACCGTATTATATGCGGACAACGCGCCTGTGTGTCGAGAATGGAGGATCGTAAAATGATGCCTGAAAACGGAATTTTGTTTCTATGCGACGGACGCGCCGAATGCGAACAGAGATTCGGGTGTTTCGTAGATGACGTATGCAGCGGCTGCTGCCACCGGAAGATATTCGTCACGCAAGGAATTTTCACAAGACGCGTACAATGGTGAAAAGGTCGGACGGGACAGAGGGGCCGGGATTCATATGGGTAGAAAACGAACCGGGCGCAGAGCTACGGACTCTGCTTGAAGCCTTAGATAGCAACGGCGGCGGTGAACCGAAAGGTGAAACCAAGGCGGAGCGGGAGGCGTTCGATTTCCCGCGGAGGAGATTTAACCGGAAGGAGTGAGACAGTGAGCAAGAAACCGGTCAGATGGGAAAACACAAAGCGATACCGCGAGATGCGGCGGGGGCTGCTGGACAACCTTGAAAGCCGGGGGCTCATCGAACCGATGTACCGCGGCCTCGTTGACGAGTATATGACGCTGTGGGTACAGCAGCAGCAGCTCCGCGCCGACGTTGAAGAGCACGGCGTGACCGTGAAGGATGAGAAGCGCGGGATGAACGTAGAGAACCGGAGCGTTTCGCTCGGCGTGATGGTCTCCCGCCAGATGCTGCAGATATACACGGCGCTCGGCTTTAAGGAGATATCCGGAGCGGGAGCCGCACCGGAGAAGGACGACGATGAGCTGTGAGATCCCGGCGGACGTGCTCGCCTACATCGAGAGCATCGAGCGGGACGAGCCGAGAGCCGACCGAGAGCTGCACGCGCTTGCCGCTTATATCCGAAAAGTTTTCAACACTGAGCCGCTGATTTTCGACGCTGCGCTGTATGAGCGCTACATAGGTCTCGCAAGGTATTTCCCCTTTGAGCTTTTCCCGTGGGAAAAGGCGCTGACGGCACTCTGGCTCTGCACGTTCTCCGCGCCGGGCGTTCCGCGATGGAAAACGATTTTTACAATGCTTGGCCGCGGCGCCGGTAAGGACGGCTTTATAGCTTTCACGGCTTTTTGCATGGTCTCCCCGTACAACCCCGCAAAAAACTACGACGTTGACATCTGCGCCAACAACGAGGAGCAGGCGATGCGCCCGGTGCTTGACATTGTGGAGGTTTTGGAGACACCGAAAACCGAGGGCAAGCTCAAAAAACACTACTACCACACAAAGCAGCTTGTACAAGGGCGGGCAAACAAGGGCGTTATCAGGGGCAGGACGAACAACCCCAAGAGCCGCGACGGTATGCGCAGCGGCGCGATAATCTTTAACGAAGTCCACATTTACGAGAACTATCTGAATATCAAAGTTTTTATGTCGTCGCTGGGCAAGAAGGAGCAGCCCCGCGTCGGCATTTTTACATCCAACGGCGACGTATCCGACGGCCCGCTTGATGACTACATCAACAACGGCATGCGGATACTCTTTGAGGGCGAGCCGGACAACGGCTTTTTGCCCTTTATATGCCGCCTCGGCAATGAAAAAGAAGTGCATGACCCGGCGAACTGGCCGAAGGCCAACCCGTCGATTGTGTACATGCCGACGATGCAGCGCGAGACGCAGGAGGAGTATGAGGACTGGCAGCAGTACCCCGAACGCAACGGCGACTTTTTGACAAAGCGCATGGGGATCCGCAAGGGCTTTACCGACACCCTCGTAACCGACTACGCAAACGTCAAGGTCACGAACCGAGAGCTGCCCGACATGAGCGGGTGGAGCTGCACGGCGGGCATCGACTATGCGGAGCTGAGCGACTGGGCAAGCGTCAACCTCCATTTCCGACGCGGCGAGGAGCGCTACGACATCAACCACTCTTGGCTGTGTTTGCAGAGCAAAACGCTGACGCGGGTGCAGGCACCGTGGCGCGACTGGGCGGAGCGGGGGCTTATCACCTGTATAGACGATGTGAGCATAAAGCCGGAGCTGCTCGGCCAATACATCATGGACGCGGCGCGGCGCTACAACGTGCGGATGCTTGCAATGGACCACTACCGGTGGACGCTTGTGGCGGAGGCAATGGGCAGAGCGGGCTTTGACGCCGCAGACAAAAGCCGCGTAAAACTCGTCCGACCGAGCGACATTGCGCAGATAATCCCGGTGATTGACGAGTGCTTCTGCCGGCAGCGCTTTGCATGGGGAGACTGCCCGCCGCTGCGGTGGGCGGTGAACAACACAAAAAAATGCAGGAGCGGGAAAAAGCAGGGCACGGACACGGGCAATTTTTACTACGCGAAGATCGAGGCGAAAAGCCGCAAGACCGACCCATTTATGGCGCTTGTGGCATCAATGACGACGGAGCAGACGCTCGGCACCGGGCTGCCGCTGCAGGCGCCGCCAATCGGCGCGATATCTTTTTAGAGGTGATGCAACATAGGACTTGATTTTTTTAAGTGGCTCCGGCCGAAGAGCGGCGGGAGCGGGCAAACCGGCTATGCGGAGATAAGCTGCACGGAGCTTGAGGCCGCGGCGCAGGAGTACCAGATCCGAGAGCTGAGCTTTTGGGTGTGCGCCAACATGGTGGCAAACGCACTCGGCCGCTGCGAGGTAAAAACCTACCGCGCGGGGCAGGAGGAACGCGGGCGCGAGTACTACATGTGGAATGTAGAGCCGAACACAAACCAGAGCGCGACGGCGTTTTTCCATAAGCTCGCTGCGCGGCTGTATCAGGACAACGAGGCGCTGATAATCGGCACCGGGAAACGCAACGGCCATGACACCATAGCGGTGGCCGACGACTGGATGGAGCCGGAGGACAACGGCGACAGAGAGAACGAGTACCGCGGCGTAATGCTCGGAAACAAGAGCTACGACAAGACATTCCGGGAGCGGGACGTGATGCACCTACGGCTAAACCACGTCGACATGAAACCCGTTGTCGATGCGATGTTTGCAAGCTATGTAAAGCTTGTGCAGGCCGCGATGAAATCCTACGCATGGGAAAACGGGCAGCACTGGAAGGTCAAGGTCGGGCAAATCGCCCAGAACGGCGAGAACTGGCAGGAGACCTTTCAAAAAGTTTTGACAAATCAGATCCGACCGTTTTTAGAAAACCCCACTGCGGTGCTGCCGGTTTTTGACGGCTACGACTACGAGGACGCTGCCGCCGGGCAGAAGTCCAAAAGCACCGACCGCTCCCGCGAGGCGAAAAAGCTAATAGAGGACATTTTTGACTTTACGGCGCGGGGCTTCGGCATTCCCGCCGTGCTTGTAAACGGCACGGTGGAGGGGGTAAAGGACGCGCAGCAACGCTTTTTGACGGGCTGCATAGACCCGATATGCGACCAGCTATCGGAGGAGGGCACGCGCAAGCGCTACGGCTACGACGGATGGAGCCGGGGCGACTATTTGCGGGTGGACTCATCCGCAATAATACACTTCGACCTGTTTGCAAACGCCGCGAATATCGAAAAGCTGGTGGGCAGCGGCGCGTACTCCCTCAACGACGTTTTGAGGGCGGCGGGACAGGCCGCAATAAACGAGCCTTGGGCAGACAAGCACTACATGACCAAAAACATCGGCCTTGTGGAGGAGCTGCTCGCGGGCGGAGAGAAAGGAGGAGCGGAAAACGGATAATAAAGGAGTTTTCGACATCCGGCAGTGGATTACAGGCGGTGCCGCCGAGATATACATACTCGGCGACATCGTGGACGAGCGATGGTACGAGGAGGAAACGAGTCTGCAGAGCGTGATAGACGCGATAAAGGGACTTGACACGCAGGAAATCAGCGTATACATCGACAGCTACGGCGGCAGCGTCGCGGCGGGATGGGGCATATACAACGCGCTGCGGCAGCACCCCGCCAAGGTAAAGACCTACGGCGTGGGCTTTGTGGCCTCGGCGGCGCTGTACCCTTTCCTGGCGGGCGATGAACGCTACGCCTCGACGCTCTCGGCGTACTACATGCATGAGGCATGGACAAGCGCGAGCGGGTACGCCGACGAGCTGCGCCGCGCGGCGGATCAGATCGAAAGCCTTACCGACGTCGGCGTTAACGCCTTTGTGGAGCGTGCCGGCATGGAGCGGGACAAGGTGCTTGAGCTGATGCACGAGGAGACATGGCTGACGCCGGAGGCGGCGCTTGAGCTTGGCATAGCGACGGCGATAACGCAGGAGAGCGGGAGCGGCCCGGCACAGAGCGCCCGCCGCGAGATAATGCAGCGGCTGACACAGCCGCACGAAGAGAAAAAAACACCAACCCCAAAGCCCGGCAAGAGCATCATGGAGATGCTGGCCGGAGTTTTTAACGACTAAAAGGAGGACGAAAAATGACCAACCACAACACCCCCACGAGAGAGGAGCTGCGCCAGCAGCTTATGCAGGCGCTGCGCGACAACAACCAGGAGAGCTTTGCCGGAGTCTTTGACCAGATGCTTGAGAGCATCGGCGAGGGCATCCGCACCGAGTATGAGCAGGAGCTTAACGGGCTGCGCGAGGAGCTTGACACCCGCGTGCTGACCGCCCGCGGCTGCCGCCAGCTCACGAGCGAAGAGAAGAAGTACTACCAGGCACTCGGTGCCGCCATGAAAGCGAAGGACGCGAGACAGGCCATGACGAGCCTCGACGTAGTCATGCCGGAGACGGTCATCGACTCCGTTTTTGAAGACCTTCGCACGAATCACCCCCTTCTGAGCCGCATCGACTTTATGCCGACAAACGGCGCGATCCGGATGCTGATGAACACCAACGGCTACCAGGAAGCGGCATGGGGCGAACTTTGCGACGAAATCGTAAAGGAGCTTACCTCCGGCTTTAAGGAGGTCGACACCACCCTGCTCAAACTCTCCGCATTTTTGCCGGTGTGCAAGGCAATGCTCGACCTCGGGCCGCAGTGGCTCGACCGCTACGTCCGCGAGGTACTGTATGAGGCACTGGCAAACGGCCTTGAGTACGGCATCGTAGATGGCGACGGCGACGGCAAGCCCATAGGCATGACCCGTCAGGTCGGCGCGGGCGTCACCGTCACCTCCGGGGTTTACCCCAAGAAAAACGCCGTCAAGGTCGGCGACCTCTCGCCCGAAACCATCGGCAAGCTGATAAGCCTGCTTGCGCTCGACGAAAACGGCAAGACCCGCCCAGTGAACGACGTGATCCTGCTCGTGAACCCGCAGGACTACTTTGAGAAGGTCATGCCGGCCACCACCGTGATGGCGCCGGACGGCACCTACCGCAACGACGTGCTGCCCTATCCCATGACCGTGATCCCCACCGCAGCGCTCAAGACTCGCGGCGAGGCCGTCATCGGCATCGCACGCCGCTACTTCGCGGCGGCCGGCTCCAACCTCGCGGGCAACATCGAGTACAGCGACCACGCGAAGTTTTTGGAGGACAAGCGCGTATACCTCATAAAGCTCTACGCTAACGGCATGCCCAAGGACAACAACGCTTTCCTGCGCCTGGACATCTCCGGTCTTGCGCCTCTCACCTACAAGGTGGTACAGGTTGACGGCCGCACTAAGAGCACCGACGCCACCCTGTCCGCCCTGAGCCTTGGCAGCGCGGCCCTCAGTCCGGCCTTTGCGGCGGCGACCGTATCCTACACCGCGAGCACCACGGCGGCTACCAACACCGTGACCGCAACCCCGGCAGACGCGGGCGCAAGCGTTAAGATCACCGTGAACAACACCGAGATCAACAACGGCAGCGCCGCGACATGGCAGTCCGGCAGCAACACCGTCAAGGTGGAGGTGACGGCCGAGGACGGCAGCACCACCAAAACCTACACCGTCACCGTAACCAAGTCCTGATATGGCGGCGCGGGACGACTTGCCGGACGGCCTCTTTGAGGATGTGCGCAATTACTGCGATATCACGTGGGAGGACGAGGGCACGGACAAAAAGCTGCTGACCCTCATCGGCAACGGCATTGCGTATCTGGACGGAAAAAGGGGCGAGCCCGCGGACTACACCGCCGACGGGCTCCCCCGCCAGCTCCTGCTTGACTATGTGCGCTACGGCAGGGACAACGCCCTTGAGGTGTTTGAGGCAAACTACGCTTCGGCAATCCTTGCCATGCAGCACGAGGTGACGGTGGCGCGATATGCTTAGAGTACCGGACAAGCCAAACGGCAAAATCAGCCGGAGCTTTTGCGACGGCGTCGTAAAAATCTACGCCACGGAGGATGCGGCACAGCCCGGCTATACGCCGGAGATCAAAAAAACATTCAAGGCGGCGCTGCCCTATGAGGAGCGCCGCCTTGGCATACAACGGTACTACATGGCCGAGCAAAACCAGATACAGGTGCAGCGCGTGGTGCGAGTGCCGCGCAGCGTGAAAATCACGAGCCAGGACATAGCCGAGACAGAGGACGGCGAGACCTACCGCATCAACAAGGTGCAGGCCGTGACGGAGGGTATGCCGCCGGCGCTTGACCTTGAGCTTGCGGTATACACGCAGGGGGTGAGCGGATGAGCTGGGAGGACACCATACGCGAGGCGCATACGCGCGTAACGGACGCCGTGAGCCACCACGCCCGACTCCGCTCCGAC
>OLGA01000431.1_pt1 | contig 37912 bp, 30 predicted proteins | sample 1604881 | NCBI WGS metagenome assembly OLGA01 (sample SAMEA3888896, study PRJEB22519) | human gut metagenome | biome: human gut; feature: human-associated habitat; material: faeces | place: Denmark | collected 2009 | reverse complement strand
TTTATAGGTCATAACGGCGCGGGGAAAACAACCACGCTTAAATCCGTTGCGGGAATTTTGCAATTTGACTCGGGCGAGATATACATAAACGGAAGATCCATAAAGGAGCAGCCGCTTGAATGTAAAAAAGATATTGCCTATATTCCCGATAACCCCGATTTATACGATTTTATGAGCGGAATTAAATACCTTAATTTCATAGCTGATATTTTCGGTGTCGGCGCAGAGGACCGCGCGGCGCGTATTAAAAAATATGCCGATACCTTTGAGCTGACCGAAAGCCTTGCAGAGCCTATTGCCGCCTACTCCCACGGAATGAAGCAAAAGCTTGCAATAATAGCGGCGTGGCTGCATACCCCGAGGCTTATAATAATGGACGAACCCTTTGTGGGACTTGACCCGAAGGCCGCGCATATCCTTAAGAAAATGATGCGCGAGGAATGCGATAACGGCGGCGCAATATTCTTCTCGACCCACGTTTTGGAGGTCGCCGAAAAGCTTTGCGATAAGGTTGCCATTATAAAGGCGGGCAGGCTTATACGCTCGGGCACAATGGAAGAAGTAAAGGGCGATGAATCCCTCGAGCAGGTATTCCTTGAGCTGGAGGATTGAGTATGGTTAAAATACTTCTTAAAAAGCAGCTTACCGAAATATTCCGCAGCTATTTTTACGACGCTAAGAAAAACAAAGCCCGTTCCAAAGCGGCAATTACGGGCTATATAGTGCTGTTTGTAATTTTAATGGTCGGTATTCTCGGCGGAATGTTCACATTTTTGTCGGTTGCACTTTGCAAGCCGCTTTCGGCAGCGGGGCTCGGCTGGCTCTATTTTGCGATAATGAGCTTACTTGCAATACTTCTCGGTGCCTTTGGCAGCGTTTTCAATACCTATTCGGGGCTTTACCTCGCAAAGGATAACGACCTGCTTTTATCTATGCCCATACCCGTGGGCACTATTATGGTTTCCCGCCTGCTCGGGGTCTACCTTATGGGGCTTATGTATTCGGGTGTTGTAATAATTCCCGCGGCGGCGGTTTATCTTATAATCGCGTCGCACAGCCTGCCTGCCGTTATCGGCTGCGTTTTGCTTGTGCTTTTAATTTCGGTTTTTGTGCTTACCGTTTCAAGTGCGCTTGGCTGGGTGGTGGCGAAAATCAGCCTAAAGCTTAAAAACAAAAGCTTTATTACCGTAATAGTGTCGCTGCTGTTTTTAGGGGCTTATTATTTTGTATGCTTTAAGGCGCAGGATATTATAAGCGATTTAATAGTGAACGCCGCGAAATACGGCGATAGGATAAAAGGCTCGGCGTACCCCATTTACCTTTTCGGCAGAGTGGGAACGGGTGATTTTGCTGCAATGCTTATTGTGGCGGCAGTTGTTTTGCTGCTGTTTGCGCTTATGTGGGTGCTTATTTCCCGCAGCTTTTTGAAAATTGCAACCGCCACGGGCAAAACGGCAAAGAAAAAGTACCGCGAGACCGTCGCTCGGAAAAGGAGTGTACAATCGGCGCTTTTGCACAAGGAGTTTGCACGGTTCGTATCAAGCCCCAATTATATGCTTAACTGCGGGCTGGGAATTTTGCTGCTGCCGGTTTTGGGCGTAGCCCTGCTTATAAAGGGCAATACGCTTATGCTTGTAATGAATGAGCTTTTCGGCAAAAATTCGGGCAGCGCGGTTATACTGCTGTTTACCGCGGTGTGCGCTGTTGCCTCAATGAATGATATGGCGGCGCCCTCAATTTCGCTTGAGGGTAAATCGCTTTGGACCCTGCAGTCGCTGCCGGTAAAGCCGCTTGACGTATTAATGGCAAAACTGAATATGCAGCTTATTTTAACGGGCGTGCCGGTTATATTCTGTATGCTTTGCGCGGTGTTTATGTTCACTCCCCTGCAATTTGTTTCGGCGTTTGTCTCGGCGCTTACATTCGTGCTGCTTTTGGCGCTTTTCGATTTGTTTGTAGGGCTTAAAATGCCCAACCTTAACTGGACGAGCGAAATAACTCCGATAAAGCAGAGCGGCGGAGTGATGATAGCAATGCTCGGAGGATTTATTTATACCGTAATCTATTGCGCACTGTTCTTTATGGTGGGCTACAAGCTCGGCGCGGTGCAGTTTTTGCTGGCTGTTGCCGCAATTAATTTGATTTTGTCTGTTCTTATTTATTTGTGGCTTAAGAAAAAAGGAGCTGCTGTTTTTTCTGCACTTTAAAGCGCAGATGATAGAAAGGCGGGAAAGAGCGCACTCTTTCTCGCCTTCAGTTTGTCGATAAACCCTAAAATTTGTTTTTGCGGCGGTAACGCTGCATTTTTTTGTTCCGAATTCCGCATTAAATCAGCCTCCGTTTCTCCCGCCGGAGAGCCGCTTTACCGTGCTTATAAGCTCGTCGGTTATATCATCGCCGCTCATTCGCCACTCCCAGTTGCCGTAGGGTACGCCGGGGGTGTTCATTCGGGCGGAGGAATCAAGCTGCAGCCAGTCCTGCATGGGTATTATCACCATTCGCGCGCGCGAGCGCATACCTGCGGCAATAAGGCTCAGTACCGCCGAGCAGCTTTTATCGGCGGGCACAGTGCCCGAAAACATTATTTTTTCCTTTTGCGTTGCTTTTTCAAACCAGCCGCGCGTGGTGTCGTTATCGTGCGTGCCGGTGTAGCAAACGCAGTTTTTATCGTAGTTTTTAGGCAGGAACTGATTATCAAGGTCAGTGTCAAATGCAAACTGCAATATTTTCATGTTGGGAAAGCCCGTGTCTTCAATGAGTTTCTTCACCTCTGGCGTGTCGCCGCCTAAATCCTCGGCTATAATTTCCGCCGAAACCGCGGGCTTCACCGTGTTCCAAAAGGCAAGCCCGGCGCCCTTTTCCCATTTTCCGCTTTTGGCGTTTTCCGAGCCGTAGGGTATTGTGTAATAATCGGCAAAGGCGCGAAAATGGTCAATTCTTATAACATCGTAAAGCCGCGCGTTATGTGCAAGGCGCTTTTTCCACCAAGTGTAGCCGTCGGTCTTCATTGCATCCCAATCGTATATCGGGTTGCCCCAAAGCTGACCTGTTTCCGAGAAGATATCGGGCGGTACGCCCGCCACCTGAGTTGGGGTCATATCGCGCCCGAGCTTAAACAAATCGGGGTTGCTCCATACGTCTGCGCTGTCTAACTGAATGTAAAACGGAATATCGCCGATTATTTTAATTCCTGCGGTGTTGGCGTAATTTTTAAGCTTCATATATTGCTTAAAAAAGAAATACTGAATTATTTCGCATATTGCAATTTCTTCCGCATGGGCGGCTTTAAAGGCTTTCAGGGTGTTCGGCAGGCGGTATTTAATGCCGTCGTCAAGCTCTGAAAGGCTTTTATTGCGCGCGGACGCTTTTATTACCGTAAACAGCGCATAATCCTGCAGCCAGTAGGCGTTTTCACGGCGAAAGTCGCGGAAACCGCGATCCTTGCGGTTGAAGTTTTCCGCAGCGCGCCGTATCAGCGGCAGCTTGAATTCCCGCGCGCGCTTATAGTCCACATTCTGCGAAAATGTATCTTCGGGAATATCGGCGGGGGATAAAAGCCCGTCGTTTACAAGCTCGTCAAGGTCTATTAAAAGCGGCTCGCCGGCAAAGGAACACACCGAGCTGTAAGGCGAGTTGCCCTTGCCGACCGGGCACAGCGGCAGCAGCTGCCAGTAGGTCTGACCGCTTTTTTTAAGAAAATCGACAAATCTGTAAGCCGCGGTGCCGAATGAGCCAATACCGTAGGGGGACGGCAGCGAGGTGATATGAAGAAGTATCCCGCTCTCTCTCGGATATTTTGTATCGTTACCCCTTAACAGCACCCGCCGCAACCCCTTTGATGATATATTTTTGCATGGAAAGATAGAAAATAATTACCGGAATGACTGATAGCACAAGCATTGCCATTAAAGCGCCCATATCAACCGAGCCGTAGCCGCCCTTTAAATATTGTACGGCTATGGGTATGGTTTTATAATCTCTGCCGATAACAAGGTATGGCAGGAGATAGTCGTTCCATATCCACATAGTGTTGAGTATCGCAACGGTTATAGCCGTGGGCTTTAAAATGGGGAACACTACCCGCCAGAACGTGCCGAGCGGCGAGCAGCCGTCAATAGTGGCAGCCTCTTCAATTCCGAGCGGCACGGTTTTAATAAAGCCCGAGTACATGAATACCGAAAGCCCCGCGCCGAAGCCTAAATAGATAAACACAAGCCCTATCGGGTTATCAAGGCTTAGCACATTCGCGGTTTTCGACATTGTGAACATTACCATTTGAAAGGGCACTATCATTGAAAACACAAGCGCATAGTAAAATAATGATGAAAACACACCCTTTACCCGCACTATATACCATGCGCACATAGAAGTGCAAACGGTGATAAGCGCGATTGAGGCTACGGTTATAAAGAGCGACCAGCCGAAAGCTACGGGAAAGCCGGTTGTTTCAATACCCGTGGTGTAATTTGAAAAACCGGCAAACTCCGCTCCCATAGGAACGGTAAAAGGCGACGCCGCAATGGAAAACTTTGATTTAAAGGAATTCACCGCCACAACGGCAACCGGAAAAATAAACGCGGCGGCAAGGGCGATAAGCAGTAAAAAGGCAACCGCATTAAGCACTTTTCTTTTCAATCAGCTTTCAACCTCTTTTCTGCGGGTCAGGCGCAGCTGAAGCAGAGCTATAACCGCCACTATTATAAAGAATATGACGGCTTTAGCCTGTCCTACGCCCTCGTAGCCGTTCCTTGAATAAAATGTGTTGTAAATATCAAGCGCGACCATCTGCGTCCTGTCGCCGGGTGCGCCGGCGGTAAGGGCTAGGTTTTGGTCGAAAAGCTTGAAGGAATTGGTTATGGTTAAAAACAGACATATGGTAACAGAGGGCATAACCGACGGTATTATAATTCTGAAAAGGGTGGTAACCGAGTTTGCGCCGTCCACCTTTGCCGCCTCTATAATATCCCCCGGGATATTCTGTATTCCCGCTATATATATTATCATCATATAGCCTATCATTTGCCAGTGCATAAGAATTACAAGCCCCCAAAAGCCATAGGTGGGGCTTGATGTTATAGAGTAGCCGTACTTATAAAGCACGCCGTTTATTATTACCTGCCAAATATAGCCCAGCACTATGCCGCCGATTAGATTCGGCATAAAAAACACGGTGCGGAAAAAGTTTGTGCCGGGCAGCTCCTTTGTGAAAAGCAGCGCCAGCAAAAACGCGAAAACGTTTATGCCTATAACCGATATTACCGCAAATTTAACGGTAAACCACATGGCGTTTATAAACAGCTTATCATCGGTAAAGGCGCGCGCATAGTTTGAAAAGCCCACAAAGGTTGCGTCGGTTACGGTTCTGAACTCGGTAAAGGAAAGCACAAGCCCCATTACAAACGGCACCGCAAAGGCTATAATAAACGCTATAAGCGTAGGCAGTACGAATATGGGAAAATAGCGTTTTACCGTTCTGTTCATCTAGGCGCGTTCACTCTTCCATTTTTCGGTTATGCTTTTTTCAACATCCTCCCACTTCTTATCGCCCTGAACGTAATCAAGCAGCGCGCTGCCCACTTCCTTTTTGTAAGCCTCACTCGGGAAGGAGGTGAAAATCCACGGCACGGTGTTTAGGCTGTCGTCGTTCATATAGCGCACAATTTCCTTTGCGAGAGGGTCGTCCGGCTGCTCATCCTGCGAGAATGTGGTAAACGGCGTAATGAAATTCAGCTTTTCGGTAACATATTTTTTACCGGTGTCGCTTGAAAAGAGCCAGTAAAGGAAATCGAGCGACTGATCCTGCAATTCCTTACTTACCTTTTTGTTTATTGCAAGGTAGTTTTCGGTGCCTATGCAGATACCCTGCTTTTCTTCGCCGTCAATTCCCGTATAGAGCGGCAGCATTTTAATGTCGTCCCGTTTAACGGTATTGCCCGAAACGCCCGAAATCTGCGACCACGCCCAGTTGCCGTTCTGAATCATTGCAACCTTGCCGAGCGCAAACTCCGCCATTGAGTCGGCAACCGATTTTGAGCCTAAAAGCGAAGGCTTGGTAATGGAATTGTTGATATAAAGGTCGAAGAGCTTTTCAAAGTTATCCTTATACTTGAATTTGATCTCCTTTGTGGCAAGGCCTGTGAGTGTTGCGTCCTTGCCGTTTTCCTTTTCGGCAAATTCATAATAAAGCGGAACGTTTAAAAGGTGGGTCTGCCAGCGCCAGTCCTCGCCGTTTGCAAGCGAGGTAGAGGCGAAAACGCCCTCGAGTCCCAATTCCTTTAGGTGCTTGGACATATCCTCGGTTACTTCTTTAAGCTTTGCAAAGTTGTTTATCTGCTCGGCTGAGGTAAGGGTTGATTTTTTATCCTTTAAATCGAAATACTTTTTCATAATGGCGTTGTTGTATATAATTCCGTAGCCCTCAACAACATACGGAATACCGTAAACGCCGCTGCCGTCCTTAATGGCAAGTGATTTATCGGATAAAATGTCGTACAGCTTGCTGTCCTTTAAATTAAGGCAGTAGTCTTTCCAGGAATCATAGCCGATAGGTCCGTTGATCTGGAAAATGGTAGGCGCGTTGGATTTTGCTATTTCGGACTTTAAGGTCTGCTCGTAGCCGTTTGCGGCGGCGGTTACTACCTTTACCTTAACGCCCTTTTCTTCCTCATATTTCTTTGCCAGCTCCTCATAAACCGTGGCGGATTCGGGCTTGAAATTAAGGAAATACACTTCCGATGTTTTTTTCTTGCCGCAGCCCGCCATTGTAAGGCAGGAAAGCGCGCAGAGAAAAGACGCTATTAAAGAAATCGCTTTTTTCATAATATACCTCCTGATGATTTCTTTTAATAACTTTCCACAAAAATACGGAAAAATTCAGTCTTGCTTATTTTCGGAAAAAATGTTATAATAAACCCTCGGAAATAAAGGAAATTCTAATGTCGGTAGAGTGAAAAAACGCACTCTACCGCGAATATTTTTTACAGTAGAATTGCATTTTTAACTTTAGGGTGATATTTTATACATGAATTTGTATAATAATAAAAAAATAATTGGGAGCAGATGCAAAAATGTCTTACAGAATAGTTACCGATTCGTGCGCGAATTTAACCGATCAACAGATAAGCGATTATGATGTGGATATTATAACGCTTAAATACAATATCAACGGCAAGGATTTCATAAGCTATCAAAAGGGCGTCAAGACCGATTACAAGGAGACCTATGCGCTTTTGCGTGATAAGGCGAAGATCACCACCTCGCTTGTTGACCGCGACACCTGCGACGCCGTTATAAAGCCGATACTCGAAAAGGGCGAGGATGTACTGCTGCTTGCTTTCTCCTCAGGGCTTTCGGGAACATATCAGAATATGGTGAACGCGGCGGAGGATTACAAAAACGAATTCCCCGAGCGCAAGGTTATAGTTATCGATACGCTTTGTGCATCCTTGGGCGAGGGTCTGGCGGTGCATTATGCCGTAAAGCTTAAAAACGAGGGCCGCTCAATTGAAGAGGTTGCAGACTGGATTGAGAAAAACAAGCTGCACATCTGCCATATTTTCACCATTGACGATTTGTTCTTCTTAAAGCGCGGCGGCAGGCTTTCGGGTTCAAGCGCAATGCTCGGCACGCTGCTCGGCATAAAGCCGCTTCTGCACACTGCGGATGACGGCAAGCTTTATGTGACCGGCAAGACCAGAGGCCGCAAGGCATCGGTCGAATATCTTATAAACTCGGTCGGCGAGATGTCGTTTGACAATATTAAGGAGCAGGAGGTCTTTATAGGCCACGGAGACTGCGAGGAAGAAGCACTCTATATTTCCGATGAAATCAAGCGCCGCTACGGAGTCAAAAAGACTGTTGTTAATTATATTGATTCGGTTATCGGAGCGCACTCGGGTCCCGGAACGCTCGCGGTATTTTTCCTCGGCGAAAAGAGATAAAGTGAACTCGATCAATACAATCGGATGATTTTCCGTTATGGGAAGCATTGTGTCCGGAGTGTATTGTCTGTTAAAAACAACAAAATACGCCACGCGAATGTGACATAATTTGCGCCGCCTCCGCCGTATAATAATTATACGAGGGAGGCGGCGCTTTTGGTTGTATATGCGGATATACTTATAATACTGAATTTTGCGGTGGATTATTTTCTGCTGCGCGCCGCAGCTTTTTTGCAGCACCTTAAGCCGCCGCTTTGGCGTATACTTTTATCCGCCGCTGCGGGCGGCATTTCTTCTCTCTACATATTCCTGCCGCCGCGTGGAGTAATATTGGATATTTTGTTCCGTACGGCCGTTTGCGCCGCTATGACATTTATCTGCTTCGGCTTCGGCAAAATCAAACGCTTTTTGCGCAGCTTTGGGGTATTTTTGCTTGTGACCTTCGGCTACGGCGGAGCTATGACGGCGCTTTGGTATCTATTAAGACCGAATGGCATGACGGTTATAAACTCGGTTGTTTATTTCAATATTTCACCGGCACTTTTGATTTTCTCATCCGTTGCGGCGTATTTTCTGCTGCGGCTGCTGCAGCTTATATTTTCCGGTACATCAAAGCTGGCGGAAAGATGTGAGATTACCGTTTCGGCAGGGAATAACAGCATAACGCTGGAGGGAATTGTGGATACCGGAAACTCGGTTGAGGATATATTCGGCGGCGGCGAGGTGATAATTGCGGACGGCGAGTATGTAAAAACCCTTTTCGGCGAAATCGACCCTGCCCTTAACAGGGAAATACGCTCGCGCTACAGGGTCATGCCCTGCGGCACGGTAACAGGAGGCGGGACGCTTGAGGCATTCAGGTGCGATACCGCGCTTGTAAGCGACGGCAAAAGGAGCATCAGGCTTAATAAGCCGATACTTGCTGTATCGAAAACACCGCTTAAGGATGATTATGCGGCAATAGTAAATCCAAGAATTTTTATGTAGAAGGGCGACTGAAATGAATATCAGAGCGTTAATAATAAAGTGGCTTATTAAATTCGGAATAGTAAAGCCCTCGTTTTACATAAACGGGGCGGAAACACTTCCGCCGCCGCTCGGCACGGCGGAGGAAACAAGGCTTTTGCGTGAGGGCGGGCAGGAAAACCGCAATAAGCTTATTGTGCATAATCTGCGGCTTGTGGTATACATAGCACGCAAGTTTGACTCCGCTGCCGTTAACATTGAGGATCTCATATCGATAGGCACCATAGGTCTTATCAAGGCGGTAAATACATTTCGCCCGGATAAAAACATCAAGCTTGCAACCTATGCCTCGCGCTGCATAGAAAATGAAATTTTAATGTATTTAAGAAAAAACGCCTCGCAGAAGAACGAGGTGTCGATTGACGAGCCGCTCAATATTGATTGGGACGGAAACGAGCTGCTTTTATCCGATGTTTTAGGCAGCGACGGCGACGAGGTAGGCAGGGGAATCGAGCAGGAAGACGAAAGATTTTTGCTTTTAAGCTTTGTGTGCGAGCTGCCGCCGAGAGAAAAACAGATAATGGAAATGCGATTCGGTATGAATGGGTACGAGGAATATACCCAAAAAGAGGTGGCGGACGCGCTGGGTATTTCCCAGTCGTATATATCAAGGCTTGAAAAGCGAATTATATGTAAGCTTAAAAAACAGCTTGAAAAAGCGGTGTAGGGCTGGTAAAATATACACGGTGATGCTTCTTGGAACAATATGAAAAAATACTTGCCGTATGGCTTGTTATAATAAATTTTATTTCCGTTATTGTATGTACAGCCGATAAAAGCCGCGCAAAACGCGGCAAACGGCGTGTGCGTGAAAGAACGCTTTGGGCACTGACAATATTGGGCGGCGGCGCGGGAATGCACCTTACAATGCGGCTGATACGCCACAAAACCCTGCACAAAAGCTTTATGATTGGCATACCGCTTATTGTTATTCTGCAAATTATCGCTTTATCTTGCATTTTATACTTGAAATAATACGGCGGAAATGTTAATATAATTACAGTAAATATTCAGGGGGATGTTAAAAATGTCATTTTGTACTAAATGCGGCACTGAACTTAAAGAGGATGCTAAATTCTGCCCTTCCTGCGGCGCTCCGACAGAGCAAAAGGCAGAGCCGGCTGCCGAAGAAAAGCAGCCCGAGCAGAACACATATCAGCAGAATACTACATCTGATTTTGCGCAGAAATTTGACCAATTTACCGATACCGAGGACAGAACCGCCGAGTTTGATAAGGCGGATATATCGGCAAATAAGGTTTATGCAATCTTGGCGTACATAGGCTTCTTGGTTTTGGTTCCGCTTATCGCCGTGCCGAAATCAAAGTTCGCGCGCTTCCATGCCAATCAGGGTCTTGTGCTCTTAATCGGCGAGGTGGCTTACAATATTATGCGCAGCGTTTTGGTTTATGTCTTGCGTCTCACTATGTGGGGACCGCTGCGTATAGTCTATAATGCCGTAAAGTTTGCAACCGGCGCGGTAGGTCTTGTTTTTGTGGTCTTTGCCGTAATCGGTATCGTAAACGCCGCACAGGGCATTGCAAAGGAGCTCCCGCTTGTCGGCAAGGTCAAAATACTGAAATAATTCCGCATTGAAAAGGCGGAAAAAGACCGAGCCGTTTGATTCGAAATAATTTTAACAGCATTAAGCCCTGCGGGTGTCACGGCTTTCCGAACACCTGCAGGGCTTAATTTAATGCCTGCTGAACAATTCAAAAGTACCTTAACCCAAGCATGTTGGTGTAAACTTTTGAATTGTTCAGGTGCAAGGTTTTTGCGCAATTTTGCGAAAAAACCTTGCACTTTAAAAAGAATCACATTTTGATTCTTTTTAAAATCAGGCGACAATCAATGGATACTGACGGTCAAAACAAAGGTTTTGACCCATAAAATCGAGATTTTAACTCGATTTTATATAATTGCTTTTGCTAATGCAATTATTCAGTAGACATTAATTTATGCCTTTTTTTCTTTTTTAATTAAAATTATAAATGCGGCGGCGCATATTAGTGCCGACAGCAGAGAGCCTGCCGCTGTTGCAAGCCCCATAGGGTAGAGCGTTCCCGGGAACATTGAGGACATAAAATACGCTCCGGGAATACGCACAAGCAGTATTGCAATCATATTGTGCATAAACGAAATTCCCGATTTCCCGCAGGCACAGAAATACCCGCTGAACGCAAAGTGTATTCCGGCGAAAAGACAATCCCACGCATAGCCGCGCAGGTACTCGCCGCCAAGCCTTGTAACCACCGCACTGTCGGTAAACAGCGATACAGCACCACTCGATAAAAACTGCATAATAACCGCCACTGTGCCGCCGAAGCCCGCGGCAATAAAAATTGCGTAAAGCAGCGTTTTTCTTGCACGTTCGGGCTTTTGCGCCCCGATATTCTGCGCGCCGAGCGCCGAAACGGCAGAAAGCATAGAAGACGGCACAAGAAACAGAAAGCCGATTATTTTTTCGACAATTCCCACCGCCGCCGAGTCGTTAAGCCCGCGGCGGTTTGCTATTACGGTGATTACCATAAAGGCAATTTGAATAAACCCGTCCTGCATTGCGACCGGTATGCCTATTTTAAGAATTTTACCGATTATTTGCTTATTTGGTCTTATATCGGCTTTTGTAAGCGCAAGTCCGGTTGACCGCCGTTTTATTACAATGAGCGATATAATAACGCTTATGGCTTGGGAAAGGACAGTGCCGAGCGCCGCTCCCGCAGGACCCATACCGAGTACGCCTATAAACAGGTAATCAAGCGCTATATTAGCGGCACATGCAACCGCTATAAAGTACATGGGGCTTTTGCTGTCCCCCATACCGCGGAAAACGGCGCTTATAATATTATACGCCGTTATAAACGGTATGCCGATAAAGCAGATTGTAAGGTAATCCACCGTGCCCGCCGCAGCGTCCGCGGGGGTCGAAACGGCGAAAACGATTGCACTGCGCAAGACGAGCAGCAAAAGCGTCAGAGTCACGGAAAGCCCCATAAACAGCGTTACGGTATTGCCCGTAAAAAGCGCCGCCCTGCGGTTGTCCCTACCGCCTATTGCCTGCCCGATATTGACCGTAGCGCCCATTGCAAGCCCCACTATCATTACCGTAAGCATGTGCATGACCTGCGAGCCTACGGAAACCGCGGTAGTGTCGGCAACACCGCCGTACTGACCGATTATGAGCAGATCCGCCATTCCGTAAAGGGTTTGCAGAAAAAAAGATAAAAGGTACGGCAGCGAGAAGAACAAAAGGTTCTTCATAACGCTGCCGCTTGTAAGCTCCCGTTTCATACAGAGGCTTAACCTCCGAGGTAGGCTTTTTTAACCGAGTCGCTCTGTGCAAGTTCTGCACCCGTTCCGGAAAGGGTGATTCTGCCCGATTCAAGAACATATGCGCGGTCGGCTATTTTGAGCGCCATTTCGGCGTTTTGCTCAACCAAAAGAATGGTGGTGCCCGCTTCATGCAGTTCTTTGATTATATCAAATATCTGCTGAACAAGTATAGGCGCCAAGCCCATTGAAGGCTCGTCAAGCATTAGGAGCTTGGGCTTACTCATAAGTGCTCTGCCCATTGCGAGCATCTGCTGTTCGCCGCCCGAAAGCGTGCCGGCAATCTGATTTTTGCGGTGCTTAAGGCGCGGGAAACGCTCAAAAACATCCGCAATGCCTTCCTTAACATATCCGGGCTGTGTATAAGCGCCCATTTCAAGGTTTTCAAGCACGGTCATATGCAAAAATATTCGTCTGCCCTCGGGAACGTGCGCCAAACCCTTTGATACAAGCTTGTGCGCCTCGGCGTGGGTAATATCCTCATTCATAAGGGTTATACTGCCGGTTTTTGAGTGCATAAGCCCCGAAATTGTTTTAAGGGTGGTTGACTTGCCCGCACCGTTTGCGCCTATAAGGGCTACGATTTCATCCTCGTGCACCTCAAGCGAAATGCCTTTAAGCGCGTGAATATTGCCGTAATAAACATTTATATCATTTACCGTCAGCATTACCGTCAGCCTCCTTCTTCTTTCCTAGATACGCCTCAATAACCTTGGGGTTAGCCTTAATTTCATCCGGTGTACCCTTGGCGATTATTTTACCGTGGTCAAGCACGCAAATTCCCTCGCAAAGGTTCATATCGTGCTCAATAAGCATTATTGCAATATTAAAGGTATCGCGTATGCGGCGGATATTTTCCATAAGCTCCGCCGTTTCCGAGGGGTTCATACCCGCCGCGGGCTCGTCAAGCAAAATAATGCTCGGGTTGGTGGCTAGCGCTCTTACAATTTCAAGTCTTCTCTGCGCGCCGTAGGGTAAAGAGCCTGCCTCCTCGTTTGCTACATCCGCCATAGAGAAAAAGTCAAGCAGCTCTATTGCGCGCTCATTAGCCGTTTTTTCGGCCTTTTTATATCCGAAGCCATGGGTAACAGATGAGAAAAAGCCTTCTTTAATGGAATTATGCAAGCCTACCTTAACATTGTCAAGCACCGACATATTGGAAAACAGGCGTATGTTTTGAAAAGTACGCGCAATTCCCATTCGGTTTACCTGCGAGGTTGTTTTGCCGGCAGTTGACTTTCCGTCCAAAATAATAGAACCGCGCGAAGGCTGGTAAACATTGGTAAGCAGGTTGAAAACGGTGGTTTTACCGGCGCCGTTAGGGCCTATAAGACCGGCTATTTCGGTTTTGCCTACGGTAAGTGAGAATTCGTCAACTGCGGTAAGTCCGCCGAAATCAATACCCAAATGGTGAGTTTCAAGCACGGGGCGTTTATCAACATCGCGCTCGGGAACAATTGCGCCCGAGGGGTAAGGTACCATTTTATCCATTTGATTTTACCTCCCCGTTTTTATTTTTGCGGAATATTCCGTCTAATTTAATTTTAGTGTTTTCAAAAAAGAGCTTTGCTTTTGAGCTGTTTTTAAGCAGCATTACCGCAATAAGCAGTATTGCGTAAATAAGCATACGGTAGTCGCCCGCGTTTATGTTGCGCAAAAGCTCGGGCAGCATATAAAGCAGGGCGGTTGCTATAATAGTACCGAAAATATTGCCCATTCCGCCGAGAACCACGAAAACGAGAATTAAAATTGAAGTGTTAAAGTTGAACTTTTCAGCCGCAATAGCCGAGAAATTCATAGCGTAAAGCACGCCCGCCATGCCTGCCAAGGCAGCCGATGTGATAAATGCGGTGAGCTTGTACTTTGTAATGCTTATACCTACCGATTCGGCGGCTATGCGGTTATCCCTTATAGCGGTTATAGCGCGGCCCGAGCGGCTGTAAATAAGGTTAATTACCACAAACAGGGTGAAAAGAATAAGCACAAAGCCTGCCGTAAAGGTGGCAATTTTTGTTATGCCTACAGCGCCCTGCGGGCCGTTTAGAATAATTCTGCCGTTTTTCATACCGAGGCTTGCCGCGTCCTTCATATTGACATGAAGCCCGCTCTTATCAATACCCACATAAAGGCAGTTTATTATATTCTTTATAATTTCACCGAATGCGAGGGTAACTATTGCAAGGTAGTCGCCCGAAAGCCGCAGAACGGGTATACCGATTAAAAAGCCCATAATTCCCGCGATTATGCCGCCCGCAACCATTGCGATAACAAGTCTTACGGGGTCGGAGCCTACCTTATCCTGCAGAGCCGCCGTGACTATGGCTCCCGTGAACGCGCCCACGCTCATAAAGCCGGCGTGACCGAGAGACAACTCACCCAAAACGCCGACGGTCAGGTTAAGCGAGATAGCCATAACTATATATGCGCAGATAGGAATTAACTGACCGGAAATGGAGTTGCTTATCATTCCCGCGTTTTGCAGCGGGAAAAGTATTGCAAATAAAGCTATTACAAGACCGTAGGTTTTAATATTTGTTCGGGCATATTTGCTAAGCCCTTTGTATTTTGAAGCGATACTCATATTTCCCACCTCACACCTTTTCCGTTATCTTCTTGCCGAGCAAGCCGGTAGGCTTAACAAGGAGTACTATTATAAGCACCGAGAAAACAATAGCGTCGGACAGCTGGGTGGAAATATACGCCCTGCCGAGAATTTCTATAACGCCCAAAAGTATGCCGCCTATCATAGCGCCGGGAATTGAGCCTATACCGCCGAAAACCGCCGCCGTAAACGCCTTTATACCGGGCATTGAGCCGGTGGTAGGTATCAGCACCGGGTACGCAGAGCAAAGCAGAACGCCCGCTATTGCAGCCAAAGCGCTGCCTATTGCAAAGGTCATTGAAATGGTGCGGTTGGTGTTTATGCCCATAAGCAAAGCGGCGTCCTTATCCTCAGATACCGCGCGCATTGCCTTACCCATTTTACCCTTTTTGGTAAAGAAGGTAAGTCCCACCATTATAAGCACGCAGGCGGCAACGGTAACGAGCGATTCGGGCGTGATTATCAGCTTGCCATCAAACAGTGAAATTGATTTAAACGGCACTACCGATGTGAACGCGCGGGGAGTGCTGCCCCAGATTATAAGCGCCGCATTCTGTAAAAAGTAGCTCACGCCGATAGCCGTTATAAGCACGGCAAGCGAAGTCGCCTTTCTTAAAGGACGGTAAGCAAGGCCCTCAATAAGAATACCCAATACCGTACAAACAGCCATTGAAATAAGTATAGACAGCACCGTGGGGATACCTAAGGTTGTGGAGCATATGTAAGAAACATACGCGCCTACCATAATAACGTCGCCGTGCGCAAAGTTGAGCATTTTCGCAATGCCGTAAACCATTGTATAGCCGAGCGCTATTATGGCGTAAACGCTGCCGAGACTTATTCCGTTTATTAAGTTGGAAATTAAAGTCATTGCTTACACCCCTTTTAAAAATGGGAAAACGGGGTCATATAAGACCCCCTTTCCCCTATTAAACCGAATACGGATTATTTATCCATACCTTCGTATGCGCCGTTTTTGATTACCATGCCCTTAGGAGACTTGGAAACCTCGCCGGTGGTTTTCCATGTCATCCCCGTACCGGTAAGACCGTCAAACTTAAAGGAAGAATCGGTGAACTGTGCTGTCAAAGCCTCGCATATATCGGCCGCCTTATCGCTTGCCTTTACACCCTTTGCCTTGCATGCTTCATAGAGTGCGTAAACGCAGTCATAGGTATCTGCCGCGAACTGGTTCGGAGTATCGCCGAATTTCTCTTTGTACTTCTTAACAAAGTTCTGCGTCTTTTCATCGGTTGCGTCAGCCGTGAAAGGAGTTAAAAGCATAACGTTTTCGGCAAGCTTTGTATCAAAGTTTTTAACTGTGAGTATACCGTCCATACCGTCAACACCTAAGAATTTGGGAGTATAGCCCATCTTGTTTGCTTGGGTAAGTATGAGGGATGCCGGAGTATGGTAGATCGGGAGGAAGAGCAGATCCGCACCCTTTGCCTTAGCGTCGTTAAGCTGAGCGGAGAAGTCGCTGTTGGTATCATCCGGGAAGGTGGTAGTGCTTACAATCTCAAGACCTTCTTTTTTAGCCTCGGCCGCGAATTTCTGATAGATACCGGTCGAATAAGCATCACCGTTGTTGTAGATTATCGCAATCTTGGTGCCGAGCTTCTGCTCTTTAATATACTGTGCGGAAGCAACACCCTGGTTCGGGTCGGTAAAGCACATCTGGAATACATTGTCCTTGCGCTGAATGGTAACGTTGCCGTCGCTGTCAGGCTGACCGCCTATAACGTCGGTAGAAGAAGCGGAAGGAGTAAGCTGGAAGATCTTATCGGAATTGGTTTCGGTGGAAACAGCAATGCAGGGCTTTGTGGTAACAGTACCCATAAGGATCTGCATGCCCCAGTCTTTCAGCTTGTTGTAAGCGTTGACTGACTTTTCAGCGTCGTTTTCATCGTCTTCAAACTGCAGCTCGAACTGTACGTCCTCGCCCTTTGCGTTGATTTCCTCAACAGCGATCTCGGCAGCGTTTTTAACCGCCTGACCGTAAATCGCAGCAGCGCCTGTGATAGGGCCGATACCGCCTATTTTTATCTTGCCGTCTGAAGAACCGCCGCTGTCTTTAGAGCCGCCGCAGCCTGCCATCGCGGTAAGAACGAGAGCGGCTGACATTGCTGCGCTCATGACTCTTACAAATTTTTTCATTTTAAACAACCTCTTTCAAAGTTTTTTTATATTTAACAGCCCGAAAGCTGAAAAACAACAATAATAAAAATGACTTTGCTTTTTTTGAAAAGCAAAGTCAGCGGATTTTCAAGTCCTATCAGCTTTTTACAGGCTCAACAAAAGCCGTTTTGCTTTTCATATATATATGTTTTGAAATTCCTATCAATCTTATAATAATTAGCTGTAGGAAAATAATGGCGTTAATTACAAAAAGGGACACTGTGCTGACGACAGTGCCCTCTGTAATACCTATTAAAGAAGCAGACGAAAATTCAGGTGCAGTATTGGCATCCGTTGACGGTTCATATGATGTTGACATTGATGAAACACGCATTGCTCTTCGTCCTTTCTTTTTTGTTGCACCCATTTTATCACAAGCATATAATCTTGTCAAGTCTGCTTTAGCGATTTAAACCAAATTTCCGCTTTTTAATAAAAATATACGAAATTAAACTCGCATTTTGTAGAATATTGAAGAAAGATTAAAATATGCAAATTTGCTATTGCATAATTATTCATTGTATGTTATACTTTATGCAAAGAAAACAAGCAAATATGCAATCGGAGGAATATATCATGAATAAAAAAGACATTAAAAAGGTAGTTTTGGCGTATTCGGGCGGACTTGATACTTCCATAATCATTCCGTGGTTAAAGGAAAATTACAATAATCCCGAAATAATTGCGGTTTCGGGCAATGTGGGTCAGGCAAGCGAGCTTGACGGGCTTGAAGAAAAAGCGCTCAAGACCGGCGCCTCCAAAGTATATATAGAAGACCTTACAAAGGAATTTTTGGAGGATTACGTCTTTCCCTGCGTTCAGGCGGACGCGCTTTATGAGGATTATATGCTGGGCACGGCGTTTGCACGCCCCCCTATAGCAAAGCGCATTGCCGAAATTGCAATTGTCGAGGGAGCCGACGCTATTTGCCACGGCTGCACGGGCAAGGGCAACGACCAAGTAAGGTTTGAGCTTGCAATAAAGGCGTTTGCGCCCGATATTACAATAATCGCCCCGTGGCGCGAGTGGAGCATTAAATCAAGGGAAGAAGAAATCGAATATGCCGAGGCGCATAACGTTCCGCTTAAAATAAGCCGCGAGACCAATTATTCAAAGGATAAAAACATTTGGCATTTATCGCACGAGGGACTTGACCTTGAAGACCCGAAAAACGAGCCGCAGTACAACAAGCCCGGCTTCCTTGAAATGGGCGTATCCCCCGAAATGGCGCCCGATAAGCCGACCTATGTAACGCTCCACTTTGAAAAGGGCATTGCAACAGCGGTAGACGGCAAGGAAATGGGTGCCGTGGAGCTGGTTGAAACCCTTAACAAGCTGGGCGGCGAAAACGGTATAGGCTTGCTTGACATTGTGGAAAACAGGCTTGTGGGTATGAAGTGCCGCGGCGTATACGAAACTCCCGGCGGCGCAATTCTTTACAAGGCGCACAAGGTGCTTGAAACTATCTGCCTTGATAAAGAGACCGTACATTATAAAGCGCTTGTGGCTCAAAAGCTTGCCGATCTGGTTTACAGCGCGCAGTGGTTCACCCCGCTTACAAAGGCCATACTTTCCTTTGTTAAAACAACTCAGGAAACCGTTACTGGCGATGTCACCTTAAAGCTTTACAAGGGCAATATGATAAACGCGGGCGTTTCTTCGCCGTATTCGCTTTATGATCCGGAAATTGCCACATTTGACGAGGATGATGTTTACAACCAGTCCGACGCTACGGGCTTTATAAACCTCTATGGTCTGCCGACAAGCGTTTACGCAAAAATGAAAGCTAAAAACGGATTAAATTAAACTTAAAAACCTATGCCGCCCGATTATACGGACGGCATAAGCCATAATCTGAGAGGTGCAAAAATGGGAAAAATGTGGGCAGGGCGCTTTAAGAGCGCGCTTGATAAGCAGGCGGACGATTTTAATTCTTCGTTTCATTTTGATAAGCGTATGTATAAGCAGGATATTTCGGGCTCTGTTATGCACGCGAAAATGCTCGGGGATAAAAAAATAATAACCGAGGAAGAAAAAGCCGAAATTATAAAGGGGCTTTCAGGCATTTTAAGCGATATAGAAAGCGGAGCGCTGCCGCTTGAGAGCGACGCCGAGGATATACATATGTTTATTGAGGAGGAGCTTACAAAAAGAATAGGCGACCCCGGTAAAAGACTTCACACGGCGCGCAGCCGTAACGACCAGGTGGCGCTTGATATAAGAATGTATATGGCAAACGAATGTGAGGAGATAGGCGGACTTATTTTAAAGCTTATTTCCGCAATAACCGACAAGGCAACGGAAAACGTAAACACAATAATGCCCGGCTACACCCATTTGCAGCGCGCGCAGCCCATAACCTTCGCCCACCACATTTTAACCTATGCTTTTATGTTAAAGCGCGATTTTGAAAGAATTGCCGACGCTGAAAAAAGGATGATTTCCCAGTGCCCCATCGGTTCCTGCGCGCTTGCCGGCACTACATACGATACCGACCGTTATTTTGAAGCCGAGCATTTGGGCTTTACCGATATTTCGCTTAACAGTATAGACGGCGTGTCCGACAGGGATTTTTGTCTTGAGCTTTTAAGCGCGTTTTCAATACTTATGATGCACCTTTCGCGTTTTTCCGAGGAAATAATACTGTGGTCAAGCTGGGAGTTTAAGTTTATAGAGCTTGACGACAGCTACACCACAGGCTCAAGCATTATGCCGCAAAAAAAGAATCCCGATATGGCCGAGCTGGTGCGCGGCAAAACGGGACGTGTTTACGGCGACCTGATGGGACTTTTAACAACCCTTAAGGGTCTGCCGCTTGCATATAATAAGGATATGCAGGAGGATAAGGAAGCGATTTTCGACGCGGTCGATACCGTAAAGCAGTGTCTTACCGTATTCGCGCCGATGATAACCACTATGAAGGTTCTGCCCGACAATATGTACAAGGCGGCGCAGAAGGGATTTATAAACGCTACCGATTTAGCCGATTACCTTGTTAAAAAGGGTATGCCCTTCAGAACGGCTTATAAAAAGGTAGGCGAAATCGTAGCATACTGCATTGAAAACGGACTGGTGCTTGAAACCGTGCCGATTGAAAAATATAAGGAGCTTGACAGCCTGTTTGACAATGACCTTTATAATGAAATTTCGCTTGAAACCTGCGTTTCAAAGCGTATTTCGGCAGGCGGCACGGGAGAGCGATCGGTCGAGGCACAGATTGCATATTTAACCGAATTTTTGCATTAAATGCAAAAAAGCTTGAAATACGCGTGTTTGTATGCTATAATATTTTTCAATTTAATAAGCTATGTGAAGTATGCAGGAAATTACGGGCTTTTTTGTCCGTTTCCGAAGGAGTAACACTCTCAGGTGTCGCAATGGTGTGATAAAACTGTATACGGATAGCGCTCCGGAGAAATCTGTTTAACGGGTGCCGAAGGTGCAAGGCGTGTAAAAATGCCAATCTCTCAGGCAAAAGGACGGAAGCTTTATTAACGCGGTGAAAGCCGTGTTTCAGTGCGTTTTTACGGAGTTGAACCATATCGGTTCGGCTCCTTTATTTTTTTCAAAAGGGGAGAAATTAAAATGTGGGATTCATTTATTGAAGCCGTCACAAAAATTAACGATTGGGTAAACGGTGTTGTGTGGGGCTGGCCTATGATCATCATGATTTTGGGCACGGGTATTTTGCTCACAATCAGAACGCGTCTGCTTCAGGTGCGTAAATTCGGCGAGTCAATGAGCAGCACAATCGTACCCGCCGTTAAAGACATGGGCAAAAAGAAGGGTAAAAAGGATAAAAACTCGGTTTCGCAGTTTGAGGCGTTTTCGGCCGCGATTTCCGGCACTGTCGGCACGGGCAACATTATCGGCGTCACCTCGGCAATACTGACAGGCGGTCCGGGAGCGGTGCTTTGGATGTGGATCTCCGCCTTTTTCGGTATGGTTACAAACTATTCCGAAAATGTTTTGGGTCTTTACTACCGTAAAAAGGAAAAGGACGGCAGCTTCAGCGGCGGTGCGTTTTATTACATAGCCTACGGTATAAAGCAGCGCTGGCTCGGAATGCTGGCGGCAATATTCTGCCTTTTGGCGGCGATAGGAATGAGCGGCGTTCAGACAAATAAAATCACAGGCTCATATACAGCCGTGCTGAATAACGATTCAACCGCGGTTAAGCTTATAATCGGCGGAATAGTGGCGTTTTTTGCGGCAATCGTTATAATCGGCGGAATTAAACGCATAGGCAGAATTGCTTCCATGCTCGTTCCGTTTATGTCGCTTTTATTTATCGCAATGGCGTTTGTCATAATCGGTAAAAACCATACCGCAATTCCCGAGACCTTTCGCCTTATATTCACAAGCGCGTTTTCTTCAAAGGCGGTTGCGGGCGGCGTCGGCGGCTTCGCATTCTCGCAGATAATCAAAAAGGGCCTTGCACGTGGTGTCTTCTCGAACGAAGCGGGACTCGGCTCTTCGGTAATAGCTCACTCGGCTTCTGAAACACGCGAGCCTGTAAAGCAGGGACTTTGGGGCATATTTGAGGTCTTTTTTGATACCTTTGTTATCTGCACCTTAACCGCTCTTGTAATTCTTACAACGAATATCGGCTCGGGCGCATATGAAAACGGCTCGTTTTTCGGAACAACGAACGCTGCGGGCGACTTCGTGGGCGCTTCGGATTCGGCAACGGCGCTCGGTGCGTTTTCTTCAAATCTCGGCACCTTCGGAACGGTCACCTTCCTGATAATTCTTCCGCTTTTTGCCTTTACCACCGTGCTTGCGTGGTCATACTACGGAGAAAAGGCGGTTGATTTCTGCTTCCGCCATATGCCGGAGAAGAAAAGAAAAATTCCGGTTATGATCTTCAAAATACTATTTATTCTTCTTATAGTATTCTCATCGCTCATCGGCTCAGATCTTATCTGGGCGCTTGACGATACCTTCAACGGTCTTATGGCGCTGCCGAACCTTATAGCGCTTGTGTTCCTTTCGGGGCAGGTCGCGCGCATTACCAAGAATTATTTCGACCGCAAAAATGGCAAGAACGTTGAGCCGATGCTCTCGGCGTACCCCGAGCAGAATGAAGAATTCAAGGCGGATATCGAAAAGGAATAATTTGCTTTGCAAAACCGCAAGCGGCGGGTCAGGTGCATTAAGCGCCCGACCTGCCGTTTTTTTATTTCATCAAGCAACGGAAATAATTACCGCAGCGGATAAAGCCTGTAATAAAGTCTTTCAGCCGAAAAAATATGATTCGGCTCTTGACAAATACCCCACTGGGGTATATAATAACGCACAGAAAGGAAGATAGCCTATGAAACAGGAAGAATATATTATAAGCGGAATGTCCTGTGCGGCTTGCTCTGCCTCGGTTCAGCGTGTAGTGTCGCGGCTGGAGGGCGTTGAAAGCTGCGACGTTAACCTTATAACCGGGAAAATGACCGTAAGCTATGATGAGCAAAAGACCGGTCAGGCTGATTTTACCCGCGTGGTTGAAAAGGCGGGCTTCGGAATACGCCCCGACACGCCGGAGAAAGCAGAAAAACCGAAGACTGCCGAAAAGAAAAAGGACGGCTTCGGCGATACGGTTATTTCGGCTGTGTTATCGGCGCTGCTCCTATACATTTCAATGGGGCAGATGCTGACAGACAACCTGCCCGTGCCGCCGTTCATGAATATATCGGGCGACCCTTACGGCTTTGCGCTTACCCAGCTGCTGCTTTGCATACCCGTAATGTTCATCGGCAGGCGATTTTTCACTCACGGTATTCCCCTGCTTCTGCGCGGCAACCCGAATATGGATTCGCTTGTAGCCGTAGGTGCGGGCGCCTCATTTATTTACAGCGTGGTTATGACCTATATGATACCCTACAATATGCACGCGGTGCATAATCTTTATTATGAGTCGGTAGCGGTGGTAATAACCCTTGTGGCGCTCGGCAAGCAGCTTGAGGAGCACAGCAAGCGCAGAACTGCCTCGGCTGTGGAAAAGCTTATGCGCCTGTCTCCCGATACCACGCGGGTATTGCGTGACGGCAAGGAAATTACAGTGCCCACAAAAGATGTAGCCGTCGGCGAAACGGTAATTGTAAAGCCCGGCGAGAGCATACCGCTTGACGGCAAAATAATAAAGGGAGAGAGCAGTGCCGATGAATCTATGCTTACCGGCGAAAGTCTGCCGATTGAAAAGACAGAGGGCAGCCTTGTTACTGGCGGCAGCATAAATATAAGCGGCGTAATATACGTTACGGTTACGAAAGTCGGCAAGGATACCGCTCTTGCAAAAATAATTAAATTTGTTGAGGACGCGCAAAATAAAAAAGCCCCCATTTCAAAAACGGCGGACAAGGTTGCCGGCGTGTTTGTGCCGGCAGTGATTACAATCGCGGTCATTGCCGCGGCGGCGTGGCTGATTGCGGGAAAGGATATTTCCTTTGCACTCATGGTATTCACAAGCGTGCTTGTTATCGCCTGCCCCTGCGCTTTGGGGCTTGCAACGCCCACAGCGGTAATGGTAGGCACGGGGCTCGGCGCCGAAAACGGAATTTTAATTCGCAACGGCGAGATTCTTGAAATAACCCACACCGTAAAGGCGGCGGTTTTTGATAAAACAGGCACCGTGACCGTCGGTAAGGCAGCGGTGACCGATATTTACGCCGACGATAAAGCGCAGCTTTTGAAAACGGCTGCGGCTGCCGAGGCTGACTCCGCTCATCCGCTGGCGCAGGCGGTTGTAGCATACACCGCCGAAAACGGCATTACCGTAGCAGGGAGAGCCGAAAAAAGCGAATATATTTCGGGCAAAGGGCTTAAATGCCTTATAAACGGCGAAAATATTCTGCTCGGTAATACCGCACTGCTTGCAGAGGGCGGCGCGGATATATCAAAATACCGTGAAATTGGCGAAAGGCTTGCGAGTGAGGGTAAATCGCTTATTTACGCTGCCGTAAACGGCGAGTGCATAGGTCTTATAGCCATTGCTGACCAAGTGCGGGAAACATCTAAAGACGCTTTTGCCCGCCTTAAAAAATTAGGCATTAAAACCGTTATTTTATCGGGCGATAATAAAGCCTGCGCCGAGTATATAGGCGCGGCGGTAGGTGCTGATGAGGTATATTCCGAGGTCCTGCCCGAAGAAAAAGCAAAGATAATTTCCGAAATAAAGCAAAAATACGGCGTTGTTATGATGGTGGGCGACGGCATTAACGACGCGCCCGCTTTGACCGAGGCGGATATTGGCTGCGCAGTCGGCGGCGGCAGTGATATTGCAATTGAAGCGGCGGACATTGTGCTTATGAAAAACGACCCGCTCGATGTGCCGCGCGCAATCAGACTCAGCCGACTTACAATAACCAATATAAAGGAAAATCTTTTCTGGGCGTTTTGCTATAACGCAATCTGCATACCCATAGCGGCAGGGCTGCTTTATGTTTTCGACGGCACGCTTTTAAGCCCAATGTTGGCGGGGCTTGCAATGTCCTTAAGCTCGGTATTCGTTGTGGGCAACGCTTTAAGATTAAGGAGTAAAAAGCTATGAGCGAATGTGAATGCTGTAAAAAGAAAAAACACCGGGAAGAAAAGGAATATAAGCTGCTTATAAACCGCCTTAACCGCATAGAGGGGCAGGTGCGTGGCGTTCGCTCAATGCTTGAAAACGACGCATACTGCACCAACATTTTAATTCAGGTGTCTGCAATTCAGGCGGCGCTCAACGCCTTTAACCGCGAATTGCTTTCAAACCATATACACACCTGCGTGGCGGATAACATACGCGCGGGCGATGATTCTGTTATCGACGAGCTTACCGCCACCCTGCAAAAGCTGATGAAGTGAGGTGATATAAAATGAAAAGAGTAATATCCGTACCCGATATGCACTGCGACGCCTGTGTCAAGCGCATAACAAACGCGCTTAACGCTGCAGAGCTTAAATTCAGCGTATCGCTTGAAAACAAAACCGTGACAATAGACGGCTGTGAGCACTGCCTTAAAACCGCAGTGAATGAGCTTGAGGATCTCGGCTTCACGCCGAAGTGCCTATAAGCGTTTTATCCTTTTGTTACAAATAAAAGCACCCGCAATACCGCTTTTTTATTTGACGGTATTACGGGTGCGGTTTTATTTAATTCCCTGTTCTGTTTCATCAAACAGAGATGAGTCAAAGAAATCGCGAACAGTTATTTCAAAACCGTCACAAATCTTTTTAATTGAGACGATTCCCGGGGCCTTTACTGTTAAGCATGCTGTAAACAGTTGACGGCGATACACCGGATATATTTGCCAATGCGTTGATTGCAATACCGCGCTCTTTACAAAGCTGAATTATTTTGGCAGCTACCGCTTCTTTCGTATTCACTTGAAAATTTCCCTTTACGATTTATCGTAATTCGATTTTAATTAATTGTTAGATATATCGCACATGGAGGGAATTTATTAATGAAAAATTCGGTATGCTTTATAGGTCATAGGAAAACTATGGAAACAGAAAAGCCAAAGTAATATTGATGAAAGCTATGAATTGCTCATTGTCTGAGACCTCCTTTTCTCAGACTTAATGCTACCACAAAATCTTTCTCTCACTAAATGCAATCGTAAATTCTACTCTTGCATTTACTTTGAGAATTTACTATTCTTTAAAATTCACATATTGGCAATTGACTTTATAAGGCGGTTATTGTAAAATAAATTTGATAAAATGTTGCCGTACGGCGGAACGGAGATAATATAATATGAAACCTGTTTATAAACGGATACTTTTAAAGCTCAGCGGCGAGGTGCTTGCCGGCGAAAAGGGCGTTGGAATTGATTTTGATAAGGTGCTTGAGGTGTGCGCAAGCGTTAAGGAATGCGTGGATATGGGGGTTGAGGTCGCCATTGTTGTGGGCGGCGGAAACTTCTGGCGCGGGCGCTCAAGCGGCAAAATGGACAGAACCCGAGCCGACCATATGGGCATGCTTGCAACCTCTATCAATGCGCTGGCGCTTGCCGACGCGCTTGAGCAGTTAGGTGTTACCGCACGAGTTCAAACCGCCATTGAAATGCGGCAGATAGCCGAGCCTTATATAAGAAACAAGGCTGTAAGACACCTTGAAAAGGGCAGAGTCGTTATCTTCGGCTGCGGCACGGGCAACCCGTTCTTCTCAACCGATACCGCTGCGGCTTTGCGCGCCGCCGAAATAGGGGCGGATGTTATATTCAAGGCGACCAATGTAGACGGCGTTTATGACAGCGACCCCAAGCAGAACCCCGAAGCGAAAAAGTATGATACTCTGTCTCACATAGATGTCTTAAAGGACGGTCTCCATGTTATGGACAGCACCGCCGCATCTCTTTGTATGGACAACAGCATTGAAATACTCGTTTTCAACCTTAACGACCCGCATAATATTGTAAAAGCGATAACCGGCGAGCATATCGGAACAATTGTTAAATAATATATTAGTAAGGAGAATGAAGCTATGAAAGAATTACTTAAAAATACCGAGGAAAAAATGAATAAGACAGTTGCAGTGCTTGAAAGGGACTATAAGTCAATAAGAGCGGGCAGAGCGAACGTTTCGGTGCTTGACCGCGTTACGGTGGATTATTACGGCTGCCCGACGCCGATACAGCAAATGGCGGCGGTATCCGTTCCCGAGCCGCGCATTTTAATGATTCAGCCGTGGGACGCCACCACCCTAAAGGATATTGAAAAAGCAATTTTAACCTCCGACATAGGCATAAACCCGCAGAACGACGGCAGGGTTATCCGCCTTTCCTTCCCGCCGCTCACAGAGGAGAGAAGAAAGGATATTGTAAAAGAGGTTCGTAAAACAGCCGAGGAAAACAAGGTTGCGATACGCAATACCCGCCGCGACGCAATTGAAAAGCTGAAGGCGCTTAAAAAGGCGAATACCATAACCGAAGACGATGTTGCCGACGGCGAGAAGAAAATTCAGAATTTAACCGATAAATTCTGCAAGGAAATTGACGATTTAGCGGCTCTTAAAGAAAAGGAAATAATGGAAATATAATACTTTTGCGGGCATATTTTAATGCCCGCTTTTAAAGCAGGTGAAAAATTGGGTCTGTTCGGCAAAAAAGAAAATACCGCGCGCACACTGCCGCGCCATATCGCAATTGTTATGGACGGCAACGGCAGGTGGGCTAAAAAGCGCGGTCTGCCGCGCTCGGCAGGTCATGTTGCGGGCGCTAAAACCTTTAAGACAATAGCGCGTTACTGCAATAAAATAGGGCTTGAATACTTAACCGTTTACGCTTTTTCAACCGAGAATTGGAAGCGCCCGAAGGAAGAAGTAGACGGCATTATGAACCTTTTGCGCGACTATTTGAAGGACGCGGAGAATTTTAAGGATGAGAACATAAAGGTGCGCTTTTTGGGTGACCGAACACCCCTTGCGGACGATATTAAGGCGCTTATGCTTAAAAATGAGGACGGCTCAAAGGACGCTACGGGCTTAAACCTCAATATTGCCATAAATTACGGCGGACGGGACGAAATAGTACACGCGGTTAAAAAAATTATTGCCGCGGGAATACCCGAAACCGATATAACCGAACAGCTTATATCGGATAATTTATACACCGCGGGTATGCCCGACCCCGATTTTATTATAAGACCGAGCGGGGAATACAGAACCTCAAATTACCTTTTGTGGCAATCGGCTTATGCGGAATACTGGTTTTCGGATATTCTGTGGCCCGATTTTACACCGAAGCAGCTTGAAAAAGCGATAGAGGACTTTAATCACCGTAACCGCCGATTCGGCGGTGTGTAAAAGGAGCGTAGAAATTTATGAAGACCCGAATTATTTCAGGCGCGGTTATGATAATTATAGCGGCGGCGGTTATAACCTTAGGTATGACGGTAAACCCGCTGTTTATAACCGCCTGCATTGCGTTTATTGCCGCGGTTGGAATTTACGAGCTTTTGCATAACGCCGCGAAAATTGAGTCAAAGGCGGCAATAATCGGCGCCTGCACCTATGTGGTGCTTATGGTGTTCGCAATAGACGGGAGCACGGGCGCCAGGCTGCAGCAGGCATTTGACGGCACGCACAGGGCGTATATAAAGCTTACATTCACACTGGCGTTAAGCGTTATTTATTTTATATATTCCGCTGCGGTGACGCTTAAGAATCACAAGACCTTTGAGCTTTCGCATATTGCCTTTCTTTGCGGTATGCCGATACCTATCGCCTTTGCGTTCAGTTCGCTCGGCGTTGTTATAAACCACGAGCACGGGCTTTATTACCTGTTTATGCTGCTTAACTTTTCAAGCGTATGCGATGCAGGCGCGTATTTTGTGGGCAGCACGCTGGGCAGGCATAAGCTTTGCCCGAATATAAGCCCGCATAAAACGGTTGAGGGAGCAATAGGCGGAATAGTTTCAAGCGTTATTGTGACATATATTTTGGGCTTTTCATTCTCGTTTGAAAAAAATCTTGCAAACGCGGTGCTTTTAACCGTTCCGTTCTGCATTTTGGGCATGATAGGCGACCTTTTCGCCTCTGCCATAAAGCGTGCTGCGGGAATTAAGGATTACGGAAATTTAATACCCGGTCACGGCGGAATACTTGACAGGTTTGACAGCATAATTATGACCGCCCCGCTTTTGTATTTGTTTATAGCTTTAGGGGTAATATAATGAAAAGACTTACGGTTTTAGGCTCTACCGGCTCTATCGGTACGCAGGCGCTTGAGGTCGCCGAAAAAACCAATTGGCAGATAACGGCGCTGGCGGCGGGCAGGAATGTAAGACTTGCCGAAACGCAGGCAAGAAAATTTAAGCCGCAATTTGTTGCAATGTTCGATAAGGACGCCGCAGCCGAGCTTAAAATAAAGCTTGCCGATACGGATATTAAGGTGTGTTCGGGCGAAGCGGGCGTTATAGCCGCGGCAGAGAGCGATTGCGATACCGTGCTTAATTCCATTGTGGGTATTGCGGGACTGAAGTCCACGCTTGCGGCGATAAACAAGGGCACTACCGTTGCCCTTGCAAATAAGGAAACTCTTGTGACCGGCGGAGAAATCGTTAACCGCAGGCTTAAAGAAACCGGCGTAAGGCTTTTGCCGGTGGACAGCGAGCATTCCGCAATTTTTCAGTCGCTTCAGGGTGCACCCGAAAATTCACTGAAAAAAATATTGCTTACAGCCTCGGGCGGGCCGTTTTACGGCAAGAAACGAAAAGATCTTGAAAGCGTAACGGTTAAGGACGCGCTTAATCACCCCAACTGGTCAATGGGCGCTAAAATAACCGTTGACTCCGCAAGCCTTATGAACAAGGGGCTTGAGGTTATAGAGGCGGTGCATTTATTCGGCGTTACGGCGGATAAAATTGAGGTTTTGGTGCACAGGCAGAGTATTTTGCATTCGGCGGTTGAACTGTGTGACGGTGCGGTCATAGCGCAGTTAGGCACGCCCGATATGCGCCTGCCCATACAGTATGCGCTGACCTATCCCAACCGCGCAGACAATGCGTTTGAACGGTTAAGCCTTACGGATGTCGGCACGCTTACCTTTGAAAAGCCCGACACCGAAACATTTAAATGCCTGCCGATTTGCATTAAAGCGATAAACGAGGGCGGGCTGGCGCCAACCGCGGTAAACGGAGCAAATGAAGAAGCGGTCGCGCTGTTTTTGCAGGGCAAAATCAAGTTTTTGCAGATAGCCGATTTGGTCGAAAAGGCGCTTGCGGAGGTTAAAAATAAAAGGGATTATACGGTTGAGGATATTTTTGAGACGGATAAAGCGGCAAGAAAACTTGTAAGAGACAGTATTTTTTAGAATCGGGTGGTTATTATTTCGGCTTTACTTAATGTTTGGAGCAATGTGTGGCCGTATCTTGTGACTATTGCATTGTTTTTGATTTTAATTGTAATACACGAATTCGGGCATTTTATTGCCGCAAAGCTTTTGGGCGTTCGCGTTAACGAATTTGCCGTGGGCTTCGGACCCAAGCTTTTTTCAAAGCAGGGCAAGGAAACAAAATACTCTGTAAACCTTATGCCGCTCGGCGGCTACTGCGCTATGGAGGGCGAGGATGAGGAAAGCGGCGACGAGCGCGCTTTTTGCAATAAAAAGCCGTGGAGGCGCTTTATTATAGTGGCAATGGGCGCCACCTTTAACCTGATTTTGGGGCTTATAATAGTGGCTGTAACCTTAGCGCCGCAAAAGGCGTTTAATTCCACCGTTGTGGCGGAGTTTAAGGAAAACGCGGTAAGCGAGCAATCGGGGCTTAAGGTAGACGATAAAATAATTGAGGTGGAGGGCAGAAAAATTTTCTCCACCTATGATTTAAGCTACGCCTTTACAAATGTTAAGGGCGGCAAAATAGATATGGTTGTAAAGCGCGACGGCGAAAAGGTTGAGCTTAGAGACGTTAAGTTCGATTCTTCCGAAGAAAACGGAATAAGCTATTTAAACGTGGATTTTTACGTTTACGGCATAAGAAAAACCTTTGGCTCATATATTAAGCAGACATTTTCTACAGCCGCGTCATACTGCGCTGTTGTGTGGTGGTCGCTTATAGATCTGATAAGCGGAAAATACGGTATAAGCGCGGTTTCGGGCCCTGTGGGCATTACCGCGGCGATAGGCTCTGCCGCAAAGCAAAACCTTGAAAATCTGCTGCCTATTATGGCGCTTATAACAATAAATCTGGGTATATTCAATTTATTGCCAATACCCGCGCTTGACGGCGGCAGACTGCTCTTTATTTTAATAGAAATGATCTTCAGAAAGCCCGTTCCGCAAAAGTACGAGGCGATAGTTCACGCCGTGGGCTTTGCGCTGCTGATAGGCTTTATGCTGCTTATAACCGCAAAGGATATTTGGACGCTGATTGCAGGGTGACTTTAAATGCAGGAATATAAGACAAAAAAGGTATTTGCAGGCGGGGTGGCAATCGGCGGCGGCGCGCCTGTTACGGTGCAGTCGATGCTTAATATACCCGCGCACGATATAGCTGGCAATGTAGAGCAGGCAAAAGCGCTTGAAAAGGCGGGGTGCGATATTATACGCATATCCGTGCCCGATAAAGAGAGCGTTAAAACGCTGGCGGCGCTTAAAAGCAATATATCAATACCCGTTGTAGCCGATATTCATTTTGATTACAGGCTGGCGCTTGAAAGCGTGGCGGCGGGAGCTGATAAAATACGAATAAACCCCGGCAATATAGGTGCGGACGATAGAGTAAAAGCCGTTGCGAATGCCTGCAAGGCGGCCGGAGTGCCTATAAGAATAGGGGTAAATTCAGGCTCGCTTGAAAAAAATATTCTGGCAAAATACGGCTCGCCCACACCCGATGCTATGGTGGAAAGCGGGCTTTACCATATATCACTGCTTGAAAAATTTGATTTTGACGATATTGTGCTTTCCCTTAAAAGCTCAACCGTTGCCACAATGTATAACGCATATGTTTTGGCGGCGGAAAAATGCCGCTATCCGCTGCATTTGGGCGTAACCGAGGCAGGCACCGCGGCAAACGGCACGGTAAAATCCGCTGCCGGTATAGGCGGGCTGCTTTTGCGCGGAATAGGCGATACGATTCGCGTTTCCTTAACGGACGACCCCGTGCGCGAGGTTGAAACGGGCAAGCGGCTTTTAAAGGCGCTGGGGCTACGCACAGGCGGTGTTAAATTCGTTTCCTGCCCTACCTGCGGCAGAACGAAAATTGACCTTATAAAAATTGCGAACGAGGCAGAAAAACGCCTTGAGAACTGCGAAAAAAATATAACCGTTGCCATAATGGGCTGCGTTGTAAACGGTCCGGGCGAGGCAAGAGAAGCAGATATAGGCATTGCCGGGGGAGTTGGCTGCGGCGTGCTTTTTAAAAACGGCGAGATAATTAAAAAGGTGCCCGAAAGCGCACTGCTTGACGAGCTTTTGGCGGAAATAGAAAAATTATAAACGGAGTGTAAAAAAGTGGGCAAGGCAAAATTTTCTCAAATATTTGATACAGGGCTGTCAGCTGACATTTCGGAAATATTCGGCAGCACCGTTATAGAAAAATGCTCGCTTGATACCGATGAACGCGCCTTAAACGCAGAGCTAAAGGCAGAAAAATACATAACAGCCGAAAGCCGAAACGAGCTTGTGAATCAGCTTAAAAACGCGCTTAAACTAAATGAATGTCATATTGCCTGCATTTTTTCAGAGGACGCTTTAATTCCCGCCGCCTGCGCGGACATTGTAGCGGAGTTAAAGGTCAAAAACGCCGCGCTTAACGGCTATTTCAACGGCGCGGAATTTAAACTTAAGAATAATAACGTTAAAATTACGCTTAAATTCGGCGGGTATGACACCATAACCGACTGCGGCTTTGAAAATGCATTTAAACGCATTATAAAGGACCGTTTCGGGCGGGATATTACCGTTTCGTTTGACGGTCAGCTTGAAAAGGTGGAAATTGATCTGCCGCCCGCAGAGCCTGCACAGCCTGTCAGAAGACCCGAAAGGCAGACAGCCGAGCCTAGGCAGAGCGCGCCCGCGCACCCCGCTGCGCCGAAAAAGGAAATTAAGTTTGAAAAGCGAGAGGGCAGACCCGATAACGGCATAGTCTACCTTGATAATCCGCAGCAGTTTTACGGCAGGGGCGGCATTTCAAACCACACCCGCGATATGATAAGCATTACGGGTGACGATACCGAAATTGCCTGCTGGGGCGAGGTTTTCGGGCTTGAGACCCGCGATATTAAGACAAAGCGCGGAACGGATATGACAATAGTCAACTTCTCGTTCAGCGACCACACAAACTCTCTTAACGCGTCACTGTTTATCGATACTCACCGTATGGGCGATATTGCCCCCTTAAAGGACGGCGCGTTTATACTTGTAAACGGTTCTTATGAATTTGATAATTACAAAAAGGATTTTGTAGTAAAGCCGCGCGCCATGGCGCTTTTGCAGAAATACACCGAAAAGGATGAACACGAGGGCGAAAAGCGCGTTGAACTGCACTGCCACACCAATATGTCCGCAAAGGACGCGGTTTCCTCTGCCGACGCTATTGTAAGGCAAGCCTACGAATGGGGTCACAAGGCGATAGCCATTACCGACCACGGCGTTGTTCAGGCGTACCCTGCTGCCGCGGGCGCGGTTAAGGCAATACGCAAATCGGGCGGCGATTTTAAGGTTATTTACGGCGTTGAGTCTTATTTTGTGGATGACGTTAATAACGACGTAAAGGATTTAAACGCAAAGCAAACGGCGAAATTCCGCTACCACCAGATTATACTTGTTAAAAATCTCACGGGGCTTAAAAACCTTTATAAATTAGTGTCCGAGGCGCATTTGCACGATTTTCGCGGCAAGCCGCTCACAATGCGCAGTAAACTTGATAAGCTGCGCGAGGGACTTATTTTGGGCAGCGCCTGCGAGCAGGGCGAGCTGTACCGTGCGATAATCGATGAAAAGCCCGAGGATGAGCTTTTAAGAATTGCCGATTATTACGATTACCTGGAAATTCAGCCCCTCGGCAACAACGCGTTTATGGTGCGCGAGTCATCATACCCCGATAAAAAGGATAAGAAAACGGGAGCGGTTATACCCAACCGCTTTAAAAAGGTTACCGATTTTGAGGTTATAAAAAACTTTAACCGCAAGGTTGTTGAATTGGCGGATAAATTGGGCAAGCCGGTTGTAGCCACGGGGGACGTGCATTTTCTTAAAAAGAGCGATGATATAATACGCAAAATACTTATGGCGGGGCAGGGCTTTGAAGATTTTGACAATCAGGCGCCCCTGTACCTTAAAACGACCGATGAAATGCTTGCCGATTTTGATTACTTCGGTGAGCGCGCACGCGAATTTGTAATCGATAACCCGAATAAAATTGCCGATATGGTAGACGGCGATGTTATCCCTGTGCCCGACGGAAACTATCCCCCTGTAATTGAGGGGTCGGACGAGCTGCTGCACGATATTTGCTGGGATACCGCCCATAAAACCTACGGCGAAAATCTGCCCGAGGTGGTTGAAAAGCGCCTTGAAAAGGAGCTTAACTCCATTATCAACAACGGGTTTTCAATAATGTATATTTCGGCGCAAAAGCTTGTGGCATACAGCGAGGAAAACGGATATTTAGTAGGCTCGCGTGGTTCGGTAGGTTCTTCCTTTGCCGCTACCATGGCGGGTATTTCCGAGGTTAACCCCCTGCCGCCGCACTATGTTTGCCCCGAGTGTCAGTATAGCGAGTTTTTCCTAAAGGGCGAGGTAGGCTCGGGCTTTGACCTGCCCGAAAAAAAGTGCCCGAAATGCGGCGCTCAGCTTAACCGTAACGGGCACGATATTCCGTTTGAAACATTTTTGGGCTTTAAGGGCGATAAGGTGCCTGATATAGACCTTAACTTTTCGGATGAATTTCAAAACTCGGTGCAGAAATACACCGAAACCCTGTTCGGCAGTGAAAACGTGTTTAAGGCGGGCACCATTTCAACGGTTGCCGAAAAAACCGCCTACGGCTTTGCAAAGGCTTATGCCGAGAAAAAGGGCATAACCTTAAGCAACGCGGAATTAAACCGCCTTGCATCGCTTGTGGAAAAGGCGCAGATAAAGCAGACCACGGGTCAGCACCCGGCGGGTATGATAATTGTGCCCAAAACCAACACAATTTACGATTTCTGCCCCATACAGCACCCGGCGGACGACGTTAATTCCGATATTATAACCACGCATTTCGACTTCCACTCAATTCACGATACAATATTAAAGCTTGACGAATTGGGTCACGTTGTGCCTACTACATATAAATATCTTGAAGAGTATACCGGTATACCCGTAAACGATGTTTCGATGAGCGACCCCGAGGTTTACAGCCTGTTTACCTCAACCAAGGCGCTGGGCGTTGAGCCGGACGAAATAGATTCAAGAACGGGCACCTACTGTCTGCCTGAGTTCGGTACAAAATTCGTGCGCGAAATGCTTATTGACTGTCAGCCCAAAAACTTTTCCGATTTATTGCAGATTTCGGGTCTTTCCCACGGTACGGACGTTTGGCTCGGCAACGCAAAGGACCTTATTGATAACGGCACCTGCACGATTTCCGAGGTTATAGGAACGCGTGATAACATAATGGTGTACCTGATTCATAAAGGGCTTGAAGAGGGCAGAGCCTTTAAAATAACCGAGACCGTGCGTAAGGGTCTTGTGGCTAAGGGCAAGGTTTCGGCAGAGGACTGGAGCGCTATGGAGGACGATATGCGCTCGCACGGCGTGCCCGAGTGGTACATTGAAAGCTGCCACAAAATAAAGTATATGTTCCCTAAAGCTCACGCGGCGGCTTATGTTATTTCGGCACTGCGCCTTGCCTGGTACAAGGTGCACCGCCCGCTTGAATTTTACTGCGCTTACTTTACCGCCCGCCCTGAGGATGTGGACGTGCCCACCATAATGCAGGGTAAGCAGGCGGTAAGGCAGTATTTGCAGAATATTAAGGCAAAGGGCAAGGAAGCCAGCAAAAAAGAGCTTGACGTTTACAATAATATGCTTATATTCAACGAGATGATGTCCCGCGGAATAGAGGTTCTGCCGATTGATATTAAGCACTCGCACGCTATGAAATATCTGCCCGAAAACGGAAGGATGCGCCTGCCCTTCGGCGCGCTTTCGGGCGTGGGCGAAAAAGCGGCATACTCTATTTACGAGGCGGCGCAGAAGGGCGACTTTATATCGCGCGAGGATTTCCAGATAGAGGCGGGCGTTTCCAAAACCATTATTCAGAATTTGGCGGACTTAGGCGCTATGAACGAATTGCCCGATACCAACCAGATTTCTATGTTTTAATTTTACTCAGTCGGCGGTGATTATTATGAAACAAAGACCTGAACTTAAAAAAACGGCGTTTGCGGCGTATGCCGTTGTTGCGGTTTTATTTGTCGTGTTTTGTGTTTACATGCTTTGTTTTGAAAAAACCGACGTATTCAGTCCGCGCGAAAATTCCACATTTAAAGAAATAACCGATTACACAAAAACCGATATTTCCGCGCCCGACGCACCTATAGGAATAAAAAAGGAATACCGCTTTAAAACAAGCAAGGTAAACTCGGGAGATACAAGCCTTATGTTTTACGTCGGGCACAGCTATGTTGACGTAAGGTTTGACAATACGCTGATTTACAGCACAAGCGCGGCAAAGAGCAACCGCATAGGCGCATCTCCCACAAGCTATTGGGTGGTTATACCGCTTTCACGGCTTGATAATGACAAAGCGGTTACCGTTACCGTAACCCCCGTATTTAAAAGCGTTGAAAACAGAAAAATCAGCTTTATGCTGGGCTCAAGGTATGCGCTGTTTATGAAACAGCTTAAAGCCGACCTGCCGCAGCTGATTCTTTCGGCGCTTTGTATGGTTATGGGCGTTTTGCTTATTGTAGTTCAGCTTTACCTTATATTAAGAAAACGCACCGCCGTGTGGAATATATTTTTCCTGGGTAATTTTTCGCTGCTGCTCGGTATATGGCGCATAACCGATACGCGTTTTTCCGCCTTGATGTTTAAAAACTATACTATGCCCGTAGGGTACATAACGCTGGCGGCGCTTTTTACATTGGCAGCCCCCGTATTGCTGTATACCGATAAGCAATACAAGGAAAAGAGCTATATTGTGCTTGATATTGCCGCAATTGCAAGCTCTGTCATCTGTGCCGTCGCGCTTATTTGCCAGTTCCTTTCAATTGTTGAGCTGCGCCGAATTCTTATTGTCTGCCATATAATGCTTATTGTGGATATTCTCGTTATAATTTCCTCGGCGGTGTTTTACAACATCGGCGGAAAAAGAGACTTAGAGGCTGTTATTTTTACAGCACTTCTTATGACGGGCGGCATTTTGGATATAATAATTTTTTATCTTAAAGGCTCATCCTCGGGTATAATAATTACAATGGTGGCTTTTTTAATTTACTCGGTATACGAGCTTGTTGTAAGCCTTTTAAACATAAATAAAAAAGCATATATTGATTCAAAAACAAAACTTTTCAATAAGGCGTATTGGGAGGATCTGGTTAGGGACGTCTTCTCTGCCGAAGAACAAACCGCTATGATAATGTTTGACCTTAACGGTCTTAAGCACACAAACGATACGCTGGGTCACAATGCCGGCGATAAAATGATATTTGAATTTTCTTCAATTCTTAAAAAGGAGATAGGCTCAAAGGAGCTTTTATGCCGCTGGGGCGGCGATGAATTTGCGGCGTTTGTGCGAAACGCCGACCGTGAAAAAACAGATGAATATATTTCGGCTGTAAACAGCGCAGTTGCCGCCTATAACAGCTCGGGGCAGATACCCGAAATTCATTTTGCCTGCGGCTGTGCGCTGTCGTGCGATTTCCCGAACCTTTCGTGGAGCGAGCTGCTTTCCAAAGCGGACGAATATATGTATAAAAATAAGAAAAGCTGGTACAGTGAAAATTTAACCGATGTGCGTTAAAAATAAAGGACAATAATGTTAAAAAGCGCTTTTAAAGCCGCGTTCCCTAAAACGATTCCTATTTTGGCGGGCTTTCTGTTTTTGGGCTTTTCCTATGGCGTATATATGAATGTTTCGGGGTTCGTATTTGTTTACCCCATGGTTATGAGCGCGGTTATCTACGGCGGCTCTTTGGAATTTTTAACCGTTTCAATGCTGCTTTCCCCTTTTGCGCCGCTTCAGGTGTTTGCTGTAAGCCTGATGATTCAGGCACGGCATCTGTTTTACGGCATTTCAATGCTCGAAAAATTCAAAGGTACCGGGCTTAAAAAGCTCTACCTTATTTAATGCCTGCTGAACAATTCAAAAGTACCTTAGTGTGACAGGACTCGAACCTGTCGCGCCTACGAAACAAAATTTTGCATAATAC
>OLGA01000429.1_pt1 | contig 37936 bp, 32 predicted proteins | sample 1604881 | NCBI WGS metagenome assembly OLGA01 (sample SAMEA3888896, study PRJEB22519) | human gut metagenome | biome: human gut; feature: human-associated habitat; material: faeces | place: Denmark | collected 2009 | reverse complement strand
GAGCGTCAGCAGTCTCGTCCACGCGCTCGAGGAGGAGCTGGGCATCACGATCTTCACACGCTCCTCCTCCGGCATCGCCATCACAAACGAAGGGCGGCAGCTGCTCAAGTTGAGCAACAAGCTCCTGCGCGACGCGGACTACATTGACGAGTACTTCCAGCGCAGCGCCGAGGGTCCGAAGCCGTCGTTTTTCATCAGCAGCCAGCACTATGACTTCGTTGTGAGCGCGTTTGAGGAGTTCGTCGGCGGCCTCGACGACGACCGCTACACGCTCGGGCTGAACCAGAACCAGACCTCCGTCGTCATCGAGAGCGTGCGCAAGCAGTCGAGCGACCTCGGCGTGATTTTCCTCTCGGACGTGAACCGGCGGCACATGGAGCGGGTGCTGGAGGACAATAATCTCGCCTTCCACCGGCTCGTCCAGGCGCGGCCGCACGCGTTTCTCTCCGTGACGCACCCGCTCGCCGGGCGCAGGAGCATCCGCACGGACGAGCTGATGGAATATCCCTGCATCGTCTATGAGCAGACGGCGGACTCACCCGGCTTTTTCTCCGAGGAGATGATGCTGCCGAACTTCTACCCGCCCAAGGTCGTCTACATCAGCGACCTCTATGTGAGCACCGCGCTCATGCGCAGCTGCAACGCCTACGACGTCGGCACGGGCGTCATCTCGCCGCGGCTCGCGCGCGAGGTCGCCTGCGTCCCCATCGAGACGGAGGACACCGTCGACATCGGCTGGATCAGCATCCGCGCCCTGCGGCCGATCGAGGAGGCGTTCCTCGCGTGCATGAAACGCCACATCCTCGCCGCGCAGGGGTAAAGCTTTTTCCTATGGACGGCGATAGGGATCGGGTATTTCTGCTTTCACCGGAAATATGCTATGCTGGGATACAGGAAAAGCCGTATCCCAGCATATTTTTATGGAGGTGTTATTATGAGCCAGCTGAAGCTGCGACATCCCGACCTGCAGGCGGACAGCCTGCACTTTGACACGCTGGAGGTGCACGCGGGTGAGCCGCGCGACGCCTACGGCGCGCTGATCCCGCCGATCTACCAGACCTCGACGTTCTATTTTGACTCCACCGACGACGCGGTGAAGGCCTGCGATGACTACGCCGAGAGCTTCGCCTACAGCCGCATCACGAACCCCTCGCAGGACTATCTCGAACAGAAGCTGGCCGCCCTCGAGCACGGCAAGGGTGCCGTGGCCTACGCCTCCGGCATGGGTGCCGTCTCCGGCGCGCTGTTCGCGGAGCTCAAGTGCGGCGACCACGTCATCTTCACCAAGGCGAAATACTCCGGCACGGAGGACATCACGATCGACTGGCTCCCGCGCTTCGGCATCGAGCACGACAGCTTCGACGCCGCCGACCTCAGCCAGCTCGAGCCGCTCATCCGTCCGAATACGCGTGTCATCTACGTCGAGACGCCCGCAAACCCCACGATGGTGCTCGTCGCCCTGCAGGCCGTGGCCGAGATTGCGCACCGCCACGGCGCGAAGCTCTTCGTTGACAACACCTTCGCCACGCCCATCAACTGCCGCCCGTTTGAATGGGGCGCGGATATCGTCGTACACTCGACGACCAAGTATATGGACGGGCACGCAGGCGCCATCGGCGGTGCGATCGTCGACTCCGGGAGCTTCGACTGGACGAAACACCCGGACAAATACCCCGGCCTGTGCACGCCCGACGAGAGCTATCATGGCGTGACATATACCGAGCACTTCGGCCTTGCGGGTGCGTATATCACAAAGGCGACCGTCCAGCTCATGCGCGATCTCGGCGCGATCCAGTCCCCGCAGAGCGCGTATTATCTGAATCTCGGCCTCGAAAGCCTGCACGTGCGCATGAAACGACACTGCGAAAACGCGCAGCGGGTCGCGGAGTTTTTACAGCAGCATGAAAACGTCTCGTGGGTGCAGTTCTGCGGCCTGCCGGGCGACAAATATTACGAGCTGGGGCAGAAATACCTGCCGCACGGCTCCTGCGGCGTCGTGAGCTTCGGCGTAAAAGGCGGACGGGCCGCAGCCGAGGCCGTCATGGGACGGCTCAAAATTGCGTCCATCGAGACGCACGTGGCCGACTCTCACACCTGCTGCCTGCACCCGGCTTCCACCACGCACCGGCAGATGAACGCCGAGGAGCTGCTGGCCGCAGGCGTCCGCGAGGATCTGATCCGCTATTCCTGCGGCCTGGAGGACGCGGAGGATCTGATCGCCGATCTCGATCAGGCGCTGCAATAATCTCAGAAAGGAATCCACGCCATGCCCATTATGATCCCGAACGGTCTGCCGGCGGCGAAAACGCTGGCGGACGAGAATATTTTCGTCATGAACGAGACGCGGGCCGTCACGCAGGACATCCGCCCGCTGCAAATTCTCGTTCTGAATCTCATGCCCACCAAAATCGCCACAGAGACGCAGCTGTCGCGGCTGCTCGGCAACACGCCGCTGCAGGTGGAGCTGGAGCTCATCCACACGGACAGCCACGAATCCAAAAACACGTCCCGCGAGCATCTGCTGAAATTCTATCAGACGTTCGAGGACGTGCGCGACCGCTGGTTCGACGGGCTGATCATCACCGGTGCGCCCGTGGAGCAGATGCCGTTTGAGCAGGTCGAATACTGGCCGGAGCTGTGCCGCATCATGGAATGGAGCCGGACGCACGTGCACAGCACGTTCCACATCTGCTGGGGCGCGCAGGCAGGGCTTTATTATCACTACGGCATCGGGAAGGTCGATCTGCCCGAAAAGCTCTTCGGTGTCTATCCGCATGTGGTCGAGCGGCGCTCGTCCATGCTCATGCGCGGATTCGACGATGTGTTCATGGTGCCCCACTCGCGGCACACGAGCGTCCGCCGCGAGGATATCGAGCGCTGCGGCAAGCTGAAAATCCTCGCCTCGTCCGAGCAGGCCGGGGTCTACGCCATGGCGACCGAGGGCGGTCGGCAGATCTTCATCACCGGTCACTCGGAATACGACGCGCGGACGCTGGAGTCGGAATATCTGCGCGATAAAAACGCCGGACTTCCCATCCATGTGCCGGAGAATTATTACCCGGACGACGACGACACGAAGCCGCCCATGGTCACATGGCGCAGTCACGCAAACCTCCTGTACCAGAACTGGCTCAACTACTTCGTCTACCAGACCACGCCGTACGACCTCTCGGCCATCCGGCCTGTGTAAGGATAAAAAGCGCCGCTCCTTGCCGTGCACAGCAAAGAGCGGCGGTGTCTATGCGGGGCATTCACGCCAAAGGCTCAACTTTGAATAAAGCGAAGATTCGTAGGGGCGGACGCTCTGTCCGCCCGCGCGGATTGCAGTCTTTATCTGAAAATTGACGGCGAAACCGTATGCACCTGCATACTTGACTGTAGGGGCCGATGCCTACATCGGCCCGATTGGAAGTTGCAAATTCTCCGCAGATTTCCGTAAAACCGGTACATTCTGCCGGGCCGATGTAGGAATCAGCCCCTACACTCGCTTTAGGATGTGCATACGGATTCGCCGTAGATTTCTAAAAAAGCACTGCTTCCCGCAGGCGGACAGAGTCGTCCGCCCCTACGCTGGAAAGAGCCAGTGCTTCGCAGAAAAACGGGATCTTAGCACGGCCTGCCGCCCTATCACGCCCGGTTAAAGCTTAAAAATCTGGTGCCCTGGAAGGTGAGGCTTCCCCGGTCGCCCTCGACGAGATAGCCGTAGTCGCGGTCGGGGATGCTGAGCTCCATCCGGTCGCCGCTTTCGACCTGGAACGTCGCGTAGTACCACGTGGACGAATGGCTCATGTGGCTGTTCGCGTCGTGGTGGCGCGTGACCTCCATCCGCTTGGAGACGACCGTGGCCTGCACGGTCAGGCGCGGGGACTTATTATTCTTGTGCCACTGGCCGACATTGCGCACAAGCGTCGCAATGATCACGCCCAGAATCAGCACAAACATCACCGTGAACAGCACGGGAAACACCGAATCAAAAAAACCGAAGCCGAACATGGAGAAATCCTCTCTTTCTGTTTTTGTCTATAGTATCAGACGCAGACTCGCCGCGCAAGTTCCCCAGCCCGAAAAAGAAAAAACTTGTGCAGATTCCCCTTTGATTTTTTTCGCCGTCTGTGCTATGATTTCCCTGTTGTGTAGCAGTCTTGCGTAAGTCCAAACGGACTTGCGCAATTTTTTTATGTCTGGAGGAAAACAAAATGAAAGAAAAACAGAACACCGCGCTCGGCACAGCCCCGCTCGGCAGGCTGATGCTGAAGTTTGCCCTGCCATGCACCGTCTCGCTGCTGGTCGGGGCGCTTTACAACATCGTCGACCAGATCTTTATCGGCTGGGGCGTCGGGTATCTCGGCAACGGCGCGACAAATGTCGTGTTCCCGCTGACCGTTCTGGCGCTCGGTCTTGCCGTCATGATCGGCGACGGCGCGTGCAGCTATGTGTCGATCTGCTTCGGCAGGAATCAGCCGGAGAACGCAAACCGCGCCGTCGGCAGCGCCGTGACGCTGAGCGTGCTGGTGGGCATCGCAGCCGCGGTGCTCTATGCCGTGTTCCAGATGCCGCTTCTGACGCTGTTCGGCGCGACGGAGGCGAATTTCGGCTATGCGAAGGAATATTTCACCTGCATCACCATTGGCATTCCCATCTATGTCTTCGGACAGGCGATCAACCCCATCATCCGCTCGGACGGCAGCCCGCAGTTCGCCATGCTCTCCATGCTGGCGGGTGCGGCCGCGAACTGCATTCTGGACCCGATCGCGATTTTTGTTCTGCACTGGGGCGTGATGGGCGCAGCCGCCGCAACGGTGGCCGGACAGGTCATCACGGCGGCAATGGGCGTATGGTACCTGCTCCACACAAAGGCGCTGCGCCTGAAAGCGGACGATTTTAAGCTGCGCGGCCGAATTCTCGGCGCGTATCTGCCGCTGGGCCTTTGCAGCTTTCTTGCGCAGATCTCTCTGGTCATCGCCATGGCCGCGACGAACAATATGCTGGTCCGATACGGCGCTTCCAGCAAATACGGCGCGGATATCCCGCTGACGGTGCTCGGCATCGTGATGAAGGTCTTTCAGATCATCATCTCCATCACCATCGGCATGGCCGCAGGCTGCATCCCCATCGTGGGATACAATTACGGCGCGCAGCTGCTGCGCCGCTGCCGGAGCGTTCTGTGGCGGCTGATGGGCGCGGAATTCCTGCTCGGCGTGCTCGCGCTGCTCATTACGCAGCTCTTCCCGCGTCAGATCATCGGCCTGTTCGGCTCGGAATCGGAGCTGTATAACGAGTTTGCGGTCATGACCTTCCGCGTGTATCTGTGCATGCTGCCGCTTGCGACGGTCAATAAGGCTGCGTTCATCTTCATGCAGGCTATGGGCAGGCCGGTCGAATCGGCGGGACTGTCGTTTTTCCGCGAGGTTCTGCTGGCCGTGCCGCTTGTGATGCTGCTGCCGAGGGTGTTCGGACTGATGGGCGTTCTATACTCCATGCCCGTCGCGGATATTCTTACATTCTTCGCCTCCTGTTTCGTCCTCCTGCGTACCGACCGGCAGCTGCGAAAATAACGCTTGCATTTTTGTGTCCCCGTGTTATACTGAGTATGAAATTTCATACTCAGTATAACTTTTATAAAAAGGAGAGATCTTCATGGCGATGCAGTTCCCGAAGGGGAAATTCATCAGTCTGGTCAAGGTCGGCGAGAAGGGACAGATCGTCATTCCCAAGGGGGCGCGCGAACTGTTCGGGATTCAGCCGGGCGACCAGCTTTTGCTCATGGCCGACAAAAAGCGCGGCATTGCGCTGGTCGGCATGGACGATCTGCACGTGCCGGATTCGCTGTTCCGGCTGGCAAAGGAGGCGGACGACGATGGAAATTCTGAGGCTTGACGGCCTTTGCAAGCAGTATCCGGCCTTCCGGCTGGACAATGTCTCGTTCTCCATGGAACAGGGAACGATCATGGGCCTCATCGGCCGCAACGGCGCGGGCAAGACCACGACGCTCAAATCCATGCTCCATCTGGTGCACCCGGACGCCGGGAAGATCACGATCTGCGGACTGGATATGGACACGGACGAGCGCGCCATCCGGTCGCGCATCGGCTTCGTCTCCGGCGGCGCGTCATATTACCAGCGCAAGCGCCTGCGGGAGCTGACGGACGTGACGAAGGACTTCTATCCCGGCTGGGACGGCGAACGCTACGCCCGGCTCGTCCGGCAGTTTTCGCTGGACGAGCGCAAGCGCGTGTGCGAGCTGTCCGAGGGCATGAAGGTCAAGTACCAGCTGGCTGTTGCGATGTCGCACAAGGCGGAGCTGCTGATTCTCGACGAGCCGACGTCCGGCCTCGACCCCGTCTCGCGCGACGAGCTGCTGGACACGTTCCTGACGCTCTGCGAGCAGGAGGGCGTGTCGATCCTCTTCTCCACGCACATCACGTCCGACCTCGATGCCTGTGCCGACACGATCACCTACATCCAGTCTGGCCGTGTCGCCGTCAGCGGAAAGAAGCAGGCGCTGACCGGCGCGTATCTGTCCGTACAGGGGCCGGACGCCGCCTGCGGCGCGGCACTGCGCGCAAGGCTCATCGGCGCGCGCAGCCACAAGGGCGAGCTGGACGCGCTCATCCGCGCGGAGGATGCAGGACTTGCCGCCGGGCTTGCGATCAGCCCGGCAAATCTGGAACAGATCATGGTACATCTGGAACGGGAGGCGGAAGCATGAAGCTGCTGATCAAAAAGGAATGGAAGCTGACCGTCACGCCGGTGCCGCTGCTGTTTTTGCTGCTGAGCGCGCTGGTGCTCGTGCCGAGCTATCCGTATTACGTAACGTTTTTCTACAATGCCCTCGGCATTTTCCTCATGCTGCAGGCCGCCCGCGAGAACCGGGACGTGTATTACATGGCGCTGCTGCCGCTCACGAAGCGCGATCTGGTCCGGGCGCGGTTTTCGACCATCGTGACGCTCCAGCTTCTACAGGCGCTCGTCTGCGTTCCGTTCATGCTCCTCCGCAGGGGCTATGCGGAGATCAATAACCCGGTCGGCATCGAGGCAAATCTGGCCTTCCTCGGCTTCGGCTTCATGCTGATGGGTCTGTTTGATCTGGTGTTTCTGCCGATACACTACAAAAACGGCTACGATCTCGGCAAGCCGTTTGTCATTTCCAGCATCGTGCTGTTCTTCGCCATCGTGCTGCTGGAGGCGCTCGACCACATCGTCCCGTACATGAAAACCGTCTGCGAAAGCTACGCCTCCGCAGACCTCGTCCGCCAGCTGCCCGTTCTGCTCGGCGGCATGGCCGTCTACGCGCTGGAGGTCTGGCTCGCCTACCGGAAATCCGCCGCCCGGTTCGAAAAGGTCGATTTGTAAGCCTAGGGTGTATCTGAAAACTCATGATGTGACCGGCAGCGAGGGATTTTTGCGTTGCGCAAGACATTTTTTCGCAGGAATACTGACGTATTTCAAGGAAAAATGACGCGGCGCACCGCAAAAAGGCCCGCTGTCCGGGTGCGTTGGGAGTTTTCAGATACACCCTAGGTATTGTGCGCACGGGGCTGTCTCAAACATCCTTTTGAGACAGCCCCGTTTTTTGCGTCAGCAGCTGCCGGCTTTTGTTTCCCGGCGTCCGCATTGTGCGGACGGCCGGGATTTTTTTGATTTCTGCGGCGGACAGACTGCGAAAATCCTGCATTTTTTGTGAGGTCCGCAATTTTTTTGCATATCGTTTATAAATGCTTCACAAATCCTGCGCATAAAGGCGCTATAATCAGCGTAATCGAAACAAAGAGGAAGTGAGCTGCATGGGAACAGATCCGTATCAGGTGCTGGGCGTGTCTCCGAACGCATCGGAGGACGAGATCCGGCAGGCGTACCGCAGGCTGGCAAAGCAATACCATCCCGATCTGAATCCCGGCGACAAGACGGCTGCGCAGAAAATGAACGAGATCAACGCGGCCTATGACGCGATCAAGAACCCGCAGGCTTACCGTCAGCAGCAGGCGCAGCAGCAAGCCCAGCAGCAGGCCCGGCAGCAATACAGCCAGGCCGGTTATCAGGAGTACAATCCCTTCGAGGATCTCTTCCGTTCCTGGGGCGCGCAGAGCCAGTCGGACGACTGGCAGCAGGAAAGCCGGAACGGCTGGCAGACCTGGTATACCTACCGTCCCTCCGGCGAAGAACAGCAGGAGGACAACGACAGCCTTGGCGGCTACCGCTGGACGTATCACCGCACCCGCCGCCGCGGGAATTTTCTCGTGCGGCTGCTCGGCATTTATCTGCTGATCCAGATCGTCGCCATGCTGTTCGGCAGCTGCGGCTATCGCGGTGCGTATTATGACCCGTACTACTACCGCAATTACAGCTACAGCGATTCCGGAACCTATTCCGGTCAGAGCCAGTCGCAGACCGGCTCCGACACAGGCTCCGGCAGCTGGTATTGAGCGCACCTATCTCACAGGAGGAACTCCGTATGTCCAGAACGATCGGTATTGATCTCGGCACCACCAACAGCTGCGTGGCTGTGATGGAGGGCGGCGAGCCTGTTATCATCCCCAACGCCGAGGGCGGACGCACGACGCCGTCTGTCGTCGCGTTTTCCAAGACCGGAGAGCGTATGGTCGGTCAGATCGCAAAGCGGCAGGCCGTCACGAACCATGACCGCACCATTTCTTCCATCAAGCGCCAGATGGGCACCAACTACAAGGTTTCCATCGACGGCCATAAATACACGCCGCAGGAAATTTCCGCGATGATCCTGCAAAAGCTCAAGACGGACGCGGAAGCCTTCCTCGGCGAACCCGTCACCGACGCCGTCATCACTGTCCCGGCCTATTTCACCGACGCGCAGCGGCAGGCGACGAAGGACGCGGGCAAGATCGCGGGGCTGAACGTCCAGCGCATCATCAACGAGCCGACGGCAGCCGCCCTTGCCTACGGCATCGATAAGGAGCAGTCGCAGAAGATCATGGTCTATGATCTCGGCGGCGGCACGTTCGACGTGTCCATTCTCGATATCTCGTCCGGCGTGATTGAGGTGCTGGCCACGGCGGGCAACAACCATCTGGGCGGCGACGATTTTGACCAGTGCATCGTCGACTATCTCGTCTCCGAGTTCAAAAAGCAGACGAAGATCGACCTGACGCGCGACCCCGCCGCCATGCAGCGCGTGCGGGAGGCCGCCGAAAAGGCCAAGATCGAGCTTTCGTCCATGACGCAGACGACCGTGGAGCAGCCGTATATCGCCGTCGGCAAGCAGGGGCCGCTGCATATGGAGATCCCGCTCACGCGGGCAAAATTCAACGATCTGACCTACCATCTCGTGCAGGCCACGCGCGAGCCGGTCAATCAGGCCATCAACGACTCCGGCGTATCCATTTCGCAGATCAGCAAGGTTCTCATGGTCGGCGGTTCGAGCCGCATCCCGGCGGTGCAGGATCTGGTGCAGTCGATGACAGGCTCTCTGCCGTTCAAGGGCATCAACCCCGACGAGTGCGTCGCCATGGGCGCGTGCTTGCAGGCGGGCGTTCTGTCCGGCAGCGTGAAGGGCCTTCTGCTGCTCGATGTGACGCCGCTGTCGCTCGGCATCGAGACGCTGGGCGGCGTGTGCACGCGCATCATTGAGCGCAACACGACGCTCCCCATCCGCAAGAGCCAGATCTTCACGACGGCCTCCAGCTTCCAGTCGTCCGTCGATATCCACGTTTTGCAGGGCGAACGCCCCATGGCGCACCAGAATAAGGAGCTTGGCCGCTTCCAGCTGACCGGCATCCGCCGCGCCCCCAGAGGCGTTCCGCAGATCGAGGTCACGTTCTCCATCGACGCCAACGGCATCGTGAACGTCTCGGCCAAGGATCTCGACACCGGCAAGGCCCAGCAGATCACCATCACCGCCTCAAGCAACATGAGCCGCGAGGACATTGACCGCGCCGTGCGCGACGCGCAGCGCTATGCTGCCGAGGACGCGAAGCTCAAGGCCGAGGCCACCGCCCGCGACCGCTGCGAACAGATGATCTTCCAGGCCGGAAACGCGAAAAATGTTTCCAAAGAGGACAAAACGCGTCTGGCTGAGGCCGTCAAGACTGCCCGCCGCGCCGTCAAGTCCAAGGATCCCGCGCAGATGAACGGCGCCTCCGATCAGCTGGAGGCGCTTCTGAACGAGGCCGGCGTGCACATCGACCCGAACGCGGAATACCACGGCTCGGCCCGCTATGAAAACCCGAACAATGACTTCACCGACAACGCCGTCGACGCGGAGTTCGAGGAAATGAACTGATATCTGCCGTTTAGACTGCAAAATTCCCCCGGTTTTCCGCTTGGAAACCGGGGGATACGTTTCTCCGACAGGGATTGTTTTTTACACACTTCTGTGATACACTGTAAAAGCTGCGCGCTGCGCAGCAGATCGGAGAAAAGACATGAGTCAAAAAGGGCATACAAGAAGCACATTTTCCGGGAAGCTCGGCTTTGTTCTGTCAGCGGCGGGCGCGTCCGTTGGCCTTGGGAACATCTGGCGCTTCCCGTATCTGGCCGCGAAATACGGCGGCGGGATCTTCCTGCTGGTCTATATCCTGCTGGCCATGACGTTCGGCTATACCATGATCGTCGCCGAGACGTCTCTGGGCCGCATGACGGGCAAAAGCCCGGTCGGTGCGTTCAAGGCGTTCGGGAACTCCGGCTGGCTGCGGTTCGGCGGGTGGATCAACGCAATTATTCCGATCCTGATCGTGCCGTATTACTCGGTCATCGGCGGCTGGGTCGTCAAATATCTGGCCGATTACGCGCTCGGGCGGAGCAGTGCGCTGGCCGCCGACGGCTATTTTTCCGCGTTTATCTCCAACGGCGTCCCGGCGGAGGTCTGCTTCGTCGTGTTTGCCGCGCTGACGCTGACGATCATCTTCGCTGGCGTGGAAAACGGCATTGAGCGCGTGTCGAAGTTCATGATGCCGGTGCTGGTCGTGCTGTCCGTGATCATCGCGGTCTATTCCGTGACGCGGCCCGGCGCGCTGGAGGGCGTAAAATATTTTCTCGTGCCGAACCTCGCGCATTTCTCGTGGATGACGGTCGTAGCGGCCATGGGGCAGATGTTCTATTCGCTGTCCATCGCCATGGGCATTCTGATCACGTTCGGCTCGTACATGAAAAAGGACATTTCCATCGAAGGCTCGACGCGCAACGTGGAGATTTTCGACACGGCCATCGCCATCATGGCAGGCCTGATGATCATTCCCGCCGTGTTCGCGTTCTCCGGCGGCGACCCCGACGCACTGAAGGCCGGGCCTTCTCTGATGTTTGTCACGATCCCGAAGGTCTTCGATTCCATGGGCCTCGGTACGCCGATCGGCATTCTGTTTTTCCTGCTGGTGCTGTTTGCCGCGCTGACAAGCTCCATTGCGCTGACGGAGAGCGCCGTGTCCACCTTCCAGGACGAGCTTGGCTGGGGCCGGAAAAAGTCGACTGCCATCGTCGGCGTCGTGATGCTGGTGCTCGGCAGCCTGTCGTCGCTCGGCTATGGGCCGCTGGCGGGCGTGCGGATCCTCGGGATGCAGCTGCTGGATTTCTTTGATTTCCTGACAAACTCCGTCATGATGCCCATCGCGGCCATTACCATCTGCCTGCTCGTCTCGCGGGTCGCCGGTGTGGGCCGCATTGAGCAGGAGATCCTGCTCAGTGAGCCCAGATTCCGCCGGAAGCGGGTCTTCAACGCCATGATCCGTTTCCTCTGCCCGTTCTTCGCCGCGATCATCCTCATCAGCTCCGTCGCAAACGCCTTCGGCTGGATCTCCATGTGACAGCAAACCGCCCCGCCAGTTGGCGGGGCGGCATTTTCAAAGAAACCGGCGGACCGGGTCATCCGCCTCTATAAAACGTATAAGATCAGCGTCAGAAGTTCTGAGCTGTTTCAAATTACACGGGAAAGATCCAAGAAAACCGAAGGGGTTTTCTTGGTCGCTTCAAGGAGGTCCGGAGGGAAATCGAAATCCCTCCGGGCTCGTTTTCTTTTCCCAATCTTTTCTTTTGGAGAAGCAAAAGAAAATGCTGGACTGCAGTCGCAAATTTGCCGCAGTGTATCAGCCTTTGAACAGCTTCCCAAAAACGCCGTAGGGGCCGATGCCCACATCGGCCCGGAAGCCCATCAGGGGATGGAGAGCATGAAATCTCCTTGACAAATCCGCTCTACAGTTGTAGAATCAAAACATACTACAAATGTAGAAGGAGGGCTTCTGATGGCGGATGCAATGCGGACGCTGCCGGATGCGGAGCTGGAGGTCATGCAGGCGATCTGGGCCTGTGAAGAGCCGGTGAAGCGGGCGGCGATCAGTGCGATTTTGGACCGGACGCACCCGATGGCGCCGACGACGCTGCTGACGGTCTTGTCCCGGCTGGCAGACAAGGGCTTTGTGCGGATCGAAAAGACCGGGCGCAGCGCCGAATACCGGCCGCTGGTCGCAAAAGAGGACTATCTTGCCCGGCAGGGGCGGAAATTCTACGATAAGCTCTGCGGCGGAAGCGTGTCGGCCTTTGCCGCCGCGCTCAGCGCCAGCGGGCTGACGGCGGAGGAGCTGGCACAGCTGCGCGAGCTGCTGCGGGAGGATGCGCTATGAGCACGACACTGGCCTTCCGGCTGATCTTGGGGCTGGTCGTCGGCGGCGTCCTCACCTGCAGCGTCTGGGACCGGAGCTATACAGAGCTCGAGGAACGACCCGCAGACGAGGACACAAGGACCGGCATGCCCCGCTTCCGCAGCTTTGCCGCAGTGGAGACGCTGCCGACCATGCTGGTGATGTATCTGGCCATCAGCCTTGCGATCGGCGGGCGGGAGATGGCGGTGCAGTATCTGCTGGGGCTGCTGCTGCGCGTGTTTTTGCTGATCGGCGTGTATTACGTGCTGCTGCTGGCCGTCATGCCGCTGCTGCGGCGGCATATTTCTGCCCGTGTGTGCGCGGTCTTGTGGCTGCTGCCGGGGTATCTGTACTTTTTGGCCCAAGTGAGCAGCGTCCAGCGCGCAGACCCGGGCGGCGAGCGGATGCTCGTCCTGCACGCGTCCGGGACGCTCGTGACGGTGCTGCTGGCCGTCTGGGCGGCCGGGGCGATCGGGGTGTTTGCGTGGAAGATCATCTCCCACCTGCGCTTCCGCCGCCGCGTGCTGAAAGACGCCGTCGTTGTCACGGACGAGCAGACGCTCGCCGTCTGGCAGGCGGAGCTGGCGCGCGCCTGGCTCGGGGAGACGAAGTGGACGCTCGTCCGCGCGCCGCAGCTCACGACGCCGCTGTCGATCGGCCTGTTTCAGAAGACCACCTGCGTTGCCCTGCCCGCGTGCAGCTACACCCCGGAGGAGCTTTCGCTCATCCTGCGCCATGAGATCATCCATCTCAGCCGCCGGGACCCGGCCTCGAAATTTTTTATGGTCTTCTGCACGGCCATGTGCTGGTTCAATCCCCTGATGTGGGTCGCCATGCGCAAAAGCGCGGACGATTTTGAGCTCAGCTGCGACGAATCCGTCCTCCTGGCCCAGCCGCAGCCCGTCCGGAGGCAGTACGCAGAGCTGCTGTTAAAGACCGCGGGCGACGAGCGCGGCTTCACCACCTGCCTGTCCGCCACGGCCAGCGCCCTGCGCTATCGGCTCAAAAACATCATGGCGCCGGGGAAGAAGCACACGGGCGCGCTCCTCGTCGGGCTGACGTTTCTGCTGCTGACGCTCTGCGCCGGGCATGTGGCGCTGGCCTACGACGCGCAGCCCGGTGCGGCGCGGATCTTCGACGGCCGGCCGCCGGAAGACTTCTCCCTGCGCTATGTGGACGTATGGAATGATGACCGCGGCAGCGGCACCGACTTTGGCTGCACGGACGAGGCGGCGCTCAAGGACTATCTCGCCGCGCTGCAGCTGGAGACCTATACGGAAGCGCTCGACCGATACGGCGAGGCGCGCTCGCTGCAGCTGCTGTTTGACGCGCCGGAGGGCACGCTGAGCGTGACGCTGACTGACAACCAGTCCATCCACGTGACGCGCCTGTGGCTGAAAAACGCCCCGAGCGAGAGCTATTATCTGGCCGAGCCCATCGACTGGCAGCTGCTGGACCGGCTCATCGTCCCGCGGCCGGCGCTGCGGGTCTGGTTCAGCCTGCCGGGGCAGGATGAAGACAGCTGCTTCTTTGCCGGGGTCTATTCCATGACGCAGACGCTGCCGGACGGGACCGTGCAGGTCCTGCAGGAGCCGGATGAAGGAAACTACAGCGCCTTCGGCACGACCGGCGGCGGAAGGACCGTGCGGCTGGAGTTCGGGCAGACGCTGCTGGAGCCCTATACCGTCACCTGCCAGACGCCGGACGGCAGCGAACGCCGGATCTTCACGCAGGACGAGCTGCGCGGCGGCCGCGTGCCGCTGCTGCCGGGTGAGAGCGCCGATTATACCGTCGCCGCCCGCCTGCAGGGCGAAGACGGCAGCACTTACGACGCCGTCTTCTGCTTCCGCTACGACCGCCTGGCGGGCGAAACGTGAATTTTGTACGATACAAGCGAAAGCGCACCGTTTTTGCGGTGCGCTTTTTTGCTGCCGGATTGCAAAAAAGGGGCGAATCTGCTATAATCAATTATTCAGTATATGCAGTTCGGAGGATATGCACATGGAACGCAAACCCGTTGTGATCGCGCAGGAGGCGCTGGAGAAGGAAGCCGCTGTCTGCGAGCAGATCAAAGCCCTTTGGGCCTCGCGCGGCAGGACGCCGCGGGCCTTTGTCGATACATACGGCTGCCAGCAGAACGAGGCGGATTCCGAACGCATCCGCGGGATGCTGCGCGCAAGCGGGTATGAGATCGTGGACACCGAAGAGGGCGCGGACTGCATCGTTATCAACACCTGCGCCATCCGCGAACACGCGGAAACGCGCGTCTACGGCAACGTCGGCGCGCTGGTGCACACCAAGGCCCGGCACCCGGAGCAGAAAATTTTTCTCTGCGGCTGCATGATGGGCCAGCCGCAGGTCGTCGAGCGCATCAAAAACAGCTACCGCCATGTTGACGGCGTGTTCAACCCGCACGAATTATGGCGCTTCCCGGAGCTGCTGCAAAGCGTGCTGCGCACGAACAGGCGCATTTTTGCCGTGGACGATTCCGCGGGCAATATTGCAGAGGGTATCCCCGTCGTGCGCTCGTCCGATCTCAAGGCGTGGGTGTCGATCATGTACGGCTGCAACAATTTCTGCTCGTACTGCATCGTGCCGTATGTGCGCGGGCGGGAGCGTTCGCGCGAAATGAGCGCGATTGTGGCGGAAGCCGAAGCCCTGCGCGACAGTGGCGTGAAGGAAATCATGCTGCTGGGGCAGAATGTGAACAGCTACGGCAAGGGACTCCACACGCCCGTCACGTTCGCCCAGCTGCTCAAAGCGCTGGATGATGTTGGTATCCCGCGCATCCGCTTCATGACCAGCCATCCGAAGGACTTGTCCGACGAGCTGATTGATGTGATGGCGCATTCCAAGCACATCCTGCCGCAGTTCCACCTGCCGGTGCAGCACGGTAACGATGAAATCCTCCGCAGGATGAACCGCCACTACAACCGCGCGCAGTACCTTGACCGCGTGCGCAAGCTGCGCGAGGCGATTCCGGCTATCGGCCTGACGACGGATATTATCGTCGGCTTCCCCGGCGAGACGGAGGAGCAGTTTCAGGACACACTGTCCCTTGTGCGCGAGGTCGGCTATGACAGCGCGTTCACCTTCATCTATTCGCCCCGGACGGGTACGGGCGCGGCGAAAATGCCGAACCAAGTGCCGGAAGACGTGTCCTCCCGCCGCATTCAGGAGCTGCTGAAAGTGCAGGAGGAATGCCAGAAGAAGGCGCTCAAGCGGTTCATCGGCACAGAAGAAGAGGTGCTGGTGGAGGGACTCAGCCGCCGCAGCGACACGGATGTGTCCGGCCACGGGCTGCACGGACTGTCCGTCACGTTCCCCGGCACGGAAAGCGACGTGGGCGAAATCGTCCGCGTGAAGATTGTGGGCGCGAAGAACAACACGCTCACGGGTGAAAGAATTTGAACGGGCAGCAAATCAGAAAGGACAATCAATATGAAAGAAGTTATGATGTGCGCGCAGAAGCTGGCGGAAGCCATTCTGAACAGCGACGTTTACCAGCATATGCACACGCTGGAAGAGCAGGTGACGCAGGACGAAGACGCGACGAAGGCGATTGCCGCCTACATGGAAAAGCGCACGGCGGTCGAACAGGCGATGCGCAAGCCGGACATCGACCCGTCGCAGCTTGCCGAAGCCGCGCAGGAACTGGAAGACGTGCAGCAGGCGATGAACGACTGCCCCATCATCCGCGACATGCGGGACGCGCAGAAGAAGTATCAGGACATGATGGACAACGTGAACCGCATCCTGCGCCTTGTCGTCACCGGCGAAACGGAAGACGACAAAGGCGGTCAGCCCACCTCCGGCTGCACCGGCAACTGCGCCTCTTGCGGCGGCTGCCACTAATTCGGAACAAACAGGAAGATTATCTCTGGAAACATGCCCTTATGGGTTAGAAATCAAGCAAGCCAGCCGAAAAGCCCCTCCTGCCCGCAAGAAACTTTGACGGCGGGGGGAGTCCAGAGGGGGCTGAAGTCCAGACTTGCACCCTCTTCAGCCCCCTCTGGGCGCTCTTTGGTTACTTTCTGGCGCGCCAGAAAGTAACAACTTCGCGTCCGCAGACGCGACGGGAGCAGCAGAAGAAAACAGCTTGGTTTTCAACCCAATCAAGCCAAAGTAAAGCATGTTTCATAAAAACAGCAAGTTAAACAGAAACAAGAACGAAAGCGGGGAACAGACATGGCGAGCGTCACACCGATGATGCAGCAGTACCTTGATACCAAGGCGGAATATAAGGACTGCATTCTTTTCTTCCGCCTCGGTGACTTTTATGAGATGTTCTTCGATGACGCGAGGACTGCTTCGCGCGAGCTGGAACTGACGCTGACGGGCAAGGACTGCGGACTCAGTGAACGCGCCCCGATGTGCGGCGTGCCGTACCACGCGGTGGATACCTACGTTGAAAAGCTCATCGAGCGCGGCTATAAGGTTGCTATCTGCGAGCAGATGGAAGACCCCGCGCTGGCGAAGGGGCTGGTCAAGCGCGCTGTCACGCGCATCATCACCCCCGGCACGGTCATTGAACCGGCGATGCTGGACGAGAAGGCGAATAACTTCCTGTTAAGCATCTGCTTCGTCGCCGACCGCGCGGGGCTGGCGTTCGCCGACGTCTCCACGGGCGAGTTTTATGTGCATGAAATCACCCAGCCGGAAACCACGCTCTCGGACGAGGTGGCGCGCATTTCCCCGATGGAAATCATCTGCAATGACCAAGTGAAGCTGCGCGCGTGCCTGCAGCGGGAGATGCAGAATGCTTCGGAGCAGCCGAGCGCGTGGTTTCAGCTGGCGAACGCGACGGAAGCGCTCTGCCGCCATTTCGCGCTCAATGACCTGTCTCCGCTGGGACTCAGCGACGAGTACAAGGCGGGCGCGAGTGCCGCGGGCGCGCTGATGCGGTATCTGTCCGAGACGCAGAAGAACGCCCTGGAGCACATGACCAGCCTGCGCATTTATCAGGGCAGCGAAACGATGCTGCTTGACCGCAACACGCGGCGAAATTTGGAATTGACGGAATCCATCCGCGGGAGAAGCCGCAAGGGGAGCCTGCTCTGGCTGCTGGACAAAACCAGCACGGCGATGGGCGGCCGCCTGCTGCGCTCGTGGATTGAGCAGCCGCTGGTAGATGAGGAAAAAATCAACCGCCGTCTGGACGCGGTGGGCGAGTTTGCGCAGGAGCATGTGCTGACGATGACGCTCGCGGAGGAATTGCAGGGCGTGTACGACATTGAGCGCCTGCTGTCGAAGGTCGCCTATAAGTCGATGAACGCGCGGGATTGCCTGTCGCTGTGCGCGTCGCTGCAAAAAGTGCCGAAAATCCGTGAGCTGCTGCGCGAGGCGAAAAGTCAGGCGGTGGAGGAAATCCGCGATTCGCTGGACACCCTGCCGGAACTGACCGACCTGCTGACCCGCGCGATTCACCCCGACGCGCCGATTCTCATCACCGAGGGCGGCATCATCCGCGATGGCTATTCCCAGATGCTGGATGAATACCGCGCAGCGTCCACGAGCGGCAAGCAGTGGATTCTGGAACTGGAGCAGAAGGAGCGCGAGGAGACGGGCATCCGCAACCTGCGCATCCAGTACAACCGCGTGTTCGGCTACTACATCGAGGTCAGCAAGTCGTATTACGAAATGGTGCCGGCGCGCTACATCAGAAAGCAGACGCTGGCGAACTGCGAGCGCTACATGACGCCGGAGCTGAAGGAAATCGAGCAGAAAATCGTCGGCGCGCAGGAGCAGTCCACACGCTTGGAATTGCAGCTGTTCACCGAGGTGCGCGAGAAAATCGCGGAGCAGATTGCGCGCATCCAGAAGACGGCGATGGCGCTCAAATCGCTGGACGCGCTGCTGTCGCTGGCGAAATCTGCGATAGAGTACCACTACGTCCGCCCGGAAATGACGCAAGACGGCACGCTGGATATCGTCGAGGGGCGCCACCCGGTCGTCGAGCAAACGATGAGCGAGGGCGGATTCGTACCCAACGACACGCACATGAATGCTGACGACTGCCGCATGTGCATCATCACTGGACCGAACATGGCGGGCAAAAGCACCTACATGCGGCAGGTGGCGCTGATTGCGCTGATGGCGCACATCGGGTCGTTCGTCCCGGCGAAGGAAGCGAAAATCCCCGTCACCGACCGCATTTTCACCCGCGTCGGCGCGTCGGATGACCTTGCCAGCGGTCAGTCCACATTCATGGTGGAGATGAGCGAAACGGCGTACATCCTGCGCAACGCGACCGCAAAGTCCCTCGTCATTCTGGACGAAATCGGACGCGGCACCAGCACGTTCGACGGCTTGGCGATTGCGTGGGCGGTGGTGGAGTACCTGTGCGACAAGCAAAAATCCGGCGCAAAGACGCTTTTCGCGACGCACTACCACGAGCTGTCCGAGCTGGAAGGGCATATCGACGGCGTGCAGAACTACTGCATTTCCGTCAAGGAACACGGCGAGGACGTCATTTTCCTGCGCAAAATCATTCGCGGCGGGGCGGACAAGTCCTTCGGCATCCACGTTGCGCGGCTGGCAGGCGTGCCGCATCCGGTCTTGGTACGCGCGCACGAAATTCAGGCGCGTTTGGAAGTCAGCGACATCAACCAGCACGGCATTGGGCAGAACATTCTGGGCGATGCCGAGAAGCGCAAGGACGAACAGGTCAACCTGTTCGACTACCGAAAGACAGAGATTATCAACGAACTGCAAACGCTGGATGTGATGGCGCTGACGCCGATGGACGCGATTAACAAGCTGTTCCTGCTGCGTGAGAAGGCAAGAAAACTGTAATTCTATTTCCAAATTCGCCTGCAGCAGCTGCTCGTGCCTTTTCCCTTCTGGCGTCCGGTCGTTCCACTTAGCGTAGCGCTGCTACGCTGCGTTTCACTCCCGTTAGCCAGAATGAAAAATTCACTTCGCATCTTGGCGCATTCTCATTTGGAAATAGTATAAAAACAGACCGAGAGTCGGCAAAAACCGACCAACATCTCATAAAAACCGACCGAAAGTCGGGAAAACAGACAGAAAGGGAAGCAAATGGCAGGAAAGATTCAGCTCCTGTCCGATGAGGTCATTGGCAAAATCGCGGCAGGCGAAGTGGTGGAGCGTCCTGCCGCCGCTATCAAGGAATTGGTGGAGAACTCGCTGGACGCGGGGGCCAGCGCGGTTACGGTGGAAATCCGCGACGGCGGCATCAGCTATTTCCGCGTGACGGACAACGGCAGCGGCATCCGCGGCGAGGACATCCGCATGGCGTTTGAGCGCCACGCGACGAGCAAAATCCGCCGCACGGATGATTTGTTCAGCATCCAGACGCTGGGTTTCCGCGGCGAAGCGCTGGCGTCCATCGCAGCGGTGGCGCATGTCACCTGCACAACACGCACGAAGGCAGACCAAAGCGGCATCAAGGTGCAGAACAACGGCGGAACGATTGAGTCCATCGAAGAAGCCGCCTGCCCCGAAGGCACGACGTTTGTCGTCCGCGACCTCTTTTTTAACACCCCAGTGCGCCTGAAATTCCTCAAAAAGCCGGTCACGGAGGCAGGCTATGTGTCCGACCTGATGATGCGGCTGATTTTGTCCCGCCCGGACGTGTCCTTCCGCTACATCAGTCAGGGCAAGACGCTCTATCACTCCGCGGGCGACGGCAAGCTGTCCTCCGCCGTGTTCAGCATCTACGGGCGCGAAATGCTCCGCTCCATGCACGAGGTGGACGGGCATCAGGCAGGGCTGATATTGAAGGGCTTCGTCGGCGTGGGCGAAAGCGGGCGCGGCAGCCGAAACCACCAGTCGTTCTTCATCAATGGGCGATATATGAAGTCGTCGATTTTGTCCGCGGCGGTGGAAGCGGCGTGCCGGGAGCGTGTATTGTCCGGCAAATACCCGACGTGCGTACTGCACCTGACCATGCCGTATGACACGGTGGATGTCAACGTGCATCCGAACAAGCTCGAAGTCCGCTTCCAGAACGAAGCGGCGGTCGCAGAGGCGGTCGAGGCGATTGTGGCGGATGCGCTGGCGGACAAAGCGCCCGTTGAGCAGCCAGATGTGCTGCGCCTGACGCCTGAACCGCCGCCGACGGTGCCCGTGACGGTCGTTCGGCAGCCTGTGACGGCGAGCGAGGCTGTGCAGCCGGAAGCTGCGGTTCGCTCGGCTGTTCCGCCAAAGACTGAGAAAAAACCGACCGTCGGTACGGAAATTCCGCAAAAGGCGGCAATCCCTGCGAAAAACCCGCCGATTCCGACACCAAGCGCCCCAGCGGAAAAGCCGTCCGCGCCGCCGAAACCCGCGCCGGATGATGCCGTTCCCGCGTGGAAGCAGCCGCTGGTGATGCGCAGCCCGTCGGCACTGGCACAGCATTACAACGCCGAACCCGCCGCGCCGCCTGCAAATCTGCTGAAACCGACCGCAAGTCTGGTTTCGCCGATGCCGGTGCAGCAGACGATTCTGCCGAATGAACAGACGAACATGCGCATTATCGGCACGCTGTTTGACAGCTACATTCTGGTGGAATATGCGGACAATTTGATGCTGATTGACCAGCAGGCGGTGCATGAACGCGTGATGTTTGACCGCATGATGAAGGCGCTCGACCAGCACCGCTGTGGGCAGGAAATGCTCGTGCCGATGATTGTCAGCCTGACGCGCCGGGAGCAGCAGCTGCTCGACGAGCACGCGCGAGAATTGGCGGACATCGGGCTGGTGGTCGAGCCGTTCGGGGAGAATGAGGTGTCGATTCGCTCGATTCCGATGATCCTCGGTCAGCCGCAGGCGGCGGGGCTGCTGCGCGACATCATCGACCAGCTGGAGAATGAGCGCGGCGTGGTGTCGCTGGAAAAGCGGCGCGCGGCGATTCTGGCGCTGGCGTGCAAGCGCAGCGTCCGCTCCGGCGAACGTTTGAACGACGCCGACATCCGCGAACTGGTCAGCCGCGTGGCGGACAAGCGCGTCATCCCGGCGAGCCCGCGCGGCACGCCGCTGGTCGTTGCGTTGAACAAAACGGACATCGACCGGCGATTCCGGCGGATGCAGTGAGGTGACAATATCATGAAGGAAACGTGCTGGGTGCTGACAGGCCCGACCGCGAGCGGCAAAACCGCGCTGTCGCTCCGTCTGGCGCGGACGCACGACTGCGAGATTGTCTGCATGGATTCGATGCAGATTTATCGCGGCATGGACATCGGCACGGCGAAACCGACGGCGGATGAACGCGCGCAGGCGGTGCATCATATGGTAGACGTCGCCGACCCGACGGAGGATTTTTCCGTCGCGCGCTATCAGGAGATGGCGGAAAGCTGCATCGCGGACATTCAAGCGCGCGGGCACCGGGCGCTGCTCGTCGGCGGCACGGGGCTGTATCTCCGGGCGCTCCGGCAGCCGATGGCGATGGGCGAAGCGGCGGCGGATGAAAGCATCCGGCAGGAATTGCAGCAGATTGCGGACGCGCCCGGCGGGAAAGAGCAGCTTCATCAGCAATTGGCGGCGGTTGACCCGGACACGGCGCAGCGCCTGCACTTGAACGACGTCCGCCGCGTGATTCGCGCCTTGGAGGTTTACCGCCTGACAGGACGTCCGTTCTCGCAGCAGCCGCAAATAAAAACCGACAGTCGGTTTTCTTACCGCGTTGCATCGCTGACGATGCCGCGAGACATCCTCTATGCACGGATTGAGCAGCGAATCGACCAGATGCTGGCGGACGGGCTGGCGGAGGAAGTCAGCAGACTGCTGAAAAGCGGCGTTCCGCGCGACGCGAAGGCGATGAAAGCCATCGGCTACAAGGAAATGATACCGTATGCTTTGGGCGAAACGACGCTGGACGAGGCGGTTTACGCACTGAAGCTCAACACGCGGCACTACGCCAAGCGCCAGCTGACGTGGATGCGCCGGGAGGAGGACGTCCTGTGGGTGGACGCGCTCGAACCGGATGCGTATGATAAATTGGAAGCGTATTACACGCAAGGAGAAGCAAAATGACCATTGAAGAATTGATTGCACAGGCGGAAAGCGGCTTGACGGCGCAGTTTGCCCGCATTGACCGCATGGAGGAAATTGGGACGCGCCGCGTGCTGGACGCCTTCCGGGAGCATCAGGTGGCGTACCGGCATTTCGCGCCGACGACGGGCTACGGCTATGACGATGTGGGGCGTGATACGCTCGAAAAGATTTTTGCAGAGCTGTTTGGCACGCAGGCGGCGATTGTCCGCCCGCAGATTGCCAGCGGCACGCACGCCATCAGCCTGTGTCTGTTCGGGCTGGTGCTGCCGGGGGACGACATCGTGTCCGCGACGGGGATGCCCTACGACACCTTGCAGGACATCATCGGCTGGGGCGAGGGCGACGCGCCGGTCGGCTCACTGCGGGAAATGGGTGTGAGCTTCCATCCCGTGGCGTTGCGTGACGGCAAAATCGACCTTGACGCGGTGGAAAACGCCATCACCCCGAAGACGAAGCTCGTCATCGCCCAGCGCAGCCGCGGTTATGACTGGCGGCCGTCGCTGATGCCGGAGGAGTTCGCGCCCTTGGCGAAGATGCTGCACGAGAAGCACCCCGGCGTTCGCCTGATGGTGGACAACTGCTACGGCGAGTTTGTATGCGAGAAAGAACCGAGTCACTACGGAGCGGACGTGTGCGTTGGCAGCCTCATCAAGAATCCGGGCGGCGGACTTGCCCCCACGGGCGGCTACATCGTCGGCACGAAGGAGGCCGTCGAGCGCATCGCCTACCGCCTGACCGCGCCGGGCATCGGGCTGGAAGTTGGTTCGTATGCCGCAAGCTACCAGCCGTTCTATCAGGGCTTGTTCATGGCGCCGCACACCGTCGCGCAGGCGATTAAGACCGCGTGTCTGGCAGCACGCGTGTTTGAAATCCTTGGCATGACGACGACGCCCGCGGCGGATGAACCCCGCGCCGACATCATTCAGGCGATTCAAATGCGCACGCCGGAGCGCCTCGTCGCGTTCTGTCAGGGGATTCAGATGGCTTCTCCGATTGACTCGATGGCGCTGCCCGAACCGTGGGATATGCCCGGCTACAATGACCAAGTCGTCATGGCGGCGGGCACGTTTGTCGCGGGCGCGTCGATTGAGCTGTCGGCGGATGCCCCCATGCGCGAGCCGTACACCGCCTACATGCAGGGCGGCCTGACCTACACGCACGGGCGAATCGCGCTGCAAATGGCGCTGAACCGCATGGTGGAACAGGGCGCGCTGACACTGAAGTAATTATGAATTTAGCACGATAGATTTAGATCATACCCCTGCTTTTCCCGGCATACGATGTGCTGGAAAGGCAGGGTTTTTTGCTATGAACGAAACGAAACAGACGGAACTCCGCGTGCGCCCAAGGCGTACAGAACTCGCAGCCAGCAAGCCGGACATCGAGTGGGTGAAAACACCGAAAAAGCATTGGCAGGAGCGGCTGCTGCCAAATCTCGCCATTGCGTCGGCGCTGATGCTCTGCGCGGTTGCGCTGAAAACCGGGGCGATTCCGCCGTTGACGGACGCTGTGCAGTCAGTCATGAGCGCCGCGACGGATGATTCGCTCTTGAACGGCGATTTGGGCAAGCTGTCCTTTGTCAGCAGCATTTTCCCGGAAGCATCGCTCGTTTTCGGTGAATCGGGCGGCAAGCTGACCATGCCGGTGGAAGCGGCAAGTGTCGTGCACGCGTGGTCGCAGAGTGAGCCGTTCATTTCATGGGATGCGCAGACGAAAATTGTCACGTCCGCAATGGCGGGCGAGGTCATCGGCGTGTACCACGGCAATGAGGACGAACGGCTGGTGCAGGTGTTAGGCGCGGACGGGCTGAGCTGCTTGTACGGGAATCTGGCGAGTGTGACGGTCAGCACGGGCGACATGGTGCAGACGGGCGACCCGCTGGGGACGCTTATGGCCGGTCAGCCGTGCGTGATGGAGGTACGGCAGGACGGCTTGAGCGTTGACCCGGCGGTGATGATGCGGCAATGAAGCGAAAAATCGCGACGCTGGGAGAAACGGACATCACGGTGCATCCGGCGGCGGGGATTCTCCTGCTCCTTGGACTCCTGACGCGCTGGCGGGCGCTGCTGATTTGCACTTACGCGAGCATCCTCCTGCACGAAACGGCGCACGCGGCGGTCAGCGCGCTGTGGCATCATCCGCCACAGGAGGTAGAAATTACGCCGCTGGGCGCAATGATGCGCTTGGAGGACGAGGAACGTCTGCCGCTGACGGCGCGAATCAGCGTGATACTCGCCGGGCCGCTGATGACGCTGATTTTGTGCGCCTTGTCGCTGTGGCTGACGCAAAACGGCATGATTCCGCGGGAAGCGGGGCGGCTGATCTTCCTCAGTAACGCGGGCATTTTGCTGGTGAACCTGCTGCCCGCGCTGCCGCTGGACGGCGGACGGCTGCTGTCAGCGGTCTTGCTGCGCCTCCTGCGGCGGGAAACGTGCTGGCGGGTGATGCGCATCATCGGCACGGCGGCGGGGGCGCTGCTTGTCGTCGGCGGCGTGGTCGGCGCCGTGCGCAGGTGGCAGGGAAGCTGGTCGCTGGCGGCAGCGGGTTGCTTCCTACTATATAGCGCGGTCAGCGCGACGACGAGCACAGCGCTGATGGAGCTTCGCGCGCTGATGGACCGAAAAATCCGCATGGAAACGCGCGGAAAACTGCCGATTCAGCCCATGGCGATGCTCTCCACGCGGACGCTGCACCACGCCGTGCGCGCCCTGCACCCAACGCGCATGACGCAATTGTACATCATCGAGCCGGGGACAATGCGGCTTCTTGGCGTGCTGACGGAGCAGCAGCTGATTGCCGCCTACCTGAGCGCGCCGCAGCGGACATTGGCGGAGGAGGTGGACGCATGACGATTGCGGAACTTGCGCCGGGGCAGTCGGGTGTGATTGCGGCGTATCGCGGGGCGGACGCGGAAGAGCGGCATCTGCTGGACATGGGGCTGACGCCGGGCGTGCGGGTGCGGCTGATTGGCACGGCGCTCCTTGGCGACCCGGTGATTCTGCTCGTGCGCGGCAGCCGCGTGTCCATCCGCCGGCGTCTGGCGCGGCAAATCATCCTGTCAGGTGGTGAGGCGGAATGAAAACGATTGCGCTGGTGGGCAGCCCGAACTGCGGCAAAACGACGCTGTTCAACGCCGTCACGGGGCTGCATCAGCATGTGGGCAACTGGGCGGGCGTGACGGTGGAGCGAAAAGAGGGGACGCAAAATGGCGTCAAGTGGGTGGACTTGCCCGGCGTGTACGCGCTCAGCCCGTATTCGGCGGAGGAAAAAGTGACCATCGACTACTTATCCGGCGGTGATTATGACGAAATTCTGCAAATTGTGGATGCTACTGCCCTCGCGCGCGGCCTGTACCTGACACATCAGCTGACGCAGCTGTCGCGCCCGATGACGATTGCGCTGAACATGATGGACGAGTGCCGGAAGCGCGGCATCACCATCGACACGGAGGAATTGTCGGCGCGGCTGGGCATTCGCGTGCTGCCGATGAGCGCGCGGGATGGCACGGGCGTCCCGGAACTCCTGCGCGCACTGAAAGACGGGGCGAAAACGCCGAAAAGTCCGCCGAGCGCGCCGTACACCGCCATTATCCAGCGGATGAAAAGTGCCCTGCCGGAGGGAAATCTCCCGCCGGAGTTCCGTGCGTGGAAAGCGCTGGAAGGCGACGAGATGGGCGCGGCGGAGGCGGCACGGGCGGGGCAGGCGCAATTGCGGGCGCAGTCCGGCATGTCGGCGGCGGCAGCGCTTTCGGCGCTTCGCTATGCGTGGGCGGATGAACTGTGTACGGCGGTGCGGCAGGGGAATCCTGACAATCCGACGCGGGCGGACGCTATCGACGCGCTTGTGCTGCACCCTGTGCTGGCGCTGCCGATTTTGGCGGGGCTGCTGGCGCTCATGCTGTCGCTGGCGTTCGGACGGTTCGGCAGCGGGCTGTCCGATATGCTGACGAATATCATCCTGATGATACAATCGGCGCTGGACGGTGTGCTTCGGCACTGGCAGGTCGCGGAAGCACTGCGGCGTTTGATTGTCGAGGGTCTGATGACGGGCGTGGGGAGCGTCGTCAGCTTCCTGCCGATGCTGCTGATACTGTTTGCGTGCCTGTCAATGCTGGAGGACAGCGGCTATATGGCGCGGGCAGCGTTCCTGATGGATCGGCCGATGCGGGCGCTGGGCTTGAGTGGGCGGTCGTTCATCCCACTGCTGCTGGGGTTCGGGTGCTCCGTCCCGGCGGCGCTGTCGGCGCGGTCGATGCGGGGCGAACGCGATCGGCGTTTTACGCTGCTGATGATTCCCTTCATCTCGTGCAGCGCGAAAATGCCCGTTTTTGCGGCGCTTTCGACGCTTCTTCCCGGCGGCGCGTGGATGATTTTTGCCCTCTGCGCGCTGGGGATTTCGCTGGCGGCGCTGATTGCGCAAATCCTGCGGAAAACGTTGTTTCCGGGCGAATCCGCCGCGTTCGTGATGGAACTGCCGCCGTACCGCCTGCCCCTGATGTCGAGCGTCCTGCGCAAGGTACTCCGCCGCACGGGCGAATTCCTCAGCCGCGCGTGCAGCGTGATTCTGCTGTCGTCGGTGGTCGTCTGGCTCATTGGGCGATTCACCTGGACGGGCGCGTGGGCGGCGAGCACGCAGGAGAGCATCCTCGGCAGCATAGCCGGGGCGATTGCGCCGATTTTCGCGCCGCTGGGCTTCGGAAGCGTGGCGGTAACGGCTGCGCTGCTGACCGGGCTGCTGGCGAAGGAGAGCATCATCAGCACACTGGCGGTTTTGGCGGGTCAGGGGAGCATCCGCGCGGCGCTGTCGGCGTCCCTGCCGACCCCGGCTGCGGCGTTGGCGCTGATGACGTTCGTGCTGCTGTATCCACCGTGCGCCGCGGCATCCGCAAGCATCATCAAGGGGCTGAAAAGCCGGAAGCTGGCGGTGCTGATGGTCACGGGACAGTGCCTGCTGGCGTGGATATGCGCGTGGATTGCGTACCGTTTGGCACTCGTTTGACAAATTTCGCGCAGGACAGATTGACAACGCGGCAGAATGCGGCTATAATGAAGATAATGAAATACTGCGGCATCGTGAGGAGCGGCGGCGCAGGATCAGAGATAGAGGAGGTACTTTGATGGATATTCAGGAACTCCAAGAGGTCTGCCGTCAAGTGCGGCGGGACATCATCATTATGACCAACAAGGCGGGTGCGGGCCATCCCGGCGGATCGCTGTCCGCAACGGAAGCGCTCGTTGCGCTGTATTTTGACGTCATGAAGGGCATTGACCCCAAGGACGACAAGAATCCGAACCGCGACCGCTTTGTGCTGTCGAAGGGTCACGCGGCTCCCGCGCTCTATGGCACGCTGTGCGAACGCGGCTATTTCGGACGCGAGGAGTTTGACCATTTCCGTCAACTGCATGGCATCCTGCAGGGGCATCCGGACGTGAAGAAGTGCCCCGGCGTGGATGCGTCGACGGGTTCGCTCGGTCAGGGCATCTCCATCGCGGTCGGCATGGCGCTGGGCGCGAAGAAGACGGGTAATCCCTGCCACGTCTACACCATCATCGGCGATGGCGAATCGCAGGAAGGGCTTGTGTGGGAAGCGTCGATGGCGGCGGCACACTATCACCTTGATAACCTGACGGTTATTTTCGACCACAACGGCCTGCAGATTGACGGCTCGAATGACGAGGTGATGTCGCTGGGCGATATTCAGGCGAAATTCAAGGCGTTCGGCTATGACGTGATTGACGTCGCCGACGGCAACGATATGCAGCAGGTGCTGGACGCGCTGCACGCGCCCGCCTGCCCCGGCAAGCCTCGCCTGATTCACCTGCACACCCTCAAGGGCAAGGGCGTTTCCTTCATGGAGGGGCAGGTCGGCTGGCACGGCAAGGCTCCCAATGCAGAACAGACGGCGCAGGCGCTGAGCGAACTGGAGGGCTGAACAAATGGAAAAGAAAGCAATTCGTGTGGCGTATGGCGAGGCCATCGTCAAGCTCGGTGCGGAAAATGACAAGGTGGTCGTGCTGGACGCTGACCTTGCGGCGGCGACCATGACCAATGGTTTCAAGAAGGCGTATCCTGACCGCTTCATCGACTGCGGCATTGCCGAGGCGAACATGGTGGATATGGCGGCGGGGATGTCCACGATGGGGCTGATTCCGTTCTGCTCCACGTTCGCGGTGTTTGCGGGCCGCAGCTACGACCAGATTCGCAATGGCGTGTGCTATCCGAAATTTAACGTGAAGTTTGGCTTCTCCCACGCGGGCATCACGCTGGGCGAGGACGGCGGCTCCCATCAGGCGATTGAGGATATTGCCCTGATGCGCGTGCTGCCGAACATGACGGTGTTCGTCCCCAGCGACGCGACCGAGTGCGAGCAGTGCGTCCGCGCGGCGGCGGAAATCAACGGCCCGGTGTACATCCGCACCGCTCGTCTGCCTTCCCCGGTGTACGACGCGCGCCCCTTCACGGTGGGCAAGGGCAACGTCATCAAGGACGGCAAGGACTGCGTGATTTTCACCTGCGGCATCATGCTGGAGCACTGCCTCGAAGCGGTTCAGCTGCTGGCGGAGCAAGGCATTGACGCGGCGCTGGTGTCCTTCCACACCCTGAAGCCCTTTGACGACGAACTCGCCCGCACCTACGCGGCGAAGTGCGGCAAGGTGTTCACGGTGGAGGAGCACTCCATCATCGGCGGTCTGGGCGACGCGGTGGCTTCCGCCATCTGCGGCATGGGGCTGAAGCACTTCGAGAAGATTGGCATCAACGATGTGTTCGGTCAGTCCGGCAAGCCCGCTGCGCTGCTGGAAGAATACGGCCTGACCGGCAAGCAGATTGCCGATCGGATTGCGAAGGCATAATTTTTGCAAGAGATACTGCGGACAGCACTCCGGTGTGGGCGCTGTCCGCTTTGCGTGAGTCTGAATTCAGGAGAACAACAACAATGCGTATGCTGATTGTCAATCCAATCGCTGGGTGCGGCTATGCGCTGAAAGTGATGGAACAGGTGCAGAGCGTGCTGACCGCGCGAAACCTCCCGTTTCGTGTGATGCGGACGGAATACCCAGGCTACGCGGCGAAACTGGCGCGGGAAGCAGTCGAAATGGGCTGCGAAGCCGTCTACGTCATCGGCGGTGACGGCACGTTCAGCGAGGCGGCGCGCGGATTGGCGGGCAGCGGCATTCCGATTGGGCTGATTCCGGCAGGCACGGGCAACGACTTTGTCAAGACGCTCGGCACGCCGAAAGAGCCGATGGCGGCGCTCGATTTCATCCTCAGCCACGAGCCGCGCCCGTGCGACGCGATTGACCTGAACGGGCAGATATTCTTGAACGTCGCCGGAGCGGGTTTTGACGTGACGGTGCTGGAAAATGTTGCGGATTTTGGCGGGAAAATCCGCGGGCTGCTGCCGTACCTCGTCGGGCTGATTCGCGCGATTTGGAAGCATCGGCCGCTGCAGCTGACGTATACGGTGGATGGAAAGACGCAGACGAAGGACGCACTGCTGTGCATTGCGGCGAACGGAAAGTGGATTGGCGGCGGCATCCCGATTTGCCCCGATGCTGTGCCGAATGACGGCGAAATCGACTTCATGGTCGTCGGGCACCAGCCGCGGTGGAAAGTGCCGTACTATCTCGTGCGCATGATGATGAAACAGATTTTGAACTTTCCGTTTACGGAGCATGTTCTTTGCGACAAAGTGACGGTGTCGTCGCCCGGAATGCATGTCGAGGTGGATGGCGAGATTATCGCCTGCGAACATGCGGAATTTACCATGCATCCCGGCGCGTTGATGCTGTACTGGTGAGGTGCGTATGGCGACGATCAGCATCATCCGCGTGGAAAATCCAGCGGAAAAGGCAGAGATTTCCGCGCGCATCCTCCATGCGCTGCCGGATTGGTTCGGCTTGCCGGACAGCACGCAGAAGTACATCGACGACAGCCGAAGCATGCCGTTTTTCGCCGCTGTGCGGGAAGGGCAGGCAGTCGGATTCGCGGCGCTGAAGGCAACCAGCCCCTGCGCGGGGGAAATCTACGTCATGGGCGTATTGCCGGAATATCACCGAAGCGGCATCGGGCAGCGGCTGTTTGCGGCGATTCGGGCGGAGGCAATCGCGCGAGGCTATCGGCTGCTGCAGGTCAAAACCGTGCAGACGGGGCATTACGAGGAGTATGACCGCACGAACGCCTTTTACCAGCGCATGGGCTTCCTGCCGCTGGAGTGCCTGCCGACGCTGTGGGATGAATGGAATCCGTGTCAGGTGTATGTGCTGCCGCTGCAAAACTCGTAACTTTTCCTGTCAAAAAGAAGGAATTTCCGCATTCTGTGTCGAATATATAGAAATATCCGCAGAAAAGGAGGCAACGTTATGGCTGATATTGGCAAGACAGTCAAAGAAATCTGGGAACAGAGCATGAAGGCAGTCAACAAGGCGGCGACGAACATTGCGACCAGCACGAAGCAGAAGGTTGATGAGATGAACATCGTCACGCGTCGGAAGGAACTGCAAAACCAGCTTGGTCTGCGGCTGTATGAACTGTGGCAGGCGGGCGAGGACGTGCCGGAGACGCTGAAAGCGACGCTGGAGGAAATGCGCGACCTGGAAGTGAAACTGCAGGAGCTGCGCGAGAGCAAGACCGCTGCGCCGGAGGACGAGAAGAGCGCCGAGACGCCGGATTCTGCCGCCCCCGCGCCTGACACGACGGACGTGAAAGTGCCGCTGGAGGACGACGACGTGCCGACGATTGAGATGCCGGACATCCCCGAAAAGCCGGAGCGCCCGATGGATGCGCCGAGTATCCACACGGACGACGAAACACCCGCTGAATGACATCTATTTGCACACAAAAAACGCCATTCCGACGCATGTTGTTCGGAATGGCGTTTTATACTATTTCCAGATTCAACTGCGCCATCTGCTTGCGCCTTTTTCGTTCTGGCGTCCGCTCACTCCATTTAGCGTAGCGCTGCTACGCTGCATTTCGTTCCCGTTAGCCAGAACGAAAAATTCGCCGCGCATCTTGGCGCATTTTCATTTGGAAATAGTATTACTTTTCGGTTAAATCAGCTGCACGTCATATCCGCCCTGCCAGCTGTGCCCGGGCTGAAGCAGCGTCACGAACGGCTTGTCCTCGAAGCGGCCGCTCTCCGTCACCTGACCGGGCATCCCGTGCCACGGCTCCAAGCAGACGTAATCCGCATTCTTCTTTGGCATCGACCAGACCGCCAGCACCTCCATCTTCGGGTAGGAGAAGCGCAGTCCTTTGCCGCTGCTGCGGTTGACCAAATCGACCGAGCGGCTCTTCAATTCGGTGAAAATCAGCGCGTCGCGGTCGTCGAAAAGGTCGTGGCTGAGCGGCAGCACGCGGCTGTTGTGGAAGCAGGGGAGATATTCGCTGCCGTCAATGAGATATCCGCCGGGGCAGAGGCTGTTGCGCCCGTCCTCAACCTGCGGGAAGACCAGCTCGTAGTCCGTGTAGCTTGCGCCTGCCTCCATCGGCACGATGAAGCCCGGATGACCGCCGCAGCAGAACGGCATCACCTTGTCAGACTTGTTTTCGACAATGAACTGCGCGGAGAAGCCGTTTTCGCGCAGCGTGTAGACAACGTGGAACGCGAATTCAAACGGGTAGGATGGCTTGCTTTCCTCCGTGGGGGTCAGAACAAGCTCGATGAAGTCGTCGCCGATTTTCTCGACCGTAAACTCTGGGTTACGGGAAAAACCGTGCTTGGCAATCGGGTAGGACACGCCGTCGATGATGACGTGGTTATCCTTCGCCGTGCCGCAGATTGGGAAGAGCACCGGCGCGTGATTTCCCCAGACAGCGGGATCGGCCTGCCAAATAACCTCGCGGTTATTATTCCCCTTGAAGGAGGTCATCTGCGCGCCCTTCTGCCGGACGCGTGCGGTCGTATCACCGCAGTGAAGCGTAAATTCCATGAGAAACACCTCCGAAAATGTCATTTCCGCAGGAAGTATTCGCGTCACGAAGCGAAAAATCCTGCATAAAATAGAACTGATTCAGCGAAAGGAGGAAAAAATCATGCGGGCAACAGGATCGCCGTTTCAGGCGAAAAGCAGTCAGGAGCAGAAGGAACAGTGGATTTGGTGGCAGTGCCAGCGGGACACGGTGCCGCCGGAGGAAGAAGCGCCGCCAGTGAACGTCCTGCCCGAACGGGACGCGCAGCCGATGCCTGTACCGGTGCAGCCGACGCGCCATCAGCAGTACGACGCCATCATGCAGCGCATGAAAGTCGCTCAGGGGCGAACGGGCGCGTTTACATCCTGCGGCACCAGCACGCAAGACTCGTCCGGCAAGTGATACGCATCGAAATACGCATTCTCCAGCGGAATCCACCGCGCGTTAAAATCCTTCAGCCGCGCTGCACCGACGCGCTGCAATAACCGTTCCTGCTGAACCTCCGGGTTAATCCGCAGGAAGAGCGTCAAATCCGCATGACGGCGGATGTCCGGCAGCATACTGTAACTGCCTTCCAGAATCGTGATGGGCGCGTCGGGCAGGGGAATCGGCGCGGAGAATGCATCCTCGCGGCACAGGTAGCGCCGATAGACGACGGGCTGACCCGCGGCGAAGGGGAGAATCACCTCCTGCATCAGGCGCTCCAAATCGACGTTGCCGCCCGGAATTGCCAGCCGCTGCGGCGTTTTCAGCGCGTGGGGCAGGAAAAAATCATCCATGCGGATGATGGGCGCGTTCAGCGCGTCGGACAGCGCATCCGCCAAGGTGGATTTGCCGCTGCCGCACGGCCCGTCAATCGTGACGAGCAGGCGCGGCTTCTTCGGCAGTTGGGCAATCCGCGTGAGAATTGGGGCGATTCGCGCGTCACGGGGAAAATCGGGCTGCATAAAACCTCCGACACAATCAGGCGCACTGCGAAAAACATGCAGTGCGCCTAAATTTGATTACGCGAGATGCTTTTTGAGAATTGCCAACCCTGCCGCCAAATCCTCGTAGGAAATGTTCAGCGGGGGCAGCAGACGCACCTTTTCGTGCGCCGTCAGCACCATCAAGCCGTCCTGCAAGCACGCCGAAGCAACATCCGCCGCCGTCTTGTGCTCCGGCAGGATGCCAATCATCAGCCCCAGCCCGGTGATGCTCTTCACGCCCGGCGCGCCCGTCAATTCCTTGCGGATGTACGCCGCGCGCTCCTTTACGCCCGCGAACACGTCCTCATTCAGCCGGGAGATGACGTTCAGCGCCGCGGCGGCGCAAATCGGGTTGCCGCCGAAGGTCGAGCCGTGGTCGCCCTTGCCCAGCACATGCTCGCAGCGCTCACCTAAGAGGCACGCGCCCATCGGCAGACCGCCCGCCAGTCCCTTCGCCGTCGTCACCACGTCGGGATGGATGCCGAACTGCTCGTAGGCGTACAGCGTGCCTGTGCGCCCGTTGCCAGTCTGCACCTCATCGACCATCAGCAGAATGTCATTCGCGCGGCAAAGCCCCTCCGCCTTCTTGACGAACGCCGGGTCAAGCGGAATCACGCCGCCTTCGCCCTGCACCATCTCCATCAGCAGCCCGCAGACCTTGCCCGTGCTGAGGATGGCTTCCAGCGCGGGAATGTCGTTTGCGGGCGTGTAACGGAATCCCGCCGGAAACGGGCCGAAATGCTCATGGAAGCGGTCTTGCCCGGTCGCCGCCAGCGTCGCAATCGTGCGGCCGTGGAAGCTGTTCACCAGCGTCACGATAACGTCGCGGTTGTCTTTCTCGCCGTATTTCCGGGCGACTTTCAGCGCACATTCATTCGCCTCCGCGCCGGAATTGCCGAAGAAAACCTTCTTCATGCCCGTACGCTCGCATAGCAGCTTTGCCAATTGCGTCTGCGGTTCGGTATAGTAGAGGTTCGACGTGTGACCGAGGGTGGTCAGCTGATGCGTCACGGCGGCGACCCAGTCGGGATCGCACGCGCCGAAGAGCGTCACGCCGATGCCCGTGCCGAAGTCGATGTAGCGCTTGCCGTCGAGGGCTTCGTAGTGCGCGCCCTCGCCTTTCGACATCACCGCGTCAAAGCGGCCGTATGTGCCGGCGATGTAAGCACTGTCCGCCTGTTTAACTTTTTGGCACATAATTTCCCTCAATCTCCTTCTTGAACATCGTGCCGGCGCCCTCGTCGGTCAGCGTCTCAATCAGCAGTGCGTGGGGAACGCGGCCGTCGATGATGAACACCTTGCGCACACCCGCGCGGATGGCGTTGGTGCAGCACTCGACCTTGGGAATCATGCCGCCGGAGATGATGCCCTCCGCCTTCAGCTCCTCCACGCCCTTCAAATCGACGCGGCGGATGAGGCTTGTCGGGTCTTTCGGGTCGCGGAGCAGACCGACGGTGTCCGTCATGGAGATGAGCGCCTCGGCGTGCATGGCGGCGGCAATCGACGCGGCGGCGGTGTCAGCGTTGATGTTGTAGACATGCCCCGTTTCGTCGCACCCGATGGTGGAAACGACAGGGATATACCCCTTTTCCAGCAGATCGAGAATCGGCTGCGGGTTGACGCTGTTGATTTTGCCGACGTAGCCGAGCTTGGGGTCAATCATCTGCGCCTTGATGAGCCCGCCGTCCATGCCGCAGATGCCCATCGCGCGCCCGCCGAGGTTGTCCAGCTTCGCCACCAGCGATTTGTTGATTTTGCCCGCCAGCACCATTTGGACGATTTCGCTCGTTTCTTCGTCCGTCACGCGCAGACCGTTGACGAACTCCGTCTCCTTACCGACGCGCTTGAGCATACTGGAAATTTCCGGGCCGCCGCCGTGCACCAGCACCATTTTGACCCCGATGAGGCTCATCAGCACCATGTCGCGCATGACATCGTGCTTGAGCTCCTCGTTGATCATGGCGTTGCCGCCGTACTTGACGACGACGATTTTGCCGTTATACTTCTGGATATAGGGCAGCGCCTCGACCAGCACCTGCGCGCGCTGGCGGTTCGTCATGCCGTTGTACATCTGCATATTGATTCGTCCTTTCAGCTCCGATAGTCGCCGTTGATTTTGACGTAATCGTACGTCAGGTCGCAGCCCCATGCGGTGGCGGAGGCGTCGCCGTCGTGCAGGGTGACGACGACATCCACCTCGTCCTCCAGCAGGATTTCCTTCGCTTTTTCTTCGCTGAAGTCGATGGATGCGCCGTTTTTGCACACGTCAATCGAGCCGACGGCGCTGCGGAAGGCGACATCCACCTTCTTCACGTCGATTTCCGCACCGGAGTAGCCCAGCGCGCACAGCACGCGCCCCCAGTTCGCATCCGCGCCGAAAATGGCGGCCTTCAGCAGGCTGGAGCAGATGACGGACTTCGCGGCGAGTTTTGCGTCCCGCACGGTTTTGCCGCCCGTCACCACGCACGTCAGCAGACGCGACGCGCCTTCGCCGTCCTTGGCAATCATGCGGCACAAGGCGGTCGTCACCTCGCTCAGCGCGGCGCAGAACACGGCGTAATCCGCGTTTTCGCTGTCAATCAGCGCATTGCCCGCCAGGCCGTTCGCCATGATGGACACCATGTCGTTGGTGGATGTGTCGCCATCGACGCTGACCATGTTGAACGTGTCCTTCACGTTGTCCGACAGCGCCTTGCGGAGCATCGCGGGGGAAATCGCCGCGTCGCAGGTGAGGAAAACGAGCATCGTCGCCAGATTCGGGTGAATCATGCCCGAACCCTTCGCGATACCGCCGAGGTGGCAGACCTTGCCGTCCACCACGAAAGACACCGCAACTTCCTTCAGCCGCGTGTCCGTCGTCATGATGCCCTCCGCCGCTTCCTGACTGCCGTTGACCTTCACGGCGGCGTACAGCGCTCCCATGTGCTGGGCGATTGGTTCGATGGACAGCGGCTGCCCGATCACGCCCGTAGACGCGACAATGACGTGGTGCGGGTCGATGCCCGCCGCTTTGCCCGCCAGTTCGCACATTTGCCACGCGACTTCTTCGCCGTCGGCGTTGCAGGTGTTCGCGTTGCCGCTGTTGCAGACGGCCAGCTGCGCAATACCGCCCGCCAAGTTCCGCTGGGTGACGTAAATGGGCGCGCCCTTGACCAGATTGCTCGTGTACACCGCCGCCGCCGAAGCAGGAACTTCGCTCACAATCATGCTGATGTCGCGCTTGCCGCGGTTCTTGCGGATGCCGCAGTGAATACCGCCCGCCTGAAATCCCTTCGCGGCACATACGCCGCCCGAAATATGCTCCATATGCTTTTCCTCCATATTATATGCTTACAGATTCAGTCCTGTCGTTTCAGGTGCGCCCGTCATCAGGTTCAGGCACTCAATGGCCGCGCCGGACGACCCCTTGCCGAGGTTGTCGAACAGGCTGACCAGCTCGATGCGGTCGTCATTGCCCAGCACCATCAGCTTCATGCTGTCCTTGCCCGCCAGAGCGTTCGCGGGGATGAAACCGCCGAACGCCGCCACGTCCTGCGCGTCCAGCACGGACACGATGGGGGAGGAAGCATAGTGCGCCTTCAGGCACGCGGTCAGTTCCTCAACCGGGTGCGCACAGTTCAGCTGCTGGCGGAACAGCGGAATCGTCACCTGCATCCCGGCGTAATAATCCGCCACAATCGGCGCAAAAATCGGCGCGTGGGTCAGACAAGAAATCTGCTGCATTTCGGGCAGATGCTTGTGCGACTGCGTCAAGCCGTAGGGGCGGGGCGCATCGAGGTCAGGCGTGCGAGTGTCCACCTCGTACTGGGCAATCATCTTCTTGCCGCCGCCGCTGTACCCGGTCAGGGAGAAGCAGGAAAGCAGCGTATCCGCCGGAATCAGCCCCGCGGCGACCAGCGGCGCGGCGAGTGCGATGAACCCGCTGGCGTGGCAGCCCGGCACGGCGACGTATTGCCCGGAGACGACGGCAGCCCGATGCTTCTTGGACAATTCCGGGAAGCCGTACGCCCAGCCGGGGGCAACGCGGTGCGCCGTCGAGGTATCAAGAATGCGCGTATTGCTGCCTTCCGCCAGCGCGACGGATTCTCGTGCGGCTGCGTCCGGCAGGCAGAGAATGGCAATGTCGGCGGCGTGAATGGCTTCGCGTCGGGCATCGGCGTCCTTGCGCTTTTCCTCCGGGAGCGTCAGGAGCGAAAACTCCCCGCGCTCCGCCAGCCGATCGAAAATCCGAAGGCCTGTTGTGCCTTCCTTGCCATCAATAAAGACCGTCCATGCCATGATATTCCTCCTCCATTTATGCGGAATAGACGCATAAATATACAAACCTATTATACGCACATCGGCGCGCTTGTCAAGCGGAAAAGCACGAAAAAATCAGGTTCTTCACGGAATCTCGGGGAAAGAGCAGCTTGGGGGCGCGTCTGCGGACGCGCAAAGTTACTGGCAGGGACGCTT
>OLGA01000427.1_pt1 | contig 37973 bp, 39 predicted proteins | sample 1604881 | NCBI WGS metagenome assembly OLGA01 (sample SAMEA3888896, study PRJEB22519) | human gut metagenome | biome: human gut; feature: human-associated habitat; material: faeces | place: Denmark | collected 2009 | reverse complement strand
TGCGGATCGTCGGGGCAGACCATCTCCCTGTCCACCACCTCGATGCCGCGCCGTTCCAGCTCCTTCCATTCGATGCCGCCGGGATAGCGGCCGTGGCGACTGTCCAGCAGCACGGCATGCAGCAGGTCGCCGGGGCCCGCCTGCGGCGCGTCCTGCTGCAGGTGACGCAACAGCATGTCCACCTGGGCGGTGAGGGTCAGGCCCTGGGCCTCGGTATCCTTGCCGGAATTGGGGATGTAGATCTTGGGACAGCGCGCCGCGGCCACGGCACGGCCCACGCCGTCGGGCAGCAGATTGGAGAGCACGCTGGTGTAGAAACTGCCCATGGGATAGCAGATGGCCCCGGCGCTTTGCAGATAGGTGGCCGCCGTGGCCGACAGGGGCGGACGGCAGGGCGTGAGGGCCGTGGAAGTGCGCCCCGGTTCGTGGACCGTGAGGTAGAGGCGCCGTACCGGCTGGGTCAGGCGACAGAAATGGTGCTGCCCCACCAGAACGGAGCCGTCGGCCAGCTCGGCAGCCAGATGCAGGCAGGCATTGACGATGGGCAGGACCACGCCGCGCACCTGCAAAAGACGGCTGAACAGGCTCAGCACCGGCGTGAAATTGCGCTGGAAATGCAGATAGCCCCCGGCAAGCAGCAGATTGCCCATGCTGGCTTTCTGGGGGCGGAAATCATCGGGCATGCGCTCCAGGAAATAGCCCAGATGCACCCGCATCACATCGGCCATGACCGACGGCAGGGGACGCCAGCAGGGATGCCCGGCGCTGCCCATGGCGCGCAGACGGGCGCGCAGGGCCTCGGAATCTCCCTCCGCGGGCAGGCGCATCTCCCAGAAGTCCAGCACGCTCTGCGGGATCATGCTGTCTGCCAGGGCGGCCAGACGATTGCGGATGTCCCCCACGGCGGGCAGGGCAAAAGCTTCGCGCAGGGCGGCGGAACTGCCGCCCGAATCGAAGGGCGTCACCAGATGGACGGAATTGTGGGTGTAACGGGTAAGACTGCGACTCAGGCCCCTGAGGGCCGTACCGCCGGTGAAGAAGACCAGCCGGGGACCAAGGGCGGGCAGGAGGACGCTCACGCCGCTTCTCCGGTCATGCCCAGTTCGCGCATCCTGAGGTAGATGGCGCGGCCGATCCAGGCATCGGTGGCAGCGTAGATGACCTGGCGCTTGCTCAGCTCCATGACGCTCCAGTTGGAACACTGGGGCCCCTTGGAGATGCGCTGCCCGAACAGGTTGGCGGCCAGGGTGCGCAGGCCCTGCGTGGTCAGCTGATGGGCCCGGGCCACCATGCCCAGATCCACCATGCCCGCAGGCTTGAAAGGATACAGACGGGCCAGCTCGCGCATGTCGTCGCCGATGGCCACCCCGGCCTTGATGACCGCGGGGTCGGCCAGCAGGCCCGCCAGTTCGGGCCCGAAAGGCCACCAGGAAAGCTGCACCAGATACACGGCCCGGGCCGTGGCCAGCTGCACCAGGGAAGGGGTGTTGACCCGGCCCTTGCGGAAGGAAGGACGGGTCTCGGTATCGAAGCCCAGCACCTGTTCCTGCTGCAGATCCGGCAGGGCTTTTTCCCAGTCTTCCAGACTGCGCACCAGATGGATGGGCCCTTCGTAATGGCACAGGGGCAGGGCGTTGATTTCGTCGCTGCTCAGGCGGCGACGCAGACTTTCCAGATTCATGCCGTTCGGGGGTTTGTGTCCTAAGGGAGGTACCGCGTACCTGCGGTACGCGCATACCTGCACCTTATAACACAAATCACTTGCCGATGCAAAAGCTTGAAAAGACGCGATTCAAGACCTCTTCCGGGCTGTCCAGGCCGGTGACCTCGCCCAGCAGGGCCGCCGCGGCGTCCAGACGGACGGAACAGCAGTCATAAGGACTGCCTGCGGCGATGTCCGCCAGCAGGGCATCCAGCTCCGCGTTCAATTCTGCGGCCTGCTGCTCCAGCTCCGCCGCCTTTGCGTCCTGCTCTGCCGCCTGCGCTTCATAGCCGCCGGTGCGGCTCTCGGATTCCTCCAGCTCGCTCTCCGCCCGCAGGATATTCTCTGTCAGATGATAGATGCTGCTCTCCAGCACGGCTACCGCAGAGTCCTGCTCCGCCGTTTTCGCATCCAGACCGGCGACGTCCTTCCGCAGCGTTTCCGCCTCGATATCCTTTTCCTGCATCCGCTGGCCGAACTGTTCGTTTTCCGCAAACAGGGCGTCCATACTCGCCTGTGCCTCATCCCGTTCCCGTTCCGCGTTCCGCAGGTCGATTTCCAGCTTCCGGGCGTTGGCTTTCAGTGTTTCCAGATTTTCCAGCCACAGGGAGATCTCCAAGACCCGCATCTCATCCCGCAGCACCAGATACTTCTTCGCCGTCTCCGCCTGCGCCCGCAGGGGTTCCACCTGCAGCTCCAGCTCCGCGATCTTGTCGTTGATGCGAACCAGATTTTCTTCCGTGCGTTCCAGCTTCCGCTCCGCTTCCTCTTTCCGATGGCGGAACTTGGAAATCCCGGCGGCTTCCTCAAAAATCTCCCGGCGGTCGGTGCTCTTGGTGGAAAGGATCTCGTCCACCCGGCCCTGTCCCACGATGGAGTAGCCCTCCCGGCCCATGCCGGTGTCCATGAACAGTTCCGTGACGTCCTTCAGGCGGACGGACTGGCGGTTGATGTAATATTCGCTCTCGCCGCTGCGGTAATACCGCCGGGTAACGGCCACTTCTGTCTCTTCCATAGACGGAAACAGCTGCCCTGTATTGTCCAGCACCAGCGTCACCTGTGCAAACCCCACCGGTGCCCGCTTCTCCGTGCCGCCGAAGATGACATCCTCCATCTTGCCGCCCCGGAGGGCCTTGCTGGACTGCTCGCCCATGACCCAGCGGATGGCGTCGGAGATATTGGACTTGCCGGAACCGTTCGGCCCCACAATAGCGGTAATATCCTCTCCGAAATTCAGAACTGTCTTATCCGGGAAGGACTTAAATCCCTGAATTTCCAGCGCTTTCAGGTACAATCTGTTCACCTCGCTGCATCTTTACATACTTTAACTAAGATACTATATCAAAAAAGCGCTTCTATTTCAAGCAAAAACTGCGTAAAAACGAGGGGAGCAAAAGTCAAGCATTAAATGCGCACAATTTTTCACTTCTTGTTTTGTCTAATTTTGACAAGCCAACATGGCCGCCGTCATGTCCCATGGTCGGCAGCCTGCGTGTTTTCCTGTTCTGTTCCCCGTGTTCCGCTCCACTCACATCCTCTCCCTTTGATTGTCCTCTGTGCTGGTTTCTTCCTGTTACGCGATCAGCCCGATCTCCCGCAGGCACTCCCGGAACATGACCTCGCTGCTCTTGTACCCGAAGATTTTCCGTGGATAGTTGTTAATCCATTCCTCCGTGGCCGCGATCTCCGCCGCGCTGACCTTAGAGAAATCTGTGCCTTTCGGATGCCGCCGCCTGATCATGCTGTTGGCGTTCTCGTTGCTCCCCCGTTCCCACGAAGAATACGGATGGCAGAAATATACCTTGGTGCGCGGGATGGTCTTGTTGACAGCGCTCCGCTCCAGCTCCTCCGCCGCCGAAAATTCTGAGCCGTTGTCAAAGGTGATGCTTTTGAAGATTACCCTGAACCGCTTGGCTCCGCATTTCCGCTCCAGCGCATCCAGCGCCTTGACCACGGTTTCCGCCTTTCTGTTCGGTATTCCTATGATGATGTCTTTCCGCGTCTTGCGCTCATTCAGGGTCAGCAGGGCGCTGGTGGTCTTGCATTTGCCCTTTCCGCTGTACACGGTGTCGCCCTCCCAATGCCCGAACTCCTCGCGGCTCTCCACCTCCGGCGGGCGCTGTTCAATGCTGTCGCCTGCGGAGGCTCTGGCCTGATCGTCCTTGGTCTTGACCTTTTTATAGCCCTGCTTGTGCTTCCCGTGGCGCGGCAAGTCCACCTGCGTGATTTGTAGAAAGAGGCCCTTTTTGATGTAGCTGTAGATCGTCGTCACAGAAACCGAGGTCTCGAATGTCCGCCCCTCCATCATCGCGTAGCCGAGAACGGCAGCAGGACTGCACTCTTTTTCAACGATTGTCGCCTCGATGTAGTTTGCAAGCTCGTGATCTTTGCCGATTTTCAAGTCAGGCCCTTTCTCCCGCAAGTGTTCCTGATACCGCGCTTCCGCGATGTCCGGGCTGTACGCCGTCGCCATTTCCCACGTCGCCCCGTCCAGCCGCTCATACTCTCCGCGCTTCAACTCCCGGTAGATGGTGGAAACGTGGACGCGCAGCTTTTCCGCAATCTGCGGCGGCTTCAAACCCCTGCGCTGCCACTTCTCAATGCGCAGCCTGTCGTTCTTGGTCAGATGCTTAAATGTTCGCCCTCCGGTCTGCACCGTAAAGCCTCCTCTCTCATGCTTTTGCGCGGGCGGTGTCAGGTCTTGCCCGTTCCGCTCCGCCGGTTTGCTTTGTCGCTTTTTGTCTTATTATGATACCTGTAAATCCCTTGCCGCGCAACTGATTTTTCGTTGCGAACGCGCAAAAAATCCCCCGACCGCTATATCTATGAGTATAGCAGCCGGGGGATAATTTCAGTTATTCAGTTCCTTTTCGCCGTCCGTCTTGCCGGTGGTTTCCTCCACAAAAATGCCATCCAGCTTACCGATTGCGCTGTCCACGGCGATGTCCAGTTCCTTAACCGCCGCCTCGATCACGGCCTTTACCTCCGCCGTGACCTTAATGCCCTTTGCTTCAAGCATCTGCACCACATAATCGTACTTCGGGATGGTCAGCGTACCTGCCTCGCGCTGCTTCTCCGCCGCCTTGACCAGAACGGTGACAATGCCGTACAGGCGCTTGTCTTTCAGCCAAGGGATGCCGGTCTTGACCAGCCACGGAATGGCCACGCCGGTGAAGAACAGGCCGATGATGGCGAAAATGGCCTCAATGACAATGTTGATGATGTCGGGAATGATCTGTGTCATGGTGTGTACCTCCTTACACTTTCGTCAGATATTTCTTGTCCACGTTTCCTGTGATTGCGCCGCTTTTCAGCGTGGAAACTGAAATGCGGTCGCCGCTGATTGCCCGGACATACAGCTTTGCGCTGTACACCCACGAGGAAAACTTGCGCGTGGTGCCGTAGACTGTGGCAGCCTTGTCCATCTTCACCTGATCGCCCACGGCCAGCGCCGCCGCTTCGGTCTTGATGTCTGCCGCGTCCACCCAGCCGTACACGGTGCTTCCGCCGCCGCTCACGGCGACAAGGTGATACGGATGCCTGCTCACAAGCGGCTGATACACCTGCGTCACCTTGGCCTTGCCCGGCTTGCACGGTTTGCCCACGGTGCTGTTTGCGCTGGTGTAGTGCCTCTCGCCGGTGAATGTCACGATGTCGCCCACCTTGCACCCGCCGCCCTTGGTCGGTGCAGCGTCCGTCGCAGTCCCGCCGCCGGTCGCCTCCTTTCCGCCGTACTTCGGTACGCCGTAGCCGCGAATGTACCGTCCGTTCACAGAAATGGTGCGGCGCTTCACGCTGTCGGAGTAGTTGCCCTCAATGACGGTGATGCTTGTCCCGCTGACCTTTTCCACGATGCCCACATGATCGGCGCTGCCAGTGCAGTCTCCCACGCCGCTGTCCTGCCAGTCGTAGAAAATATAGTCGCCGGGCTTCGGCACATAAGCGTCGTCCTCCTGCCAGCTCCCCAGCTTCTTGAACAGCTCGATGTGCTTTCCGCAGCCGCACTCCGTCGGGATGATGTCGGTCATTCCCGCCGCGATAGCGACGGCGCTTGCGAACGTGCTGCACCATGCGTCCGTGTACTTCACGGCGTAGCCACGGGCCAGCGGCTTGTGACTGTTGTACAGGTCGATGATCTTCCTGTGGCTTCCGTCGCTCTCTTTGCATCCGATGTAGCTCTGGGCGATGCTCACGATCTTCTGCCGCTGTTCCTGTTCCGTCATAGGCTTTCCTCCGCTTCCTGCGGCGCTCCCTGCCGCATACTTGTCGTAATACTTCTGGCCGAACGCAGCTCGCCGGGCCTGCGCCGCCTCGCTCTGATCTGCCGGGCGCTCAAATTTCAGCAGCACCGCGTCCGATGCTGCCCGGACGCTTCCAGCCGTTTTCAGCACGGCCAGCACCGCCTTATAGCCCTCCCGCAGCTCTTTCATCAGGAAATCAAGCTGCATTTCCAGATCGCCGATGCTCTTTCGGCAGCATTGGGCATAGTCCAGCAGCTCTGCCTTGCGGGAGCAGTATGTCCATTGGGCGAGGCCATAGCCCGCCTTATCCGTTGCGAAGAACTGATACTTGCCGCTGTCCACCGCCGCCGTATAGCTTGCGTCGGTCACGCCAAGTCTCTTTTCGTATAGGTTCTCCACGTTGTTCGGGATAAGGCCGCTCTCCGCATACAGGTTTCCCATCAGACCGGCGGTGCCAAAGTCGTTCAGCCCCGCGCTTTTCAGATAATTCCAGATTTTCTCCTCGTTGTTCTTTCCTGCCAGCATGATCTATCCCTCCTCACGGTTCTTCTGTCTGCTGTGCAATCCGTTCCGCCTCCTCCTTTTCCCGTCTCATGTCCGCAAGCTGCCACCGCCTGTCCTGCTTCTTCTCCTTGGTGGTTTTTATCCAGCCGAGGATGCCGCACTCGCCGCCAAGCGTGGCGAACACGCAGGTGATCAGCGTATCCGGTACAGAGCCGTACACGGTAAACAGCGCGATCATGGCTATCGTGAATACCGTCAGACACAAAAAGACGATCAGCAGAATAAAGTCCATGGTTCCCATGCGCTTCTTCCGGCCTTTCGTCTTTGCCTGCGTTCGCTTTCCCGCCATGTCAGTCCTCCTTGATGTGCGGGTGCGCGCTTTTATTCAGGTGCTTATCCAGTTTGTCCAGCGCATCCTTGCACGGCCCGTTGCACCCCTGCTCCACAAGCCCCTGCAACGCGCCGCGCAGGCCATAGCAGATAAGCGTCTGCTCCTCCTGAATGGCGTTGATGAACTCGCTCTGCTTTTTGTTGCTCTCAATGACTTTGTACACGGAAACAATGGCGGCGACCAGCGCTCCGATTGCTCCCAAAAGGCTGGCCGCCTTAATGATGGTGTCCGCGTTGATGTACATTTTCCTGTCCTCCTGCTTTCACTCCGACCATTCGTCCCCGCCGATGGCCCTGCGGTATGCCTCGTCGGCCTCCGCGATCTCGTCTCTCCCGGTCACGGTGTCGCCCAGCTCCGCAAGGCGTGTCGCCAGCACCCGGACGGTACGCGCCTGCATTTCCACAAGCGCCTCCAGCTCTGCGATGATCTGCAAATGGCTGCTCACGCCGTCGCCTCCGTCCAGCCGTATACCCCCGGTTCCCACACATTGGCATCCGCCGTTGATGTCCAATGCTTCCCATTGTGGCTCACCTTGTCGCCCTTTGCGTAAGCGTCATGCGCCCCCACCGGCTGGCTCCATTCCGGCCATTCTTCCGCCGGGTCAGATGCCGCCGACCAAAGCGACACCGCCTTGTCCGGTTCCCATCCAGCCTGCGAGGTGTGCGCCTGTACGCATTTGTACAGCTTGTCCCCCCAGTTGCGCAGCTGCCCCACTGTGTAAGCAACGCCGGTCTGCCACGTTTCAAACAGGCTCTTATGCTCCCCCGCAGTCACAGCATCGATGCTTCCGCTCTCCGCCAGCGTCACAAAGGCGATCTCCGTTGCTTTTCTCGTTTCTTCCATCACCTTTATCCTTTCCACATACCTGTAATGCTCGCTGATGGTATAGAAGTCGTACCGCATCCCGTCCTCGTCCGTGTCGCTGTGATAGTGCCGGTCGATGCGGCAGCGGTCTGTGATGCTGCTGTCGTCATACTCCCGCACCGTGGTCAGGTATTCACCCTCCCGCAGCACGGGGCCGCCCACAATTTTCAGGTTTTCCCGTTCTACGCCGCCGATAACACTTGTTCCGTAGACGTATTCCATCTTGCCCGCTCCTTTCTTGCGTGTTCTCTGACCACGCATTTCAATTTCCGCTGCAAACCCGCCTCCACATAGCTCTGGAAAAAGTGGACGTGATTGCAGTGCTTCATCTGGCCCAGTCTGGATAAAAGCCCCTGCGCCAATGCGGGCTTGATCGCGTGGTGCCGCCGCATGGCACGGCGGCAGGCGGAAAGAGAATGTTTCAGGCGCACCATGTTTCGTTTCCGCAGCAGGGTATACCCTCGCCCGAAGCGATACCCCAGCGCCGCCACCGTCCGCTTTGCCGTCGGATAGAGCTGCCACTTGCCGTTCAGCCGCAGGCCGTGTGCCGCCAGCCATTTCTCGATCAGCTCCCGCAGCCGCCGCAGCTTCCGCTTGTTCCGCCCGAACAGGGTAAAGTTGTCCATGTACCGCAGGTAGTGGTCGCACAGGCCGCTTTCCCGTATCAGCCGGTCAAGCGGTTGCAGCACCGTGTTGGCAAACCATTGGGAAAAGTAAGCGCCGATCAGAATGCCGTGCTTCATCAGCCGTTCGCATACCTCCAGCATTCTCCGGTCTTTCACCAGCCGCCGGAGCCGCTTCATCACCGTCTCCGCCGTCAGGCTGTCGTAGAAATGGTGGATGTCCAGCTCCTCGGCATACTTCGTCCCTTTTGGGTCTGTCCGCATCCACTTCTTGATGGCTCGAACGCCGTAATGGATGCCACGGTTTCGGATGCTCCCGCAGCAGAAATTGTCCATGCCCCGCATCATGATCGGCTCCAACACCTGAATGACCGCGTGATGCACATACTGGTCAGGCCACAGTCTCGGCTCCGATATGTCCCTCCACTTTCCGGCGCTCTTGTCCCATCGTCGCGCAAGCCTCGGCTCGTTCGCCTCGTAACCGCCTGTAATGATCTCCCGCAGCTCTTTTACATAGCGGTCAACGTCCGCCTCCACCCGTGCCACTGTCCGGTTTGGCCTGTGGTGCGGATGGAAGCGGTGTGTCACGTTCACAGCGAAGATCGCCAGCCGCAGGTTTTCTTCCGATACCAGCTTTGGAAATAGGTTGTTTGCTCGTTTCATCAGGAATGTTTTCCTCCTTTTAGCCTCACGGTCTTTCCATCGCCCCCGCAGGTTGCGGGAGTGTACTAAACCGTGTCCTGATGGCTTATCTGCACCAAGGGGTGCCGAGGATGTCCGCGCCCCGGCGTTGGTCTTTGCGTTGCCGGGTGTGGAGGTGGGTAGCCAGTCCATAAAAGGACGCGGCAGCCGATGTTCGCGTTCGAGTTGGACGCGCTGGTGTAGTTCACGTAGAACAGCCCGTGGTTCCCGTTCTGGTTATAGTTACCGCCGAAGTACAGACACGGGTTGGAAGCATTGAAGTTCCAGTTATCCGCCGAACCGAGAAGCAAGGCACCGACTGCGTGCGCGGTCATCCCCTGTATTTTCAAGCCGCCTGTGCGGCTGAAAACCCGTTAGCCTTTTGCGCGGCCTGCGGGCCGCAGGATACGCAGAGGGGGATGCGTCCCCCTCTGCACTCCCCCGTCAGGGGAGTTTTTGGAGGCGGCAGCCGATGTACGCGCTCGAGTAAGACGCGCCGGCGTAGTACACGTAGAACAGCCCGAAGTCCCCGCTCTGGTAATAGTAACCGCCGAAGCACAGACACGGGCCGGAAGCATTGAAGTTCCAGTAATCCGCCGAATATGTCGTCTCACTCCCGCCCGATGCCGTGGGATAGATAACCCATTCCAGACCGGCCACCGTTGCCACGGTAAATGCGCTGGGCCATCCGCTCGACGGAACGCCCACGGCGGTGCCGCCGCTGTTGTCGCTGAAACTGCTGGGCGTGTTGATGATGTTCAGGCCGTTGCTGTTGTAGTAGCAGCCGTCGCCCCAGTCATACACGTTGTCCCACAGGCCCTCGATGTAGCGATACTGCGTACCGAGGCCATAGCTGTCCCGGCTCGCAAGCGTCGTTCCGGTGTGATAGGGCATACTGTCCGTATAGCCCATATTCTCCGTTGCGCTGTTGTTGCCGCAGCCCTTGCCGATGGTTTTCTGGCTGTTCCAGTCTGCGAACTCCACAAGGTACAGCATCCAGATCGTCATGCGCATCTGAATGTCGCTCTGCCAGATGTTGCTCCCCAGATTGTGGATGCTCGTGCGGGCCGTGCTGCGCGTGATATTCGCTTTCGGCTTTACACCGGACTGGCTCTTGTAGTTGTTGGTGTTGCAGTGATAGCGGCCAATGTACACGATGTCCCGCTCTCCCTTGCCGTCCCCTCGGTCGGCGTGGGCTGGTGAGACGTGAAAGCCGTCCGTTTCCTTATCCGCGATCTGGAGTTTCAGGCTGTTCCCGCTCTTTGTCCACTTGTACCAGAACTTCGGGATAGCCACCAGCTCACCGGCCACCGCATCCGTCACGCGCACCATCCCGCTCCACGGGTACAGGTTGTCAAATGGGCTTCCGTAATTGGTCGCCCCCGCCCGGTACGGGGTCGGGTTCACGAAGCTGGCGGCCTCGTCCGTCCGGCTCCACACCGTCGTGCTGGTTCCATCCCACACCACGCCGTAGATGTGCCGGTAGGCCAGTTTCACATTTACCGTCTGTCCGTCCGCCGTGATGGTCGCGGTATCCTCCGCCGTCTCTCCGTTCTTGGTGGCGGTGATGGTGTAGGTGCCGCTTTCCGTCACGGTGAAGTCCACCGACCCCGTTGCAGATGCCGTTTTGCTCTGCGTCTTGCTTCCCTTGGTGCAGGTGACGGTGGAGCCGCTGTCAATGCTCACGCGGATGGTCGCTGTGAAGTAGGATAGCGTCGCCGTGTACTGCTGCACCACGGAGACCGTCACCGTATCCGTGGCAGTCTGCCCGTTCTTGGTGGCCTTGATGGTGTATGTTCCGTAGTCCTCCACATCAAACGTCCATTTTCCGCCGCTCTCCGTTGCGGTGTATACCTTGGTTCCCAGCGTGGCCGTCACCGTGGAGCCGGTGGGCGCGGTCACAACGATCTGCGCCGTCATGCCTACCTGCGGCAGACTGTCCGCGCTGAGCTTGCCATCTGGCCCCAGCGTCGGGATGCCGTTCGGCATGTTGATGGGGAGCTGATCGGTGTCCATCTTCCCGTCCGCGCCGAGACCTGCCACGCCGCCCGGCGTATTGACAGGGAGCTGGCCGGTGCCAACCTTGCCGTCCGTTCCGATGCCCGCAACGCCGCCCGGCGTATTGATGGGGAGCTGGCCGGTGCCAACCTTGCCGTCCTCTCCCAGTCCGGCCACGCCGCCCGGTGTGTTGACAGGGAGCTGGCTGACCGGCACCTTTCCGTCTGTCCCCAGCCCCGCCTTTTTGGCAAGAGCCGCCGCCACCGCACCGCTGGTCAGCAGCTTGTCGCTGTTCTCCGTCGGCACCGTGTCGAACGTCTGTGCCGTAACGCCGCCCTTTCCGTCGCCTCTCAGGATACCGCTGGCGGTGATCTTGTCCTGCTTGTCCGTAATGTCCTGACGGATACCCTCGTGCGCGTTTTCATCCTCGTTGTGTGCCTTGATGGCAGCCGCCATGCTTTCCGCTGTCACCAGCGCCGAAGCGTCGATGGTCACCTGCAGCGTCCCGCCGCTGCCCGTAAACTCCAGCAGCCCGTAGAACGTGTACACATAGTCCGGCACGTCCGTCTTGCTGGGGATTTCCACGCCCGCGTCCGTGTCCGTCTGAAATAGTGCGATCAGCCTTGCCGCGCCGCTGTCCAGCTTTGCCCAGATGCCGAGCTGGTTCAGGGGGTATCCCGTCGCCAGTGGTGTCACTTGCAGTTGCAGCTTTTGTCCCTGCGCCGTTGTTTTGTTGGACAGGATGCTGACCGTCTGCTTTTCACTCACAAGCGCCGTCTGCGCCAGCATCGCCGCCTCGCTCACGCGGCCTGTTCCCGCCGCCGCGCGGGTGATGGTCAGCGTCTTTCCCGCTGTCCATTGTGCCAGCAGCTCACTGCCGCTGTTGGTGATAACGCCTTTCCATGCCACTTTTCGTTTCCTCCTGACTTAGAATTTCGATGCGCTGCCGAAGTCAACCACCGCCGCACCAGCCATAGCCGCGATGCCGTAGGCCGTTGCGGTGCCGCCCGCATCGTAATATTCCACTTCCTCCAGATGTGCGCTGAACCGCTTGGCAGCGGCGAGCCGACGTTCGATCTCCGCGATGGTCATGGCGGCGAACTTCTGCCGCTCCTCCACGGTGGTGATGTTTACCCGCAGTCTGAACTTTCCGTGGGTGCCGCCGTACTCAAACCATTCCTCCAGCTTTGTTCCCGGATAGATCGCGTCGGCCTGCGTTCTTGCAGCTCCCGCAGTTCCCATTGTTCGCCGGATGTTCAGCGCCGTCTTGACGATGCGCCGCTTCTGCTCGATGTCGTACCCTGTGTCGTACCAGTCGATCTTCCAGTTCACGGCCAGCGCGTCCAGCACCTCCTCGGCCACGGTGTCGATGGCGGTGTATATCTGACTTCCCGCGATATAGCCCATCGTCTTTTGGTGCAGCTCCAGCATCGCCATGGATAGGGCCTTTACCCACGGCTGTTCTCCCAGAATGCGCGGCAAGCCGTCGGCGATTTGGGCATTTTTCAGGCTCTTAATCATCCTCCAGCCCTCCATAGGTGGCGGTGGCCCCCGTGCATTTCGGCAGCTCCGTGGTGTCGATCACGGTGTCTACGGGGGCGGTCAGCGTTACCCGCTTGGCCCCCGCTTCCCGCAGCCGGGCGATCAGCTCCGTCGGGTTGATGTCTCGCCCCAACTTTCTTTGCCATGTCTGGAAGTCCGCCACCGCCGCCGCGATGCGGCTTTGTATCTCACTCACGCTTCGCTGGTCGCTTTCCGCGATCCAGTATTTCACGGTGATGGCGTATTCCACCTCGTCCGGGGCCAGCGCCGTCACCTTGTCGCACAGCGGGCGGATGGTCTCGTCGTCCAGATAGGCCGCCATGGCCGTCAGCTCCGTGCTGTTGGGGACGCGCAATCCGTTCTCGTCCTCGATCACGAAGTAGATATTTACCTCGTCCGGCAGCGGGCTGACGATGCGCACGTCGGCTACATCACCCCGCCACTCCCGCGCGTAGTATTCATAGGCATCGCGCGGCCCGGCACAGCTATACACGCTGGGGGCGAGGTAGATGCGCCGTGTCAGGCTGTCGTCGTCCTCTGCGTCCAGTCCGCCGGTGCTTGGCGTGGTGTTGCTCACGCTGGCAACATAGGCGATGGGGTCAACCAGTATCTTGATGCCGCCGGACAGAATGCCGTTGCTATCCGCTCCGGCCTCCTCCGCCTGCACCACAACGTCGGTGTAGGTCTCTCCCGCCGCTATCTCGCCGTATTCCACGGTGTTGAAGTATTTCCCGTCCTCGCTCTTGACCCGCGTTCCCGTCGGAATGGCCGTCGCGCCGCTTTGCGCTTCCGAAAGCGTAAATCGCACCGTCGCCGTGGCCCGGTTTGCCTCCTTGCGCGTCAGCCCCACAAGAGCGGCCAGTGCATCCAGCGCGTCTCCGGTACTGGTTTTCAGCATTTCCATCCGTCCCTTTGCGTCGGCGTACTGCATCGTCTGATACTCCATCGCGCAAAAGGCTTTCATCAGCAGGTTCAGCGGGTCGGCCTCGCCGATCTCCGGTTCCTTTCCTGTGGCCTCCCGGTAATACTTGGTGTACAGCTCGCGGAGCTGTTCTTCCGTCTCCTGCAAAGTCATGCTTTCGATGAAACTCAGCTCCGGGCAGTTTGCCAATTCAGCGATATTAGACAAGCTCGATCACCACCTTTGGTATCATATTTCCGTCCTGCGATTTTCCCGCAGTCCATTCCACACGGACGACACGCGCCCGTGGCTCATACTGTTCTGTCTTGCGCACATACTCCGCCGCCAGCAGGACTTGCGCATTTTCCTGCGGGCAGTCGATAATCGTCCCGTCGATGCCGAACTCCCGGTCAAGCGCCTGCTCTCCGGCCCTCGTGGCGTAAAGCACCTGCAAATTGCGGTACACCTCCGCCGCCGCACTGTCGTTTGCGCTCCCCGGCAGTATCTCGATCACCGCGTTTTCCGTTGATAACATGGCTGCCTCCTTACAGGTATTCCTCGATGGTCAGGCTCACCTTGCACTCCAACATCGCGCCGCCGTGCAGCACCGCGCCCCACTCGTCGCTGATGTCCGTGATCTTGAACGGATACGGCGATACCGGCGAGCCGCCCACGATGAACCAGTCCGCCGCGTTGGTCTCCGCCATGCGCTGAAAATGCCGCAGAACACTTCGCGGGTTTACCCCGTCCTGCGCCCGCAGCAAAAGATCGAACTGGTATTTCCGCAGCTTCGGGGCAATCCACTGGCTCCGCGCCCGTGCGCCTGTCCGGTTGTGGGTCGCCCAATCGCTGCCCCCTTGGCCTTTCAGCCCGCTCGGTGTCAGGATGCGCCGGTCGCTCACCGTGAACGTCATGCCCATGTAGCTTCCCAATGCCACTTTTCGCCCCTCCTTACTTATCCGGCTTTCCCACCGCGCCGCTCATGTGCGTGTGGTTCACAAGGCTCACGCCGTTGATGGTGATGTCTCCGCTCGCCGCCGTGGCGTTGATCTCCGGGGCTGTCAGGCTGATTTTGGTGGGGCTTCCGATCTCCACATCCCCGGCCTCCGTCACCTTTACAGTTGCGCCGTTTATGGTGATCTCCGCGTCGCCACCCTCTACCTCGATCTTTGCGCCTTTTTTTGCGGCGAATGTGTACTTGCCTCCCGCCGTCACACTCAAAGCGCCTGCGGCCTCGATGCTCACAAAGGTTCCTGCCTCGATGCTCACCGTTGTCCCCGCCACGATGCCAACGCCGGTTTTGGCGTTCAGGCTCATGCTGGCGGCGCTGCTCTTGGCCTGAAACTGCCCGCCCGCCACAAGGCTGATTGCGCCTTTCGCCTCGTCGTATATCTCGCCGTTGCAGTTGCGCCCCGTCCGCCGGTTCACATACTGGGTGTAAACGCCGGTGTTCTCGTCGTAGCGCTCATAAGCCAGTCCCCTTCGTGCGGCGTACTCCTTTCGGAACAGGCCCTTGTAGCCCTCCGCCGGGGTGTTGGTCTTGTTCCACACCGTTCCGGTGGTGGTTCCCGCCGCAGCTCCGTTGCTGTTGTGGCTCACGCTCACCACCTGCCCGATGCTGGGCATCTTGTACTCGCCGTTGCTGATAGCGTTGATCTGGCGGGTCACGCTTTTTCCCCGGTCAAAGTAGGTCACCTCATAGGTTCCCGCCTTATAGTCGATAGCGCTCACGCGCCCGGTTCTGTTTGTTCCCGCCATTACTTTTTCGCCTCCTCGCTGGCGATGCAGTAGCTCGCAGGCACCCAGCCCGTCACGTTCTGGCCCACCGGCAGCTTTCCGCACCGCGCCGCGCTGTTGGTCACGCGGTAGCGCCCGTTGATCAGGATACCGTCGTACAGCCAGTAGGTGCCGGTCTTGGTTCCCGCCTTGTTCTTTGCCGTGCTGGAAACATACAGCGGAGCCTTGTTCAGCGTGATCGCCTGTCCCGCCTCGCCGCCTGCCGCCGCGCTGGCTGCGCCCGCCGCCGGGCTGGTGGTAGCGTAGGTGCTGTCATAGCTCACGCCGCTGTCTGCCGTCTTTTCGTGATACACGATCTTGCCGCCCACATCCCACGAATGGAACGTCGGGCCGATGCCGCTGCACTCAAAGTCGGTGGTCAGTCCGTTGCTGCTGACCTTGTGCGTCACCTTGTCCACAAAGTATTTCCCGTTCAGGTTTCCAAAGCCCGTCAGCGCGATGCAGTTTCCCGCGCTTACCCTCCAGTCTCCGTCCACGCCGAAGCGTAGCTTCACTGTCCCGTGGTTGGCGCTGTTTAGCTCCGCGCAGAGCTGGACGCTGGCATCGTATACGCTGGTAGCCCGCCGGTTCACGCTCTTGGTGTGCGAGCCGCCGCCCACGCTGCACTCGATGTCAATGTCCTTGTCCGCGTCCGTGTAATTGAAGTACCCGCCGGTATAGGTGCCGGACAGGGTGGTGGTGTAGCCGAAGCTCCCCGGCCTGATCTGCGAGCGGTCAAAGGTGCGCACGGCCCGCTTTGCCTTGTACTTCTCCCGGTCATACACCCACAGCCGCCGGGCGTACACTTTCAGGATAAGTCCGTAGTTTTTGCACAGGCTGTTGTAGTAGCTGCTGTCCGTGCCGTCCTGCTCGTCGCACTCGATGTCGTAGTCGTCGGCATCGTAGGTGAACGCAAGGCCGTACCGCGCGGCGATCTTTGCGCCGATACGCTTGATGCTGGTGTTCTTCCAGATCACGTCCCGCTCCAGCTCCGAAAAGTCGCTGTCGCTTGGCTTGCTCACGCCGCCCACCTGCAAGGTCGTCGGCGCGTCCGAAAAGCTCACATCGTCCAGCACGAACAACCCGCACTCCATGATGCTCCGCTGGCCCTGCCGTTCCCAGTTGTAGCCGAGAACACGCGCCCGCAGCGTCGCGCCCTTTTCCGGCATCCAGCCCAGCAGCCATTTCCTGTCCTGCGCGTTGATGGTGATGTCGATGCTGTCGCTGTTGTCCGCCGCGCTGTCGGTGTAGGTCAGGCTCTCGATGTATCCGCCCACCTGCCCGGCAAAAGGGTAGCTGTTGTAGCGCACATCCAGCGCCAGCCGTCTTGTCTCAATCATAGCTCGCCTCGTATTTCCACGGCGGCATCAGTCCGTCCCGCTCCTCCTCCAGCGCCGGGGTGTTCAGCTCCACCCCGGCGTTGAAGATAAACGTGTCGATCTCCTGCGGATTGGCCGCCATCAGCACGTCGGCGTGGTACTCGCTGCCGTATACCTCCTTGGCGATCACATCCCATGTGTCGCCGCTCTTGGTCGTGTACATCGCGTTTCCTCCCGTCAGTATGCCGTGCGGGCCTGTCTGCGCTGCATCTGGAGATACCACGCTTCAAACCGTGCCTGCGCCTCGGCCAGAGCCTCCTCCACCATGCTGCGGTCGGCGCTGCCCTGAATGTTGATCACCGGCGCAAAGGTCATGCCGCCTCCGCCGCCGGAGCCGCCGCCGTCGATTTCCGCCAGCTCCACCGGCTTCACGCCCAGCATTTGCCCGGCCTTTGCCCAGATGTCCAGATTGTCCCGCCGGGCCGCCCGCTGGAAGCTGATCACCGCCTCCGTTCCGGCCTCGCCCGCGATGCTTGCGCCGTTTGTAAAGCCGCCTTGCGCAAGCATGGGGATTTCCGGGATATTGATGGAGAACGACTTGCCGCCCAGCAGCGGCACCCAGTCCGGGATGGTAATGCCGAGACTGTTGATGCCTGCGATTGCCTTGTTGATCAGGGCGATCACCGCGTTAATGGGGGTCTTGAACAGAGCGCCCAGCGTATTGAAGATGCCCACGAAGATGGATTTCACACCCTCCCACGCCATACGCCAGTTGCCGGAGAACACGCCGGTGATGAAGTTGATTACGCCCTCAAAGATGGTCTTGACCCCGTTGATCGCGCTGCTGATGCCCTCGGCAAAGACACCGATGGCGGCCAGCACCGCCGGAACCACCACCTGACCAATGTGCAGCAGCACCGTGATCACCGTCTGAATGATCGGCATAAGGAACTGAATTGCCTCGCCGATGATCTGCGCCACCGTCATGACCACGGAACCCACGCCGCTGATGATGGATGCGATGGATGGAGCCGCCGCTGTGATGGTTTGCAGAATGACCGGCACCACCGTCTGTGTGATAAAGCCGAATAGGCTTTCGATGATGGGCCGCACCGTCGTCTGCGAAAATGTCACGAGCTGGCCGATCACGCCCATTACCGATTGCAGGATGGTGGTAATGCCTCCAAAGGCTGCGCCCGCGTCCTCGCCGAACAGATTGGTGATGCTCTCCTGCAGCGGTTGCAGCGCCTTTGCCACACCGCCGTCCTCGAACAATCCCAGCAGCGCGTCCTTGAATACCGTAAACTTTTCCAGTCCCGTGTCGCCGAACACCCGCTGTATGATTTTGTCCAGCCCGCCGAACTTGTCCGTCAGGATGCTCACCACGGCGATGATGCCGGAGATCACACCCACAATAGGCAGCGCCCCGGACAGCAGACTACCGAGGCCGCCAGCAATAGGGCCGTAGATACTCCCCAGCAGACCGGCCCCGCCGCTGAATATGCTCCCGACAGCTTTCCCGGCACCGGAGTTTGCGATACCGCTTACTACGCCTCCCGCTTTCCCCAGCAAACCGGAAAGGCCCTGCTGGAAGATGCTGCCCTGAATGGTAGCCGCCGCTCCAATGCCCGCGATGCCCTGTCGTAGCGGCATGGTCAACTTACCCAGCGCACCGCCCGCCTTTCCCATAAGGCCGCCCGCAAATTGTCCGGCCCGGCTGTTGGCGAACATCCCGCCGAGATTTCCGAGGGAGGAGCCGATGCCGCCCAGCCATTGCGCGGTCTTGCTGTTTCCGATTGCCCCCCGCAGGACGCTTCCCGCGCTTTGGTAGCCGGACAACAGCCCCGGCGTTCCCGCCGCCGCGCTCAAAAGTCCTGTGGTTCCCCTAATGCCGTTCCCACCGATCAGACTGGAGATTGCCGCCCCCAGCGTCGTGCGGAAGCCGTTGCTTCCCGATGCGCCCCGGAACGCAGAGAAAAGCCCTGCGCCCGCCGCGCCCGCACTCTTGCCGCTCTTGAACAGGCCAGCAAGTCCGCCCTTTCCGCCGGAGAAAATAGCCTCCGCCGCCGGGGCGAACTTCATGCCAACAAACGCCGCCGCCATGCCGCCCAGCACACGCACCACCTGCTCGCCGTTGTTGATCAGGTAGTCAAGCCCCTTTTGGATGTACGGCAGCGCCGTGTCCATAGCGCTCCCCAGCTTCTCCACGCCCCGGCTTGCCAGCGTTCCCAAGCTCTCCGCAAGCTGCGTCAGCTCCGGCATATTCTTTCGGATGCTGTTTAGAAAGTCGATCATGGAGAGATTGAACTGTTTTTTCGCCGGGAGGAACGCATCGCCGATCTCGATTTTCAGCGCCGTCTTGGTGCTTTTCAGCATGGTCTCGATGGCCTCCGGGGTCTGCGATTTGATGTTGAACTCCCGCTCCATGCTTCCCGTGTACAGGCTTGGGTCGCTCACCATTTCCAGCGCCTTTCGGTACACATCGAGATTGTTGACGATCTTCGCGCCGCCCTCAATGGCCCATTGGCCGAACAGGGTGGATAGCGCCGCTACCTGTCGCTCCTGCGGCAGATCGTTGATGGCCTTGAAGATGGTATCCAGCGTTCCCACGCTGTCCTCCTGCATGGCCTTGGCGACCCACTCCGCGCTCATGCCCATCTCCTCGAACTGTTCTTTCTGGGCTTTCGTCGCACTTGCGCCCTTGCTCAAATTCACGATCATGCGCTTGATGCTGGTGCCGACGCGATCAGTCGATACGCCTGTTGCCAGCATGGCATCCGCCAACGCCGCCGTTGTGGCCGCGCTTACGCCGCCCACTTGGCCGAGGCTCGCCGCAGAATTGACCGCCTCCGCGATTTCCGCCGCCGTGGTCGCGCTGTTTGCGCCCAGATAGTTGATCTGGTCAAAGAGCACCATGACCTCCTCGTGGGTCATTTTCAGCGATTGCTCCCACTTGGCGGCCCAGTTGCCCGCCTGATCGGCGCTGATGTCCATGGCCGCGCCGGTCATGGCGATGTCCCGCAGGAAACCGGTAACATTGCCGGAGCTGTCGATCTTGATCAAGTCCTCCATAGACTTGCCGGATTGGCCCGCCGCAGCGGCGAGGCGTGTCAAATCCTCCTGCGTATAGGGGATTTGTGTGCTTAAATCCTTGATTGCGTCCTTCATGGCCTCGTAGTTCTGCGCGTAGGTCTTGCCGTTATCCGCCACCTTGTCGCTGATCTTTCCGGTAGCATCTGCCAGACCGTCCACATACTTGACCACATCCGCCATGTAGTTTTCAAACTTCGCCGCTTCCTTGGTGCAGCTTGCGATGGTCGCCACAGTCGCCGTCGCCAGCGTCCCCATGGCCGCAAGTCCCGCCGTTCCGATGGAGCTGATGCTACGGGCAAAGCTGCTGATCTGGCTCTGGCTCCCGTTCAGCGCCGCCATCAGGCTTTTGTCCATCTTACCGGCGATCTTGATGCTTAACTCTAATGTTTTATTGTTCGCCATTCCTCCGCCACCTCGCTATTCAGCTCAATAAAGTCCCGGACAGGCATTTTCAGATAGAAGTCCACGCCCGTCCGTGTCACCGAGGACAGCCGGATAGCCGCTTTCCGCAGGGCCTTGGCTCCGCCCTTTATCCGAAAAAATCCGCGTCGTTCACCGCGTTTTTCAGTTTCAGCAGCTCATACAGGGGCAGCGTGGTAAAGAACTCCTCCGGGATGCCCGTTGCCATGGCGGCGATCACGCAGGAGTACAGATAGTTGGTGCTGTTCTCCGTCACCACAAAGCCCTCGCGGGCCATGCGGTTCTCCGCCTCGCTCTCATTCAGCGTGTTCAGGTCTGCCACGCCGTTCAGGTCGATGTCCCGGTACTCCTTGCCCTTGTAATGGCGCGGCTTCTCCAGATGCATCACATGGTTTTCCGTTCTGCTCTCCACGTTCAGGTGTCTGCGCACCGCACCTGCCACGCGCTTGAAAGCGCCGCGAGGCATCAGCTTGAAAAACTCAATGGGCATTCCGGTGGCCTTGACCGCCATGGCGCGGGCAAATGCCGTCGTGGTCTCGCACAGCACCGAGGCCGCCGCCTCGCCCTCACCAAAAAGCTGCCGTTGCACGTCGATAGCGTCCTGCACGGTCAGCTTCTCCAGCCCCGTCAGGTCGATCTCTCCGTACTCCTTGCCCTCGAACACGTAGGGCCTTGCCAGCTCCACGATGTTCTCGCTCTTTTTTGTTCCCTCGTTTGCGGTCTCCGCCGCCGTGATCTTGTCCTCTGCCATTGGTGTTCGCTCCTTTCAGCGTCGTTTCGTTGTGTGAAAACACGGCCCGCCCCCGTTTGCGCAGGGACAGGCCGTATTGTTTTGCGCCCGTTAGATCAGGCTGTTCACGCCCGCCAGCATATCCGTGCCGTTGACCTTGTAGATGCCGTTGAGCTTGTCAACCTCCAAGAGCTGCTGGCCGTCCACCTCGATCATCAGGTAGGTCAGCTCCAGCGTCACGGTGGCCTCCATGGCCTCGCCCTTTTCCACCTTGCCGGGGTTGAACTTCTTCACGCGCCCGATCTCCACCACGCGCAGGCCCTTGAAATTGTAGCCGCCCTGCTTGTCGTAGACCTGCTGCGAGGCTCGCAGCGTCAGGTTCACCGTGGACAGGGGAGAGAGCATATCCATGGCGGAGCTGTAGAGCGTGTTGAACTGGATTTCCTGCTCCATGCTCTCAAACTGGCCGATGGTGGGGCTGTCCAGCTCGCCGTTCACGCCCACGCCGGAAACGGTGCTGGTTTTCATGTTGACCTCCGGCAGCGTCACCGACGCGGCCACGCCGATCATCTTCGTGCCGTCCAGATAGGCGTTATACTCGTTGATCTTCTCCGGGATATAGTTGTTGGAAATCATCTTCTTTTCCCTCCCTTATCAGTTCAGCGCGGCGGAAAGAGCGTCGGGGTCAAACTCGATGATGTCCTCGATGTCCTCCGCAGGGGTGAACGGGGTGATGTACTGGTGGAACGTGATCTTGCCGTCCAGCAGATCGGCGGTGGTGTTCTCGTCCTCGTTGAACGTGATCTCATAGCGGGCGCACACACCACGGGCCACAAAGCCGTTGCCGCGCACGTTCTCGCTGTCCACGATGGCCTCGATCAGCCGCTTGTTGGCGGGGCTGTCCACTTTCTGGAAGTAGGTCAGGATAAACGTGTTGGCCGCCCACGTCAGGAAGCGGCGGACGCTGAACCAGCGGTCTTTCGGGTCGCTGATACCGGGGTAGGCCGCCGTGTTGTTGCCCCACAGGCGGAAGCCGTTCATGTTCAGCCACGTTGCCACACCGAAGCTGTTCACGGTGTTGGCCTGCTCCTGATCAAGCACCACCTCCGTGCCATCTTCGAGGCAGGCGGCGGAAACGGCGATGGTCTTGTTGCTGGGGCTGACGTTGGGCGTGTCGTCGTTCTGTGCGTCGGTGTAGGCTGTCAGCGCCGCCGCCAGTGCGCTGCCGCTGTACACCGTGTTTCCCACCTTGGCAAAAGGCCAAACCGCGTAGGCGTTGGGGTCGCTCACCGCCTGCGCCTCCTTGGTGGTCTTGACGGTGGTGTACTTGGTCGCGCCGGTGTTGCTGCTGTCGATGTCCACAACGCACACCGCACCGAACACGCTGTTGATGCTCTTGGTCTTGGCCTGCAATGCCGCCGCCACCGTCGCGTCCTTGCTGAAACGCGGTGCCAGCAGGATGCCGGGTGTCATGGACAGCTTCGGATAGACCTGACGCACCACCTCAAGGCCGGTCTCCTTGCCGGTGGAGCTGTCCACACCGCCCACGATGTCCGCCGCCGTCACCTTGCTGGGGTCGATCTTGTTGCCGGTCACAGTCAGGCTCGTTGCTTCCTTACCCGCGCCGGTGGAAAGCACCACGATATTCAGCGTACCGTCGTCGTTCCATGTGGTGGTGTAGTCCGTGCCTGCGGTCAGCGTGGTGGAGCCGCTCTTAACGGTCAGCCCCTCCAGCAGAACGCCTGTCTCCTCCAGCACCGCCACGCCGTCGTTCACCTGAACGGTTCCGCCGGTGATGGCGATCTTGTGCTTGGCAGGGTCAAGCACATTGATCAGCACCATGGGCGCGATACCCACAACGCTGAAATTTGCGCTGATGCACTCGCAGAGGGTGTAGTTGGCGAAGTCAGGCAGATAGCCCACCGCCTCCACGGCCTCCTTGTAGCTGCTCACCAGCAGCGGCACGTTGACCGCCGCCGCCGGGTCTTTGAGCATATTCACCGGGGCGGTGCCTACGATCACCTGCAAGCCCGCCGTGCCGGTGATGGGCGCGACCATGCTGGTCGCAACCTCGCTCGTGTATACGCCGTGTTTGTATGCCATAGTCTTTCTTCCTCCTTACAGTTCGGATTTGATCTTGCCGTACAGAATGGCCTCCGCCGTTCCTGCGGTCTCCAGCCGCTTTCTCGTCTCGGCAAAGCGCTCCACGTCCACCACCAGCGCCCCGGCCTCCGGGTGAATGGCGATGAACGCCTCCAGCGCCTCCGGGATGCCGCCGTGAAATACCGTGTACTGCTTGGCAACGCCGCGCACCGTTGGGCCGCAGTAAACCTGCGTCACGCCCACTTTCTCCCGCTCCGGGGGCGCGGTCTCGGCAGCGGTCTCCGCCGCCGGGATGGCCGTCTCATTCACAGCGGCATCCGCCGCCAGCTTATCGTTTTTCTTGCTCATACCAGTCCCTCCATTTCTGTGTCCTGTGTCATGGCCGGTGCGGTGCAGGTCAGCGAACACGCCCCGAAGTAGTACGGGTAGGTGTCGTCCTGCTGCATGGCCCATGCGATGGGTTTCAGCACGGTGAACGCCCCGCCGAAATACGGCTTGGTGCATAACCGCTGCACGATGTCCTCCTTGATGTTGGCAACATCCTGATAGCCCTCTCGCTCCTTGCCCTCGTCGTAGGCGCACACGATCAGGCTGAACTCAACCGCCTGCGGCCCGTCGTCGTTCTTGATCTCGCCGCCTGTCATGCGCACAACGATGTACGGGGCCGCCGCCGCGTCCGTGTCCACATCCGCGTCATAGTCCTCCGGCACCGGCAAATCCTGCTTGAAGATTTTCAGCTCCTTGCGGCTCTGCTGGCCGTTATACTTCTTCCCGGCGAAAAGCTCCTCCAGCGTTTCGATCAGCGCGTCTTGGCAGAGCTGGGGAGTTCGCCCGATGCCTGCGGCCCTCACCGCATCCATATAGTTCTTCATGGCTTACTTCCTCCTCGCCGCTCGCGCCAGCACCCGTTCGGTCTGCTCCATCAGTCGGTCTTGCAGATACTCGGACACCTCCGGCTCCACCATCGGCCAGACGGTAGAGTGCATCGCCGAGGCCGACGGGCTTCCCATCGTCACCAGCTTTTCCACCTTACCATCCTTGTTTCGCCACCTTTGGTGGCCCCGCTCCGTGACCGTGTGGCTGGAACTGGAGCCGATCTGTCGTTGCACCATGCCGATGTGACCGCTCTTGAACTGCACAAGAAAGCCCTTGCTCATGTTGGCATTGCCTGTCAGCGCCGCCATGGACGAGGCTTTCAGAACACGGGCTTTCACATACTTTGGCGCGTGGTGCAAAACCTCGCGCCCGGTAAAGCGCTCCGTCGGCCTGTGCTGGAAATAACCGAGATCGTTGCGCATCTTTGCGATGTGCAGCTCTGCGCTCAAACTGGTGTTGCTGGCCTTTTTCCGTTGCACAAGGTCTTTCAGGTGCCGCCTGCCCGCCGCGTTCACGGCGTACCGCGCCTTTGCCTTTGCGATCATCAGCTTGCGGGCCTGCCGTGCCGTGGCGTTGATGGCTACCTTGGCCGCCGCCGGGGTCTTTTTCTTCAAATCGCCCAGCGCCGCCGCCACGGTGTCCAGCCCGTCCACTTCGATGGTCAGGTTCCCTGCGTCATAGGTTACTCTGCTCATTGCCTCGTCCTTTCCATGGAAATGCGGTACACGCCCGCCTCCTCCTCGCAGTTGAGGATGGTGTACGACCGCTGCCGATTTGTCCCCTTGTCCAGAACAAGGTGCTTTCCCACTTTCGGCTTCAGCCCGTAGTCGCTCACGCGGATATACAGCACTGTGTAGGCCGTATATAGTCCCGTGTCGAAGTTCTGCTTGGCTCCCGCCTCCCAATGGGCGCTATGCTCTTTGAGCCGCTGATCGTCCACGATCACCAGTGCGTCCTTGCCGTCAACCGTATGCCAGTCCGCGTGTTCGTCCTGCTCAAAGAAAGCCGCGTCGATGTCCGCTGCGGCACAGTCCTTAAAGGTGAGCGGAGGGGCAGCCCCCTCCGCTCCGCTGTATTCCTGCTTTAGCTCGAACAGCGCCATGTCAGCACACGGTCGCCACCAGCCAGCTATCCACCTTGTCGGGGATGGGCAGCGGGTGCGCCTGCAGCTCCACCATGCGGCGGTCGGGATGATGCTCCACATAGCTGCGCAGGACGCGGCTGGTCTGGGAGGTCACCCACAGGCCGGATGCGTCCTCGATGTAGGTGCAGGCACCGTAGGCCATCATATAGTTGGGTCTGGAGCTGATCAGGATGATCATGTTGTCCGGGATAAGCGGCTTGGTCTCCGGCGCGTCGGGGTTAGTCCAGTCGTCGTAGTAGACCTCACCGTAAACGTACATGTCAAGGCTGGGGTCATTCAGGTGGCCGAGGTACTTCACGCCGTTGGGCAGGTCGCGGGGGGCGATCTCGCCGAGGTTCGTGCGGCGGTTGTCCAGCATCTTCTGCACGTTGGCATCGGCAAAGAACTTTGCCTTGGCCGTCTTGCCCATGATGATGGTGTCCACGTTGGCGAAGCCGCCGTGCAGCACCGCATCCGTCCAGTCACCGAGGTTGCCGAGGATGTCGGCCTTGGTGCCGCCCCACTTGTTGTCTCCGGTCAGGGTTTTCTTGTTGGTCAGGCCGAAGTCGATGGTCTCGTTCACGCCCTCGCCCACAATGGGAATGGTGCCGGTCACGATGGCCTGCACCGCCATCCACTCCTCGCGGCGCGTGGTCGCGTCGTTCAGTGTGGCGTACTCCTCCATGAGCTTCTGCGCGGCCCTCTGAGCGGGGGTCATGCCGCTGTACAGATCTTCGCCCGGCAGGCGGGTCATGAGCTGGTCAGCGGTTGTCACGTCATAGGGGTTGATCAGAGGGGGCTTGTAGCTCTCGGTCTGGTAGCCGTTGGCTTTCAACACCTTGCCGCCCACGCGGGGATGGACAAAGGCCGCCATGCGGCGGTCGCCTTTCACAAGGTCGATGTCCACGCGCTCGGTAGCGAACGTCTTGACGTTGGTGAAAAAGGTGTCGCGGAAATAGGTGTGTACGGCAGGGGTCTGTCTCACCACCTCCGCCAGATAGCGGGGGGAGTAAATGTTCACTTCGTTAGCCATATTCTTTCTTCCTCCTTACTTCAAGTAGATGCCGAGGTTGCGCAGAGGAACCTCCACGTCCGCAGCGGTGGCGTTGGCGGGCAGCACCAGCGCGTCGGCGAAGAACTCGCCGGAGAGGTACACAATGCCGTCCTCGCCCGATGCGACATCCTCCGCCAGAATGCCGTACAGGCCCGTGGTGGTCACGGTGTAGGGGGCACTGCTGCCGCTCACGCTGATGGCGGCCAGCTTGCCGTCGCTGTTGAGAACCACGGGAGCGCCGCGCTTCAAGGCAGCGGATGCCTCCTTGACTGCCGTAACGATCTCCGCATTCCCTGCGATCAGGTAATCCGGCTGCGTGGAAAATGTCTTTTTCGCCAAATCCATACTCATGTTCTTTCTCCTCCTTTACTGCTTCTTGCCCATGGACTTGATCGCGTCCATGAACTCGTCCTGCTTGCCCGTACCGCCGCCGTTCTTCACGCCGCCCATGCCGCTCTTGTCGGCATCGGCCTTTGCTCCGTTGAGCCATGCGTTGCCGCTCTCCTTGGCAGCTTTCATCATGGCCACAGCGTACTCGCTGGCGCTCACCGGCTTTGTGAACTTGGCCTCGTTCGTCAGCGCCTCGCTGCCGGACAGGGCCATGTCCTCGATGTCGTGGATGCGCTGGCGCTCGTCGCTCGTCGCTTTGTTCGCCGCCGCCTCCTCGATTTCATTGACCAGTGCGGGATATGCCCCGCGCAGGTCGTCCACGGTCTTGATCTCGTTTGCCATGTTCGTTACCTCCTTATGGCATTTGTTATTTACAGAGCAGGAGGCGGGAGCTGCCTTGCTGCTTTGTACAAAGTTGGGTGCCTTGTCGAAAGGCAGGTGTGTGTTGACGCTGTTGACGAACAGTAGCCCGTCCCGGTTTTCGATCACCGTTCCGTCCGCCTCGTCCGTCAACTCGTCGATAAAGCCGTTTTCCTTTGCCTGCGCCGCCGTCCACCAGCTTGTCTCGTCCATCCATCCGGCCACCTCGTCCTTATCTCTGCCTGTCTTTTTCGCGTACAGGCCCACGATGCTTTCCCGGATGGCGTTCATCGCCTCGATGTACTTCTGCAATTCCTCGGCGTTGTAGTAGCCGCAAGCGCCCATGCGCACCGGATGCACCATGTAGGTGCTGTCGTTTGCGGCGATCACCTTGCCGCAGTGGCAGGCGACGATGGTTGCCGCGCTGGCACACAGGCCGTCGATCTTCGCCGTCACCGCCGCCGGGTGCTGTTCAAGCTGGTTGCCGATGGCCTGCGCTGCGAACACGTCGCCGCCGCCGCTATTGATGCGCACCGTGATCTCGTCCAGCGCTCCCAGACCGGCCAGCTCCTCCGCAAACTGCTTCGGGGTCACCTCGTCGCCCCACCAGCTCGTCTGCGAAATGTCGCCGTAAAGCAGCAGCTCTACCTTGTTTCCTGCCTGATTGCAGAATTTCCAGAATTTCTTGTTTTCGGGCATTTCTGTTTTCCTCCTATTCTCCTGCCGTCTGCGCTTTTCCGATCTCGTCCACCTCGCGCTTGCGCTTGGCCTCCGTCACGCGCAGTTTGATGTTGCGGTTGTAGTCCCCGCCGGTCATTTGTGCCGTCTCCTCCTGCGCCGTGCTGAAACCGGCATCCACTCGCTTGATGGCGGCATCCACCTCCTGTACGGGGTTCAGGTTCGTCCGTGCCGGGCCGTTCCACGCGCAGGCCGTGTACGCCTTGCGCCGCGCTGGGTCGGTGAAAAAGCCCGGCGCGTGGATACGCCCACGGGCGACCGCCTCTGCGAACCACTCCTCATAGACCGGCTGGCAAAAATCGTCCGTGAACCAGTCCCGCTGCATACTACAGGTGCGCCAGAACTCGTTGAGTGCGCCGCGAGCCGCCGAATAGCTGGTGGTGAACTGCTTCATCATCACTTCCGGCGGTATCTCCAGCCCCGCGCCGATCAGGCGGATGGTTGCGTTCGTGAAGTCGTCGTACCCGGTGTTTGGGTGCTTCGGGTCTGCAAACTGCACCTCTTCGCCGGGGTTCAGGTCAATGATGGCCCCCGGCCCCAGCTCGATGCTGCTCTGGTCGGCGCTGTCGATCAGCTCCTCCGCCGGTATCATTTCTCCAAACGGTCTGCCGTCCGACGGGTTTTGTGACTTCACGAACACCGTGAACATGGCGCTGATCACCGCCGCCGTGATCTCCGCGTCCGTATAGCGGCCAAGCTGTTTCAGGCTCTCCAGCACAGGGGCCAGCAGGGGAACGCCCCGCCGCTGGCCGATGCGCTCGCGGCTCATGATGTGCAGCACGTTCCGCCGCCCGGTTGTATCGCCGTAGGCTTCCACTCTTTGCCACGTCAGCCCCGCCGCGTCCACGGCGCTGTTGCTGCCCAGCGGATGCCGGTTGCATATCCAGTAGGCTGTCACCATACCGTCCGCGTCTGTCTCCACGCCCTGTACGATGCTCTGCACCTCGTAGCCCTGCACGGTACATGGCATCAGCCGGTCAAAACCGTCCGGGCTGCATACCCGGTCTGCCTCGATCAGCCGCACACGCAGGTCATACGGCACTCCCGCCTGATGCTTCATTGGCAGCAGGGCGATGGTGTCGCCGTTCATCAGGTAACTCAAAAAGGCGAGCTGCTGGAGCTGATAGAAGTTGTCCATCCGCTCCGCGTCGCATACCGGCGTGTCCGCCCACAGGGCGAACTCCCGCACGATCTGCGCTTGCAGCTTCTCCGCCGCCGCCTCGTCCAGCCCCAGATAGTCGCTGTCGAGCTGCGGTGCTGGCATCAACCCGCCTGCTACAACATTCGTCCGCATGGTTTTCAGCGCCGCCGTGGCCGTTGGGATGCCCATGTAAGCGTCTCGGCTCCGCTGCCGCAGAATGTCGATGTTGTCCTCGATGTCCTCCTTGGCGCTGCCGCCGTGGTACATCCATCCCCTCATGCTCTTTTTCGTCAGGTTGGCTCCGTAGTTGCCGTACCCGCTGTTGATCACGCTCAGCGCGGCTCTCGCCGCCGCCCGCTTCGCCGCGTGGACGGGAGCCACGGTCATGATTGCCCGGTCAAGGATGTTCGGTTTCATCATGCACTCCCTCCTCATACGTCGCGGGCCACGGCACGATAGGCGCGGTTTCGTCCGCCGTGCTTATCCTCTGCCTCTGCCTCGGCCAGCTTTCCGGCCCAGTATTCCATTTCCTCGCGCACCCGCTTCAAGTCAGCTCGCGTCAGCATACGGCTGCCGATCTGATAGCTCTGGCCGGTGGCGATGGCCTCCTCCGCCGCCAGCCATGTGTTCAGTTTCTTTTGACACATTTCTTTCGTAAAGATTGCCAATTAAATCCCTCCCCGCCTCCGGCGGCCCGCCGGACGTTTTCTGATAGGTTTTGCGATCTCGCCCTCCTGCAAAATGGGGTTAGCGATCTCCAGCGCCGCCGTAGCGTAGTTGCGCAGGTCAAGCGGCTCGTTGCGCTTGTGCTTGCTGTCTTTCAGCTCCCACGCCACAACGCTTCTTCCCTTGCGCCAGCGCACCACCATTTTCTCGGCTGTCAGGCCGATAAAATACTGCTCGTCATAGCCCGCTTCCTCATTGAGTGGGAAGTGGCAATAGTTCGGCCCCTTGGTCTCGTGCCGCAGTCGTTGATACAGCAGGGCCTTTCCCGCGTCCACGCCGATGATGAACAGCGGCGTTTTCACGCGGTTGTTAGTGGTGGGGTTTCGGATATACGGCACATCCGCGCCACCCTTGCCTTTGATCGACCATATCTTTCGCTCCCACCGTTCCGCCGTGAAGCGGTATACCTGATCTGTGTGGTGGCCGCCGGTGTCGATGCAGGCGCTCATGATGTGCAGCACCGTCCCGTCTTTTTTCTTTAAGCCGCCCAGCAGAAAATTGTCGAGGTCTTGCCATACCTGCTCTTTCAGCATATCGCCGTATATCTTCTGGTAGCGGATGCCCCAGCTCTCCTTGCCGATGCCCCAACCGACCACCTCTACCTCGAAGCGGTCATCCTGCACGTCCACACCGGCTGTCAGAACCAGCACTCCCTCCGGCACGTCCGCATCGTACAGCTCCCGCCGGTTCAGCAGCGCGGCATCCTCCACCTGCTCGCCCTGCTCCTCCCACGTTTCGCCCAGCTCCGTGTTCACCCAGACTTTCATGCCCTCCGGGTTTCCCTGATCAAGCTGCTCCTTTGCCACAAGGAATTTCTGCACGATCTCTTTCCATGAGCAGAACGTGGAGGCCAGCGTATTCAGGTGAAAGCCCCGCGCCTCCGCGCCGGGGTTCTCCGGCACAAAGCGACCGCGCTTGCTTGCCTGCTTCCACTTGTATTCTCCGTTCACTACACCGCAGCGCTCGCACTTATACAGCACCTCGCCCTGCGGGTCATCCTTGTCAAATACCACGTTGGCCCACACGAGGGGTTGATACTCCCCGCACTCCGGGCATGGCACGTTCCATTCCTCCCGCGTGGACTGGTTGAACTCCGTTTCGATGCGGCTCTGGCCCTTAATGACCGGCGTGGAGACGATCACCGTCTTTTTGTCCCAAAAGGTCGTCTGTCGCTTCTGGGCCAAGGATAGCGGGTCGCCCTCCGTTCCGGCGCTGGCCGGATAGCGGTCAACCTCGTCCGCCAGCAACACCTTGATGGGACGGCTGGCAAGGCCCGTTGCGCTGTTCGCGCCCACGATGGTGATGTGGCCACCGGGGAAATTCTTCTTCATGATGGTGTTGCCGGAATAGCGGCTTTTCACGTCGATCTTGTCCCGCAGCTCCGGCGTGTCCCGTATCATGGGCGCGAGCCTGTCTTTGGAAAAGGTCTGTCCCATGTCCAGCGTCGGTTGCATCACGAGGATGGGAGCCGGGGCGTAGTCCATGTAGTAGCCCAGCGGATTGAGGATGAAAGCGTCGGTCTTGCCGATCTGCGCCGCGCTCATGATCACCACCTTGCGGATGTGCGGGTCGCCGATTGCGTCCATGATCTCCCGCTGGTATGGTGCCTTGTCCGTGTGCCAGCGCCCCGGCTCCGCGCTGCTCTCCGCCGACAGCACCCGGTATCGGTCTGCCCACTCCGAAAGCGTCAAAGCCGGTGGCGGTTTCAGCACCGCCGCGCACCGTGCCAACAGCTCCAGCGTCGGCTTTGGCAGATCAATGATCTTTCGCTTTTTCATCGCTCTGCTTCCCCTGCGGCCAGTAGCGCTCATATTCTTTTCTCACGCAGCGAGGGAACATACACAGCACCTTGTCCTCACTGGTCTGCACCCGCCACACGCACCCGCTACATGGGTGTTTCTTTATCTGCTTCTCCATCGTCCTCACCGTCCTCCGTCGCAAAGGCCACCCGGTAATCGCTCATTTCCTCCAGAATTTCCTCGATGGCCCCTTTCAGCTCGTCGAAGATACCCGTCTGATCTCCGCCCATGGTGGACAGGGTGGGAGAGAGCTTGGCGGGCAGCGCCAGAAAGCGGCTGCGGATGTTCAGGAACATGGACTGGATGCCCCGCTCGATGTCCGCCGTGCGGTGTACCTCACCCCGCCGCAGGTCGTTTTCCATTTCCGCCGCCTCACGCTTTGCCCGCGTCAGCATCATGCGCTCGTTTGTCAGCGTTTCCTTGCCCGCGCCGCCTATGTAGGTGATGTACCGTGCCACTGTTGGCTGTAACTCGTAAAGCCCCGGTCTGGCCTCCACGATCACGCCCTCGTCCCGAAGCTGGCGCACCCGCCGCTCCGTCAGGCATAACCACTGGGCCACCACTTTGCTTGTGTAGAGTGTCATTTCATCTACCGCCCTTCCCCCAGACGAACTGCTGTGAAGATTGCCACAATCGCCGTGACCAGCATACCCAGCATTTCCAACTGCGTGACTGCCAGAAAGCAGCACACCGCTGTCCATCCAGCTACGACCACCGCCGTCGGCACAATCCCCCACGGATGTGGAACCGCCAGCGCCCCACCCAGCAAAGCCGCAGCCAGCAACACACCGCCCAGCAGGATTGTTAAAATACTTTCCATTATGCCATCTCCTCTGCGTCCTCTCCATCCGTTTCCGGGTCTGGTACATCCACCGCGCCGGTGGCTCTCATACGCAGCAGCTCCAGCTTTTCCCGCTCCAGCGTCATGCGCTTTTCGCTCTCCTCCAGCGCCCGCAGACTGTCCGCAATCTTGGCGATGCGGCCCTGCACCTTGTATAGCGCCTCCTGCAATTTCAGCACACGGCTGAACGCGCTGTCCTTGCTGTACATTCCCATGCTCTGTAAGGCACCGTCCTGCTTGTCCTTGCCGCGTCCGCCCGGCACTCTCATGTCCATCAGGCTGTTGATGTACAGGCTGTCCTCCGGGGCTGCCTCATACTCCGCGATTTTGGCGAGTATCTTATGCTCCCGGAATTTCAGGATTTGCATTTCATGCTCCAGCGCGGCGCGGCTTCCCAGCGGTGTTCGCTGTACGATCTCCCGCTCTGCGTCCGAGAGCATATCAAAAAAGACGGCGCTGTACGCTCCGTCCTTTTCTGCGTTCTTATTTCCCGCCGGTGCGCCCGCATGGCTTCCGGCAGCGTTTTTCTTTCCCACGCTGTTGCGGTTTCCCGGTTGACCGCCCCGCCGCTTCTTTGGCAGAGCTTCATCCCACTTGTCCGCTGCTTTCCAATTCCGCAGGGTTTGATAGCTCACCCCCTGCTCCTGCGCCAGCTCCCGCAGGCTTACTTCCTCGCCCGCCGCCTTGCGGGCGATGTATGCAGCCTTGGCGGTGTCGCGCGACTTGCTCCGCTTCGGCATTTCACACCTCCAAATAGCTATGCGTCCCGCTCGGCCTACGGAAATACCCCGCGTAGGAACGCAGGGCTTCGACCGGCGCAGGACGCACCAATGGCAAAGCCCGCAGCGTTTCCGCCACGGGCTTTATTCCACGGTATGATATTATCACGAAAAACCTGCGGAAGTTGCTAATCCCGAAAAATTTTTTCGGGCTATCCGCCTTAATATCCTCTGACCTCTTTTCTGCTCAAATAGAGAACGTGTGATATGTAGTATTCAAGTGCGCTCCCCGCATCGTGGTTGATCTGTTCCTGTATCTTCCACAGAACTTCTTTTTCATAGTCAAAAAGCCCTGTCAGTCCGGGACATCTTATCGTTTCGTTGCACAGGCTTTCCACATTGTACCTCAATGCCAGCCTATCTTCACATCCTCGCATCAAGCCCGCGATCAGGCAGGCCCGCAGCGTGTCCTTAAAATTCCTCGTGTTCTCCAGTTCCCACATCGGATAGGTTTCTATAAACCTAAACCTGCATCGAGGAATATCATAGTGTGCGAATATAGTATGCTTCTTTCCCGAAGTGTGCGCAAAGCCCCATTTTTTATCAAAGTCTCGGTAGGCTGCAACAGCCCCACCATAGTTCAGATTTCTAAGCGACATTGCGGCGCAACGTATCGCCGCTTCCTCGTCCGCGCGGTACTCCAAGATAACGTTCTTTCCTTTTTCCGTAAGTCGGAACAAACGCCCCCTGTGCTTTCTCCGGTCGATCTTAACGCCGCCGTTAAGCAGCTTTTTGGCGAGTGTGTGCTTGTTCCCGCTTTTTGAAACGCCGTGTTCTTCGGCAAGTTTCTCCATTTCTTCCCGCGTATAAAGCTCCGCCATTTCCTCGCACGGCTCCAGCGGCGCAATCAGCCCACTTTTCCGCAGAGCTGAATAAGCCGTACTCTTTTTCCCAAAGTCAAGATAGGAAATATCCTCATCCGAAAACGGTCTTTTTCTCTCCATGTTAAACAGAAGTATTGCGTACACAAGTCCGCGAGGGTCAGCGTGTCCCTCTCCTGCCAGCGTCTCGAATGTAGGCAGCCCTGCCGGATATAACCATTCCCGCTCGACCGTCATATCTTTTTGGCGGTATTCCTCCGCAGGAGTTCCATATTCGACACCTGCTTTTTGTTCTTCTTTGGCTTTCCCTGTGCCGTTGTTAAATCCGTCCCAGAATGCCCTTACCAACTCCCGCAACACTCCCATGATACGCCGCCCCTCCTCTGCACATTATCCCTCGTCACCGCGTTCTCCGCCTCGGCATATTGTAAATCTTTTCTACTTTTTTCTCTGCTTTCCTATATTTTGTAAATCTTTATTACAAGATTATCCATAAAAAATGGTATTGTCAAGCAGAACAGGAGGGACGGCTTATGAAAATATATGATTACTCCGGGCGGGCCAACATCTCCGGCGACCGAATACATCAGGCACGAACTGCCCAACGCCTATCCCAAGATGTCCTTGCCGCCAAGATGCAGGTCTATGGTGTCGGTCTGGGGCGAGAGGCAATCAGCCGCATTGAGACCGGCGACCGTTTCGTTACCGATTATGAGCTTGCCATCTTCGCCCGCGTCCTCGGTGTTTCCCTCGTATGGCTCACCGGCGATTTGGAACAGAAAGAATAATAGCGGAGCTGCCAACAGACTGTAGGCAGTTCCGCTTTTCTATTTCCCGTCGCGGCATCGTCGTCCCGCTCTCCCTCTGACCATTTTCGTGATGCCACGAAAATGATACCCGCCGCCAGACGCTTCATCGCCGCCGACCTCGCCGCAGCCTGTAACCTCTCGCGCATACGCGAGCGCCCGCCCGTTCCATATTACAGCCGCCCGCCTTTCTCGCCATCAGCCGCCGCATAGGCGGCTTCTTTTTTGCCCAAAACCGCCCCGTTTTCTTCCTCTGTCGCATTTTTGACCCCGCCAACTTTTCCCGCCCCGGCTCCCCGGAAGCGATTTTTTGACCTCATACCTACAAAAATTTTGGGCTTCCGAACCCGCAAAGGACGACTGCCGCGCCGCCAGTACCTCGCGCGGGCGCGTTTAGAATTTCGCGCGGGCCTGCGCGTCGTGGTATCTTCGCGGGCGCGGGCGTTTGGTATCTCCTGTGGCCTGCTGGCTGGCGGCGCTGGTGGAGGGCTGGCCGCTCTGGCGGTGGATGGCTGGCGCTGCGCCTGTGCGCCTGCGCGGCATGGTATCTCTGCGCGGGCCTGCGCGTTTGGTATCTCCTGCGCCTGCCCGGCTGGCGGCGCTGGCGGATGGCTGGCCGTTCTGCTGACTGCCGGAGCCGTCCGCCGACCTGCCGACCGTCTGACCGACACGCCGACACGCCGCCCCCATCGGAGCCGCCCGACCTGACCGCCTGCCGCCGGTCTGCCGATCTGCCGCCGCGACCGCCTGCCGCGCCGGTCTGCCGATCTGCCGCCGGGCAGGCCGGAGCCGCCGCCGAGGGTATTTACCGCGCCCGGTATCGTCCCCGGATAAGCTAAGCTAATATGCCCCCTATAGTCCCCCAACCACAGCGATTTGCACAGAAAACGCCACGGAATTTTGTGCAAAAAAACTTCCCCACGTCCCCCCTAAAGGGGGACTGGGGAACGAAAACAGCCCTATTGACGGCGCAAAAATCCGCCGCTATCATGCAGGGCAAGCGGACGGCCACAGCGACCGCCGCCCAGCGAACCGCCGACCACGGCGACCAGAAAGGGGAGGTGAACATGACCACGCCGAATACAGGCGAATTGCTTGTACAGCAAGCGCAGGAGGCCGAACGGCTCCGGCTCTTGATACTCGCTGACGAGTGCAAGACCATCGAGGAGTTCCGCGAAAAGCTCCGCGAGCGGCTGAACAAGTAAAGCGCCGGGCCACCCTCCCAAGGCACGGCCCGACGCTACACACCCGGCACGGGCGGCGAGTTCGCCGCCGCCCGGCCACGGCTAAAGCATAGCACACCCGCCCGCAGAACGCAAGCCCAGCAGGGCAGGCCGAAAAAATTTCCCCCTACGGGGGAACACCCCGGCCCCGAAAAAAATTTCAAAAAAACGCTTGACAAAATACACGGTGCCGTGTTACATTCGAGCCACAGCAAACAACACGACACCGTGTACAGGCCACCAAGGCCAGAAAGGAAAAACGCCATGACTAACAACGAGATCATTTTTGAGAACGTCCGCGCCAGCTTCACCCCCGCCCAGCTCGCCGAGCTGGTGCAAGCCGCCTACACCGCCGAGCAGATCGCCGCCCGCCGCGCCAATGTTGCGATCACCGTTGACGAGGGCAGCGCGGACACCGCCGAGGACATCTTCACCGCCATGCTCGCCGCCGATCAGTTCCACACGTTCGCCGAGTGGAAGCGCATGGGCTACAGCGTGAAAAAGGGCGCAAAGTCCGCCATCACCTGCCAGCTCTGGAAGTACACCGACAAGCCCGGCAAGGCCGTCCGCGAGGCCGCCGAGGCCGCCGGGAAAGACGCGCCGGAGACCGACCCGCATTTCTACATGGCAAAGGCCCATTTGTTCCACGCCTTGCAGGTGGAGAAGTCCAAGCGTTGACCCAGCGCAAGCGGATACTTTAGCAGGGCTGCACCGCACAAAGCAACCCAGCCCCAGAAGCAAAACCCAAAAACAAGATCAGGAGGAACACAAGATGAAATTCACAGGACGCTACACCGCCGCCACCGCCAAGGCCCTGAAAGGCTCGCCGCGCCTCGTCTGCCAAGTCACCGAGGACGGCACGATCTACGTATGCAACGGCTTTCTTCTCTGCACCATGAACCCGCCGGAGTACGCCGCCACCGTGCAGGGCTTCACCTGCTGCGAGCCGGGCAACTGGACGCTTGACAAGGACGGCAAGCACGAGGACGACGCACACAAGCTCGATCTCGTCAGGCTGTACGCCGACACGCTGAAAGCCAACGCCGACGCGCAGCCCCTCCAGCGCTCCCCGCTGACCGTGCAGACCCCCAAGGCCGCCGCCGTCTGCTACTACAACGCCGCCGCCGATTTTGCCGCGATCTACGACACAAAATTCATCGCCGCGCTGCACCCCGCCGCCCAGCTCCGCACCACGTCCGCGATCTCCGCCGCCGTCGCCTATTGCGACGATGAACCGTTTGCCGTGGTCATGCCCATTAAGGCCGAACCCGAAACCGTTCGCGCCGTCCGGGCCTTTTTCACCGAGGCCGCCGAGGACAACGCCAAAACCGGCGAGGCCGACAAGCTCCGCACCGAGCTGGCCCAGTCTCAGGAAGAAGCCGCCACCCTGCGCGGCGATCTGTACCGCGCCGCCAACGAGATCGACGAGCTGAAAAACAAGCTGGCCGAGCTGCACGAAACCAAGACGGAGCTGGCCGCCGCCGAGGCCGTCGAACCCAAGACCGCCGCCGAGATCATCGCGGCCCGCTGGGCAGAGGTGGACGGCCTGACCGCCACCATCAAGGGCGCGACCACCGCCGCGCCGGTTGTCTGGCTGGCCGGAGACACAAAGCCCCACGAAAAAGAGATCGAAGCCGCCGGGGGCAAGTGGAGCGGCAAGAAGAACGCCTATTATTTCCGCGTCGCCTGACCCAAAACCCGCAAGGCCGACGGCATCCCGCCGCCGCTGGTGCAAGTCCAGCCGCCCCCCGCCGGGGCGGGCGCTCATGGGTAACACCAAAACCAAAACGCAGGAGGAACAAAACATGATCAGAAAGCTATACAAGTACACCGGCAGCATTTCCAGCTTCAGCTACCGCCGCAACAGCCCCGAAGCCGTCCCCGTCGTTGATATGATCTTGGGCGACATCAACGACGACGACAAAGCCCCCATCCGCATTTCCGCCGCTGGCGGCCTTGCCGACTACATCAACGCCATCGAATGGACTGACGCAGAAGAACGCTACCTTGCTTCCGACTGGTATTTCGACCATCTTCTTTACCTGCATCGCATCGAGGTTCCCAGCACGGAACCCGGCAAGCCCGCAAAGATCATCGCCCAGCACGAAGCCATTGACCGGGAAGCAAGCATTTTCGGCCCGTCGGAGTACATCGAGACCCGCAAGCCGGAACCCATGGACGGCGAGCAGCGCCGCGCATGGTACGACTACAACGCCGAGGACGAATACCGCTACATCCCGCCCCGCTCCAACCCAAAACCCGCCGCCGAATGACCCCCAGCAGCCGGACACCTTGGACGGGCCGCACCGAACAAAGCGACCCGACCCCACGCACAAAACCAAATCACAAATCAGGAGGTACACAAAATGGCATGGCTTTACATCCCCGCCGAGACAGGCGAACGCATC
>OLGA01000393.1_pt1 | contig 39513 bp, 30 predicted proteins | sample 1604881 | NCBI WGS metagenome assembly OLGA01 (sample SAMEA3888896, study PRJEB22519) | human gut metagenome | biome: human gut; feature: human-associated habitat; material: faeces | place: Denmark | collected 2009 | reverse complement strand
CTCACGCCCTTGATGACGATCTTGGCTCCGGCAGCATTGAAGTTCTCGTATTCCAGGTCGCCCAGGTCGCCGCCATCTACGGTGTAAGCCCAGTCGCAGCCAAACTTCTCTACATCGAAATGATGCGCACCCATACCGATTTCCTCGTCAGGATTGAAACCTACGCGGATATCTCCGTGCTTGATTTCGTCGTGGTTGCGCAGATAGCACATAGCCTGTACGATTTCAGCGATGCCCGCCTTGTCGTCAGCACCCAGCAGGGTAGTACCGTCTGTCACGATGATATCCTCTCCCTTGTGAGCCTTCAGTTCTGGGAAAGTCTCAACGCTTGAGATGATGCCCGGGCTCAGCTCGATGTCGTTGCCGTCATAGTTCTTGATGACGCGCGCCTTTACATCCTTTCCGCTGGCATCAGGTGATGTATCCATGTGTGAAATAAATCCGATGGTAGGAGTCTTTTTCTTGGTATTGCTCTTCAGAGTGGCATAGATATAGCCCATGTCATCCATTTCGACATCGCTCAATCCTTCGTCCTCAAGTTCCTTCTTCAGGTACTTGGCAAATTCGAGCTGTTTTGCCGTACTAGGCACGCTGGTCGATTCTTCGCTCGACTGTGTGTCGAATTTCGTATAGTTTATAAATCGTTCTACTAAATCCATGTTTTCAATTATTAATCATTTCTGTTGTTTCGGGTGATCTCGGTGGGATTCAAACCCACGACCTTCAGAACCGGAATCTGACGCTCTATTCAGCTAAGCTACGAGACCCTCTTTTCTGCTGCCCGTTTCTCCGGTTGTATGACATCGAAACGGAAGTCGACTGCAAAATTACTGCTTTTATTTGAAATAACCAAATATTTGGGGCAGATTTTTTCATATATATAATGTGTATTTGCAAATTGTTCTACAAAATGCTACTAAAAAACTTAAAAATGCTATCATTTTGCGAAAAAATACGGAAAAATGCTTGCAGATTAATTATTATTTTGTACCTTTGCAGCGCAAATACTAAATATGAAATAAAAATGAGCAATTTGATAAAACCTGAAGGGTACAAGGCGCTGCTGGATATGCGCCAGACCGAAATGGGTATTAAAATGATAAAAGAATTCTTCCAGCAAAACCTGAGCACCGAGCTCCGTCTGCGTCGTGTTACCGCTCCACTCTTCGTATTGAAGGGCCTTGGTATCAATGATGACCTGAACGGCGTAGAGCGCCCTGTAAGTTTCCCTATCAAGGATTTGGGCGAAGCCCAGGCTGAGGTGGTTCATTCTCTTGCCAAGTGGAAGCGACTGACGCTTGCCGAGTATGAGATTGAGCCTGCTTATGGCGTATATACAGATATGAACGCCATCCGTGCTGACGAGGAGCTGGATAATCTTCATTCGCTCTATGTTGACCAGTGGGACTGGGAGGCTGTGATTACCAAGGAAGACCGTACCATTGCCTTCCTCGAGAATATCGTGCGCCGTATCTATGGTGCCATCTTGCGTACCGAGTTCCTGGCTTGCGAGCATTATCCTCAGCTGAAGCCTTTCCTGCCTAAGGATATTCATTTTATTCATGCGCAGGATTTGCTCGATATGTATCCAGACCTTTCTCCTAAGGAGCGTGAGGATGCTATCTGTAAGAAGTATGGCGCTGTATTTGTAGAGGGCATCGGAGGCAAGTTGAGCGATGGCAAGAAGCATGATGGCCGAGCTCCTGACTATGATGACTGGAGCACCGTGGCTGAGAACGGCAAGATGGGACTGAATGGTGATATCCTCATCTGGTATCCTGTTCTGGGTCGCAGTTTCGAGCTCAGTTCTATGGGTATCCGTGTCGACAAGGAGAGTCTGCTGCGTCAGCTTAAGCTGGAGGGCAAGGAGGATAGAGAGAAGCTTTACTTCCATCAGCAGCTCCTGAACGACAAGTTGCCTCTGAGCATTGGTGGCGGTATCGGCCAGAGCCGTCTGTGCATGGTATTGCTTCATAAGGCTCACATTGGTGAGATCCAGGCTAGCATCTGGCCTGAGGAGATGCGCAAGGAGGCTGAGGAAGCGGGCATGAACCTCATTTAAGCCTTTCTGTCGGTGCGTCATGGTGTATACTGTGATGTGCTGCATATTCAGTTGATCTTTTTAAGATAATAATAATTTGCTTACGAAGGCTCCCGGTGCTTTTCTGCATCGGGGGCTTTTTTTTTGTTGTGTGTCGGTATGACACTAACCTAGTTGGTTCAAATTCCCCAGAACGCCCCGTTTCTGCCGTTTTCGGGGTCTTCATTGATGACCGGCGTCTGCCATCATTTATAACCCGTGTTGGTCTTAATAGAAGACTCGAGCGAGGCACAAAAGACTGTTCTTTCGATTGCCGGTGCAAAGATATGAAGATTTCTGGTATCTACCAAATTTAGGCATGTGATAAGGAGCGATTTTCAGCAGCTTACGATTTGAAACTTAGTAAAGAGAAATAACTCTATGTTTCATGGGACGCATCTCTATGTTTTGCGGTGTGGAAAACTATGTTTTACGCTATAAACCAGTATATTACAAAGTAGTAACCGATTACGTGGAACGTATTCAGTATTCAGTATTCAGTTTTTTTCGCTGTTGTTACCACTCTCTGTATAGATAGTATATTATATATATAATAATATATATATATAATATAAAATAATTACTTACAATTTGTAACCATATAAAAGGTAACTATCGCGAAAAAAACTGAATACTGAATACTGAATAACCTCTTGGGCATCATACGCCCGGGTATAATGGCAGCATTTGGGGGAAGATAGTACTAGTTTCTCCACTCCGTATAGGTTGTTCTACATGGAGTGGAGAATTTCGTATCGTGTGGAGTATCTTCTATGTCATGACCAGATCCAGGTCCTTTGTGAGTTTTTTCATTGCAGGGTTCTTCTCCATAAGAAGTTCCAGAACTTCATTCTTGGTCAGAACCTTGCCTACCTCTTCCTGGTCGGCAAGGCGGTAGCTGATGCTCAGTTCGCTGTTGTGAAGACCTAAGACGAAAGTCTTGAGAATGCGGTTCTTGATGTTCAAAACGTCGTCTAGTAAGAGCTGGTTGTTGATGATAACCTCTATCTGCGGATAGTTGGTTATCTTCGGTACAATACTCTTCATGCGGTTGGCTAAGCCTATGAAATCCAGCTTGTTCTGCATTCTCATGCACATACTGAACCATGTTGCTTCCACCTGCTCCTGGGTGAACTCGTTCTGGTCGCCCGTGATGGTCGCTTTTTCCTCATTGGTATCATCATACGGACTGTGCAGGCGGCGCTGGTTCTCCTCCCTCTTCTTCAGGTTAGAGAAAGTCATGCCTATGCCGCCCAACTTGATATTCTTGAGTCGTGGCTTGTGAGGCGATGCAGCATCTATAGCAGCTCCGGCAGCGGCTGAGCCTTCTGGAGAGGCGGATGCGGCTGCGGTGGCAGATGCAGAATAAGATGCAGCATTAGAGGCTGCAGAAGCGGCTGTCTGTGCCCCTGACGAAGGCACAGCAGTAGCTGTAGCAGCAGACGCTCCCGGCTGTGATGACCGGTTTTCGCTGCTGCCAGAAGGCTCAGAACCTGCACCCTGAGAGGCAAGCTTAGACTGAGCCAGGAGTTTCTGAAACAGGGATTTTAATCTATTGGGCGTACGCCCCGCACTAGGCACATCCTGATCCTCGGGCTGCGTAATCTGGCCTATCTGTATCAGGGTGAGCTCTACCAGTAATCGCTTGTTGCTGCTGGCGCGGTAATGGATATCGCACTGGTTCATCAGTTCCAGCGCCTTATATAAGAAAGGTGTAGGTGCCTTCTGTGCCTGAGCCTGGAACTTGGCTTTCTGGTCGTCGCTGGTTTCGAGCAGAGGCAGGGTCTGAGGATCCTTCGCCATCATCACATTGCGCACATGCTGGGCAAGCCCCTGTATCATGTTGCCGCCATCGAAACCGCGGCTCAGAATGCCGTCGAGTGTTACCATCATCTCGGCCACCTTATTCTCCAGAGCCAGGTCTACCAGACGGAAATAGTTATCGCTGTCGAGCACGTTCAGGTCCTCGATCACCTTCTGGTAAGTGATGTTGCCCATGCAGAAGCTGGCAGCCTGGTCGAAGATAGAGAGGGCATCGCGCATACCTCCGTCAGCCTTTTCGGCTATCACGGCGAGCGCCTGCTCTTCATATTGTATGCCTTCCTTCTCAGCCACCATCTTCAGGTGGTTGATGGTATTGGCTACCGTCATTCGCTCGAAGTCGTAAATCTGGCATCGGCTCAGGATGGTAGGCAGAATCTTATGCTTCTCGGTAGTGGCGAGGATGAAGATGACATGCTGAGGTGGCTCTTCCAGCGTCTTGAGAAAGGCGTTGAAGGCAGCTGTAGAGAGCATGTGGACCTCATCGATGATAAACACCTTATACTTGCCTACCTGAGGCGGGATGCGGGTCTGCTCCATCAGAACCTTAATCTGGTCAACACCGTTGTTGCTGGCGGCATCCAGCTCGAAGATGTTGTAGGAACGCTGCTCATTGAAGGCACGGCAGCTCTCACATTCGTTGCATGCCTCGCCGTCTTCACGAGGGTGCTCGCAGTTGATTGCCTTCGCAAAAATGCGGGCACAAGTGGTTTTGCCCACACCTCTCGGACCGCAGAAAAGATAGGCGTGCGCCAGCTTGCCGCTCTTCACTGCATTCTTCAAAGTGGTGGTCAATGCACTCTGTCCGACAACCGAATCGAAGGTCATCGGACGGTACTTTCTTGCAGAAACTATATACTCTTCCATTATTTTTTCTTAATTGATGATGCAAAGATAACAAAAAAATATTATCTTTGCAAACAAATTCGGAAGAAATGAGTAAAAAACTTGGTATTATATGGAATTATCTCGCTCATTATAAGTATCTTATAGTGATTGTAGCGGGTGTTCTGGTAGTTGGTGTAGTTGACGACAACAGTGTAAGGCAGCACATTAAGTACCAGATAGAGATAGCTACGCTCCGTTCGGAGATAGAAAAATATCGTGAGCAGTATGAAAGCGACAAGCATACCCTGCGTGATATGCAGCATGGTGTGCGGGCATTTGAGAAGATAGCCCGCCAGCGTTATTTCATGAAGGCTGATGATGAAGATATCTTTGTATTGAGTTCGGATATTCCGGAAAAAACTAACGAACAAGACGAAAATGAAACAATTGAGTAAACTGGAAAGTGCTATTTTCTTGCTGGGCGGCGTGCTGATGGTTGTCGGTGCGGCTTGCTTCGCATTTGGTTTTTCACATCCGCAGCTGGTGCAGGTAACGAGCTGGGGGTTCCTGTTGGGCACCATACTCTTCAGTGTAATGCAGGCGATGCAGTTCTATGAGGGACCTTCGCTGGTTATCCACCGCCTGAAGCGCATGCAGTATGTAGCAGACATCTTCTTCGTGCTCTCAGGCATCTCGATGGTAGATACGGTGTATGCTTTCCTGCGCCGCTGGTTTGAGAATTATGAGACCTATATCACCTATTTCTATAATAAGTGGGTAGTCTTCCTCCTCATCGCAGCCCTGCTGGAACTGTATACCACGCATCGCATCTCTCATGAACTGAAGAAGGAAAACAATCAGTAATATAGAAAGGACGAGAAAAAAGCTTTCGGTGGCCAACAGGAGTGCAAACAAAACATAAATCTTGTAAGAATGAATTAAATTGCTGCAATTTATTTCGTCAGTTCAAATTAAGATTGTACTTTTGTTCACCGAAAGTGATATAGATAGCTTATGAATAGAATATTTTACGCATTCATTGCCTTGATGGCACTTGCATCTTGTGCCAACAGTTACGATATCTCGGGTACTTCTAACGTAAGTACTCTGGACGGACGCATGCTGTACCTTAAGATACTGGAAAACAACGATTTCAAGAACGTGGATTCTTGCGATGTAGTGCACGGACAGTTCCATTTTCAGGGTTCTGTCGACTCTATGAAGATGGCGAATATCTTCATGGATGATGACCCTGTGCTGCCGCTGGTGCTGGAGAGTGGAAGCATTACGGTGAAGCTCGATGATACACAGCAGGTGGTAAGCGGTACTCCTATGAACGATAAACTCTTCGGATTCTTCAAGAAATACCAGCAGATTCAGAATCAGTTGCGCGAACTGGTACACAAGCACGACCAGGCTATCATGAACGGTAGCGATATGGTGGCTGTCAACAAGCATCTGAACGAGGAATCCATCCGCCTCTCTGAGCAGGAAGACAAGCTCATCACTTCGTTTGTTACCGACAACTTCAACAATGTGCTGGGACCGGGCGTCTTCTTCCTCGTTACAATGGGCAACCAGTATCCGATGCTCTCTCCTTGGATTGAGGATATCATGAGCAAGGCTACCGACTATTTCAAGAATGATCCTTATGTAAAGGACTATTATAAGAAAGCTCAAGAGAATCAGGAGATTATGAACGGTACACGAGATGCGCAGAGCGGCATGCAGCCAGAGATGGAAGCGGCTCCACAGGTAAATCCTGATGCGGCTCCGGCACCTACAGCCAACGAACTGGCTGCGCCTACGATTCCTGAAAAACAGGAAGGTCAGGAGTAGAAACAGGGCTCTTTCAAGGTCTTGGGCATTAACATCTTGTAAAACTCTTCATTTTATAAGTTTAGTAATATGAAATTAATCAAGAATGGAACCATTATAAATGAGGGTCGCTCTTTTGTGGGCGACCTCTTGTTGGATGGTGAATTTATCAAGGAGATATATGAAGGCGAGGCACCCCGTGGCAATTACGATGAAGTCATCGATGCCTCGGGGTGTTTTGTTTTGCCGGGTGTGATTGATGATCATGTTCACTTCCGTGAGCCGGGACTTACGCAGAAGGCTGACATCGAGAGCGAAAGCCGCGCTGCTGCCTTTGGTGGTGTGACCAGTTATTTTGAGATGCCTAACACGGTACCTCAGACTACCACTCTGGAGGCCTGGCAGGCAAAGCGGCAGCTGGGCGCTGAGAAGAGTCATGTGAACTACAGTTTCTTCTTTGGTGCTACCAATGATAATGTAAATGATTTTGAGCAGCTCGATACGCATCGTGTTCCGGGAATCAAGCTCTTTATGGGCTCCAGTACGGGCAATATGCTGGTGGATAAATATGAGGCGCTGCAGGCTATCTTCAAGAAGGCGAAAGAGCTGGATTTGCCGGTGATGACCCACTGTGAGGATACCGAAATCATTAACCGCAATATGCAGCTGGCTAAGCAGAAATGGGGTGAGGACCCTGCCGTAGAACATCATCCGGAAATACGCAGCGAGGAGGCTTGCTATGAAAGCAGCCGTCTGGCGGTGCAGCTGGCTAAGGAAAGCGGGGCGCATCTCCATATCGCTCACGTTACTACGGCTAAGGAACTGGAGTTCTTTGGTAAGGATGAAAATATTACAGGCGAGGCTGTTGTGGCTCATCTCATGTTCTCGGATAAAGATTATGCTGTGAAGGGCGCACGCATCAAATGCAACCCTGCAGTAAAGACCGCTGCTGACCGCGATGCTTTGCGTAAGGCGCTGAGTAATGGTAAGATTACTGTAGTAGGTACCGATCATGCTCCTCATCAGTTGAAGGATAAACAGGGCGGTTGTGTCAAGGCTGCATCAGGTATGCCAATGGTACAGTTCTCGCTGGTAAGCATGCTGAAACTTGTTGACGAAAAGGTAATCAGTATCGAGCGCCTGGTTGAACTGATGTGCCATAATCCAGCCCGTCTGTTCCATATCAGTCAGCGCGGCTTCCTGCGTCCGGGTTATAAGGCAGATGTCGTTGTGGTGCGCAAGGGAGAGCCTTGGAAGGTGACCGCAGAGGTGATTCAGAGCAAGTGTAAATGGAGCCCTGTAGAGGGTGATGAGTTTGCATGGAAAGTGGAACAGACTTTCTGTAACGGTCGTCTTATCTACGACAAAGGCGTGTTTGATGCCGCTTGCAGAGGAGAGGAACTGAAGTTCAGAAACAATTCCTGAAAAAGGGAAATCTTACGGGGATTGTAAAATAAAATATCGTATCGGATGCGAAGAATAGTATACAATATAAGCGAAATTGAGCCATATATCAACTGGCTGTACTTTTATCATGCCTGGGGATTGAGCGGCAAACCTCGAGAGGAAAAGGAAAAAATGAAGGCTGAGGCGCTCGATATGCTCCATTCATGGGAAGGCGAATATCATACCTATGCCGTCTTCGGACTCTTCGAGGCGAACAGCGAGGGGGATGATATCTGGCTGGAAGGGCAGAAAGTCCGCTTCCCGATGCTCCGTCAGCAGCATCCGGCGGCTCAGGGAGAACCCAATCTCTGTCTGGCTGATTTCATCCGTCCTCTGGGCAGTGGAATAACAGACCGGCTAGGTATCTTCTGCACGACGGTAGATGGCGGTCTGGAGAAGAAATATCGCTCGGACGACTACCTCAACATGATGGCACAGACACTCTGCGACCGGTTGGCTGAAGCCACGGCAGAGAAGTTGCACGAAGAGGTGAGACGCAGCATCTGGGGCTATGCTCCCGACGAGAAGCTGAGCATCGAAGACCAGCATCTGGAGCGCTATCAGGGCATCCGTCCGGCTATAGGATATCCTTCGCTGCCCGATACCAGTGCCAACTTCATCATCGACCAGCTCATCGATATGAGTCAGGTGGGCATCCGGCTCACCACAAGCGGAATGATGACGCCTCATGCCAGTGTCTCGGGGCTGATGTTTGCACATCCCAAGTCGCGGTATTTCGAACTGGGACGGATAGGAGACGACCAGCTTCGCGACTATGCACAGCGCAGAGGAGTGCCCGTGCAGGCAATGAAAACGTATCTTCAATCAAGTTTGATCAAGAAATGATAGCAAGAATATTGATACCCGTAGTGGTATTCACCCTGTTGCCGTATCTGTGGATATATAAAAGGTATGGCAAGTTACGGCTGAAGAGTCTCTGGCAGCGGGTGCTCTTCTGGTTGCCGGCTTTCGTGGTTATCGCCTACAGCGCGTATATCACGATACTGCCCAACTTCCTGCCACGCAATCCGGTGCTCATCGACATCTGGTTTGTGATGATGGCAGTATGTGCGGTTCCGCAGTTTGTCTTCAGTCTGTTCAGTGTCTTCGGTTGGTGCTGTATGCGGCTTCTCCACGGCCATCGCAACTGGGGCAAGCTCCTCGGACTGGTAGTGGGAGCGGTGGCGTTCTTCTGCTTTATCTACGGATTTACCGAAGGTTTTCCTAAGATGCAAGTCAAGCGTATCACCATCTATGTACCTAATCTGCCGAAGTCTTTCGAGGGCTATCGCATCGTTCAGTTCAGCGATATCCATCTCGGGTCATACTATGGCTGGCGTGGTCATCTGCCTCAGCGCGATATCGACAGCATCAATGCCGAAAAACCTGATCTGATTTGCTTTACGGGTGATTTACAGAATGTTACGCCCGATGAACTGCCTGAGTATCAGGCGCTGCTCAGCAGTCTGAAAGCCAGAGATGGCGTGATGAGTGTGCTGGGCAATCACGATTACACCTATTATATGGATGTAGATGATGAGCAGGAGATAGCTGCGCTCGAGAAGCGGATGCAGAACTTCCAGCGGAGTTGCGGATGGCGCCTGCTGATGAATGAGCATGTGGCGGTGCATAGAGGCGCTGACAGCATCTATGTAGCTGGTACAGAGAACTATGACAAGCCAAAGCGCACCAATGTAAGGAAGGCGCTGTATGGCATCAGACCGGGCTCTTTCGTGCTGATGCTGCAGCATATTCCGAAGCAATGGCGCGAGACTTGGCCTTCTACTATTAATAAGGAGAAGGATGAGGATGGCGATGTGATAGGACCTGACAGGAAGGATTCGCTGGTCGTAGCACCGCAGCTTACGCTGAGCGGTCATACGCATGCGGGGCAGATCAGTATCCTGGGCTTGCGTCCGTCGATGTTCACTCCTTATGATTACGGCCTCTTCGAAGAGGAGGGTTGCCAGCTCTATACCACATCGGGTCTGGGCGGTACCGTTCCAATCCGCATAGGGGCTACGGCAGAAATCGTGGTCATCACACTCAAAAGAAAATAAGGAGTGTTGAGTGTTAAATGTTGAGTGTTAAATTATTCATTCTTAAATAAAAAATGAAGTACTTATATCGTCTGTATCAGCTTGTAATATGCTTGCCTATCCTGTTGGTAGCTAGCGTTTTAACCAGTTTAACTACTGTTTTGGGATGTATGCTGGGTAATGGTCATTTCTGGGGCTATTATCCTGGTAAATATTGGTCCTGGCTTTGGGTCCGCATCCTCCTCCTGCCTGTAAAGGTGGAGGGCCGTGAGCATCTCAAGAAGAACCAGAGTTATGTATTCGTGGCCAATCATCAGGGTGCTTTCGATATCTTCCTGATTTACGGTTTTTTGGGCAGAAACTTCAAGTGGATGATGAAGAAGGGCTTGCGCAAAGTGCCTCTCATCGGTATCGCCTGTGAGTATGCGCACCACATCTTTGTAGACAAGAGCGGACCTTCTAAGATCCGTGCTTCTTATGACCGTGCTCGCGAGGTGCTTAAAGAGGGCATGTCGCTGGTGGTATTTCCAGAGGGTGCCCGTTCGTTTACGGGTCACATGGGCGTGTTCCGCCGCGGTGCTTTCATGCTTGCCGATGAACTGCAGTTGCCGGTATGTCCGCTTACCATCAATGGCAGTTTTGATGTGAAGCCTCGCATGAAGGACATCTACTGGGCTTTCTGGCATCCTCTGAAGCTCACCATTCATGAGCCTATCGAGCCGATAGGCAAGGGAGCTGACAATATCAAGAACCAGATGAACAAGAGCTATGAGGCGATCATGAACGGACTTGACAAGAAATATCAGGGTTTTGTAGAGAATCCGGACCAATAATTTCGGTTTTTCGCTTGTTATTTCAAAAATAAGTTGTAATTTTGCATCTGTATTACATTATATAGAATCAGAATCATTAAAATTATAAGAAGTTATGAGTGATAGCATAGTAATCATTCCTACATATAATGAGAAGGAAAACATCGAGAAAATCATCCGTGCTGTCTTCGGTCTCGAAAAGCAGTTTGATATCCTCGTTATCGATGACGGAAGTCCTGACGGTACTGCTGCCATTGTTAAGGGCCTGATGGCTAATGAGTTTGCCGGTCGTCTGCATATCCTGGAGCGTTCGGGTAAACTCGGTTTGGGTACAGCCTATATCATGGGCTTCAAATGGTCATTGAAGCAGGGCTATGACTTCATCTTCGAGATGGATGCCGACTTCAGTCATGATCCTAATGATTTGCCTCGTCTCTATGCGGCAACTCACGATGAGGGGTATGATGTGGCTGTAGGCTCAAGATATATTTCGGGTGTGAACGTGGTCAACTGGCCTATCGGACGCGTATTGATGAGCTATTTCGCTTCTAAATACGTACGTATCGTAACCGGATTTAAGGTGAATGATACTACAGCTGGATTCGTCTGCTACCGACGTAAGGTGTTGGAAACTATAGATTTGGATGCTATCCGCTTCAAGGGCTATGCTTTCCAGATAGAGATGAAATATACGGCTCATCGAATAGGTTTCAAGATCAAGGAGGTGCCTGTCATCTTTGTTAACCGTCGTGAAGGTGTGAGCAAGATGAGTGGTGGCATCTTTGGTGAGGCTTTCTTTGGCGTGATGCGACTGCGCCTGGATGGCTGGTTCAAGAAATATCCGAAGAAGGATTAATACTCAGTAATCACTACTCAGTAATCAGTAATCACTAATCAGTACTTGGATGGAAATCCAAAAGATAGAAAAAACATACGGGCGTTCGCCACAGGCGGATGCCCTCTTTGATTTGATGGGGAAGAAGTCGGTTCATTCCATTTTTCTCCAGGGTTTGCTGTGCTCTTCGGCTCCGATGTTCTTTGCTTCTCTGCAGGGGAAGATGAGACGTTCGGTACTCTTCGTACTGGATGATGCCGATGAAGCAGGCTATTTTTATCACGATCTCACTCAGATGATGGGGCAGGAGAAGGTCTTCTTCTTTCCTTCCAGCTATCGGCGTGCCGTGAAATACGGGCAGCGTGATGCAGCGAACGAAATCCTACGTACAGAGGTGCTGGCGCGCCTCTCTTCGGGAGGACATTTCCTGGTAGTCACTTATCCCGATGCACTGGCAGAACTCGTTGTGGCTAAGCAGAATCTGGATGAACGGATTCTGAAACTGACGACAGGTCAGCAGATTGCCCAGACCGATGTGGTTCATACCCTGCGCGATTTCGAACTCAAAGAAACCGATTATGTTTATGAACCGGGTCAGTTTGCCGTGCGTGGAAGCATCCTCGATGTCTATTCCTACAGCTGCGAATATCCGTTCCGTATCGACTTCTTCGGCGATGAGATTGACACTATCCGTACCTTTGATGTTGAGACCCAGCTCTCGCAGACGAAGCGCACAGAGATAGAAATCGTGCCCGAACTCGCCCATATCGAGAGCAACAAGCAGTGTTTCCTCAATTTTCTCTCCGAAAGTACGCCAGTCGTTGCGAAAGACCTTTCTTTCGTTTGCGACCGCATCGGTCAGATCTATACCGAAGGCTTCTCATCGCAGAGCCTTACCGAGCAGCTGGAGGGAGCTACTGAGGTAGAGGCTGAGCGCATCAGACATGACATGAAGACCGAGCTCAACCTCGTTTCTCCGCTCGATTTCAAGAAGGCAGTAGCGGTTCATCTCCGTATCGAGTTCGGCAAGGTCGCTCCGTCAGAGAGTTCGGCTGTGATACCTTTCAATATCGCTCCACAGCCTCTTTTCCATAAGAATTTCAATTTGCTTTGCCAGACTCTGGAGGATTTCCTGCTCCAGGGTTACACCTTATATATATTGGCAGATAGCCAGAAGCAGCAACAGCGCCTGAAGGATATCTTTGAAAGCGAAGAGCTGAAGCGCTACGCCATCCGTTTTACACCGGTAGACAAGACGCTTCATGAAGGCTTTACTGACCATGACAAGAAGTGCTGTTTCTTTACCGATCATCAGATTTTTGACCGTTTTCATAAATATAACCTGCGCTCAGATAAAGCGAGAGCCGGCAAGATGGCACTCACCATGAAGGAACTGCAGGAGATGGAAGTGGGAGATTTTATCGTGCATGTAGACTTCGGTATCGGCAAGTTCGGCGGTCTGGTTAGGGTTCCTGCGGGCAACAGCTATCAGGAAATGATCCGCATCGTCTATACGAACAATGACAAGGTGGATGTTTCTATCCACTCGCTTTATAAAATCAGCAAATATCGCCGCAGCGATACCGGTACTCCGCCTCGCCTGTCTACACTGGGTACAGGTGCCTGGGACAAACTCAAGGACAAAGCTAAGAAGCGAATCAAGGACATTGCGCGCGACCTGATCAAACTCTATGCCCAGCGCCGACGGGAGAAGGGATTCGCCTTCAGTGCCGACAATTATCTGCAGCATACGCTGGAGGCTTCCTTCCTGTATGAAGATACGCCAGACCAGAATAAGGCTACTCAGGATGTGAAGAAGGATATGGAGAGCGGCAGACCGATGGACCGTCTGGTTTGTGGCGATGTGGGCTTCGGCAAGACTGAGGTCGCCATCCGTGCAGCCTTCAAGGCAGCGTGCGACAGCAAGCAGGTTGCGGTGCTGGTGCCTACTACCGTTCTGGCTTTCCAGCACTATCAGACTTTCAAAAAGCGTCTGGAAGGCATGCCTGTAAGGGTAGACTATCTCAGTAGAGCCCGTACAACGAAGGAAACCAGAGAGGTGCTTGACGCCCTGAAAGAGGGTAAGATTGATATCCTCATAGGTACGCATAAGCTGATATCAAAGACCGTGAAATGGCATGACCTGGGACTGCTCGTCATCGATGAAGAGCAGAAGTTCGGTGTGTCTACCAAAGAGAAACTCCGTCAGCTCAAGGTAAATGTCGATACACTCACGATGAGTGCCACTCCGATTCCGCGAACCCTCCAGTTCTCTCTGATGGGCGCCCGGGATATGAGTATCATGCGCACTCCGCCACCTAACCGTTATCCGATTCATACCGAACTGGTAACGTTTAGTAGTGAAGTTATCTGCGATGCCATCAATTTCGAGATGAGCCGAAACGGACAGGTTTATTTCGTATGCGACAGAATATCCAAGCTTCCGGAACTTAAGATGCTCATCGAGAAGTATATCCCAGACTGTAGGGTAGCAATCGGTCACGGACAGATGAAGCCTGAGGATTTGGAGAAAATCATCATGGGCTTTATCAATTATGATTATGATGTACTGCTTTCTACCACTATTGTAGAGAACGGTATCGACATTTCCAATGCCAATACGATTATCGTGAGCGATGCTCATCACTTCGGATTGAGTGACCTGCATCAGATGCGTGGACGCGTAGGAAGAAGCAATAAGAAGGCTTTCTGCTATCTGATGGCGCCACCTAAGAGTGCACTTACTCCTGAGGCGCGTCGCCGTCTGGAGGCTCTGGAGACGTTCAGCGAACTGGGTAGCGGCTTCAATCTCGCCATGCAGGACCTGGATATCCGCGGTGCGGGTAATCTGCTGGGCTCTGAGCAGAGCGGTTTTATGGAAGATCTGGGTTATGAAACCTACCAGAAGATTCTCTCTCAGGCTGTCACAGAGTTGAAGAACGAGGAGTTCTGTGATCTTTATCAGGAGAAGATGGATGAAGGTGCCCAGCTTACGGGTGATGATTTCGTTGACGATTGTGGCATAGAGAGCGATCTGGAGATGTATTTTCCTCAGACTTATGTGCCGGGTGACAGTGAGCGCATGCTCCTTTATCGTGAACTGGACCGTCTGGAGAGCGATGAGGAAGTAGAGGCTTACCGCAAGCGTATGATAGACCGTTTTGGTCCTGTGCCTCATGAAGCAGACGAACTGATGCATGTGGTAGGTCTGCGTAGGGTAGGCAAGAAGCTAGGTTGCGAGAAGATTATTCTCAAGCAGGGCTATATGCAGATGCAATTTGTGAGCAATGTAAACAGTCCGTTCTACAGAAGTCAGATGTTTAACCGCATACTCGCTTACGTTACCAGTCATATTCAAGATTGTGTTCTGAAGGAAAAATTCAACAAGCGAATGCTTCGCATCAATGATGTAAAGACTGTAGGACAGGCTGTAAATCTGTTGAATCAGATATCGCAGATAGATTTAGGTAATGAGAAAAAATAATCTGTGTCTGCAGTCTATGGGTAAAATCCTGTATCAATTGTGGAAGTAGACAATAAAACAGACTGTTGATTTATACTGAAAGGTTAGAAATCTGACAACGTTACATGATGATATGTCAACTTTACATGATAATATGTTTCAGTTTAGTGTATAAAAAAAACATTGGAATCTCAATATCACTATTGAACTCCAATGTTTTATTTTTTTGTATAAGTAAAAGATGATGATAAGCGTTTCACAACGCATTTTGAATTTTTCTGTTGCAAAGATACTATTTTTTATTATAATATAGGGGGTAATATTTGGTATTTTATGGGGTAATATTTGATTGAATTTATAAAAATGACACTGAAAATACACTTATATAACAAATAATACCTGTAGAATGAACTATTTTATTGGATAAAAATAAAAAAATAGTGGAAAAACACATAAAAAAGTTCTTTATTTCATTTTTTATTTGTACCTTTGTTCTGGCATACAACAATTTTAAACATATATATAAATATGAGACAGAAAAAGTACATCTTAAGCGAGCAGGAACTTCCTACTCAGTGGTACAACATTCAGGCAGATATGCCTAACAAGCCATTGCCACCGTTGAACCCTCAGACACACCAGCCAATGAATGCTGATGATTTGTCACACGTATTTAATAAGGAGTGCTCAAAGCAGGAACTTGATACAGAGCACGCTTGGATTGATATTCCGGAAGATGTGCTGGAGAAGTACACCTTCTACCGTTCAACCCCTCTTGTACGTGCTTACGCCCTTGAGGAGGCACTCGGTACTCCGGCGCATATCTATTTCAAGAATGAGAGTATCAATCCGTTAGGCTCTCATAAAATCAATTCTGCCATTCCTCAGTGCTACTACTGTAAGCAGGAGGGGGATACCAATGTCACTACAGAGACTGGTGCAGGTCAGTGGGGTGCAGCCCTCTCTTATGCAGCAAAACTCTACGGTCTGGAGGCAGCAGTTTATCAGGTAAAGATTACCATGCAGCAGAAACCATACCGTTCCAGCATCATGCGTACGTTTGGAGCCACTGTAGAGGGTTCTCCTTCCATGAGTACACGCGCAGGTAAGAACATTATCACACGTGATCCTCATCATCCTGGTTCGCTCGGTACTGCCATCAGTGAGGCTGTTGAGCTGGCTACAACCACACCGGGCTGTAAGTATACGCTGGGTTCTGTGCTCAATCATGTGGCACTTCACCAGACTATCATCGGTCTAGAGGCAGAGAAGCAGATGGCGATGGCAGGTGAGTATCCTGATCAGGTGATTGCTTGTTTCGGTGGTGGTAGTAACTTTGGTGGTATTGCCTTCCCATTCCTCCGTCACAACTTCACAGGCGAGCGCCATACTGAGTTTATTGCTGCAGAGCCGGAGAGTTGTCCTAAGCTGACTCGCGGTAAGTTTGAGTATGATTTCGGTGATGAGGCAGGTTACACTCCATTGCTGCCAATGTTTACTCTGGGTCATGATTTCAAGCCTGCCAACATTCACGCAGGTGGTCTCCGTTATCATGGTGCTGGTATGATTATCTCCCAACTTCTGAAGGATGGTTATCTGCATGGTGTAGATATCCCTCAGCTGGAGTCATTCAAGTCAGGCATGCTCTTCGCTCAGACCGAGGGTATCATTCCTGCTCCAGAAAGTTGTCATGCGATTGCAGCCACTATACGTGAGGCTCTGAAGGCTAAGGAAGAGGGCAAGGAGAAGGTTATCCTGTTCTGTCTCTCAGGTCATGGTCTTATCGATATGCCGTCTTACGATAGCTTTATCAATGGCGATTTGCACGATTATTCTGTGAGTGATGAAGAAATCCAGCAGTTCCTCAAGGATGTCCCAAAGGTTGACTAATTTTCAGTTATCAGTTTATAGTTTATAGCAAACAGTTGACAATTATTCTTTGAGATATATTGAAATAACAAGATCACATTATAAAAGAAGCCAGGCTGCGAAAAGCAACCTGGCTTTTTATTTAGAGATTCTATTTTCTTTTATTTAGAGATTCTATTCTCTTTTATTTTAGAAATTCTATTCTCAGTTCGAGACTTCTATCTTTCATTAGAAGTTCAACCACTCTTCAATAGCCTTAGCGATGACATCGAAGCTTGTGGTAGGCTCGAAGCGGGCTACAACCTGACCCTTCTTGTTAACGAGGAACTTGGTGAAGTTCCACTTGATATCGGCACTCTCCTTGTAGTTAGGATCAGCCTCGCTCAACATCTTGTCGAGAACAGGGTAGAGAGGGTGGCTCTCGTCCCAACCAGCAAAGCCCTTACATTCTTTCAGAAATTTGAAGAGAGGGGCAGCATCGTCTCCGTTTACCTTGATCTTCTTGTAGCGCTGGAACTCTGTGCCGTATGTAAGCTTGCAGAACTGATGAATGCTTTCATCTGTACCAGGGGCTTGCTGACCAAACTGGTTGCAAGGAAAATCAAGTATTTCGAAACCTTGAGAATGATAGGTCTCATAAAGTTTCTCCAGTTCCTCATACTGAGGGGTGAAACCACACTTTGTAGCGGTGTTAACGATGAGCAGCACTTCGTTGGCATACTCCTTGAGGGAAACATCCTTTCCCTTTCTGTCTTTAACAGAAAATTCGTAAACAGTTCTCATTTTTTTTATCTTTATGTATGTGTTATCTATATTTTCGATCTCAACTTATATGATCTAGAGTGCAAAGATACTACTTTTCTCTTAGAATACTTCAAGAGTTTTTTTAAAAATTCTAAAAATCGAACAAAATCATAGATGAAGGAATAAGCATAACTGAACTTTCGCAAGTTTTGTCCCATACGCCCTGAAAGGGCAGAAGCCCCTAGCCCAGGGCATCGCCCTGGGTAATTACGGACGCAAACCTGTCGCCCTGTAAGGGCAAAAGCTTTAAAACTCCAGGCAAAACATAAGGCTTTTGCCCTTACAGGGCGCCTTGCTGATTGCTATTATACCCAGGGCGATGCCCTGGGCTAGGAGCTTTTGGGCCTTCAGCCCGTACTTGAACCACATGCGAAAGTTCTGTGCGTAATATATATAATGTAGATAGTATCGCAGTTAAGAGTATATAGATTCCGTTGATAATTGGGTTTGTGAATAGAAAGGTGTGTAGATTATAAGACTACATAACGGCCTGCATGAAAGTTATAAAAATAAAAAATGCAGGATTTTCACAAACCCTGCATTTCTTTTTCTTTACCTCTTTTTCCTCAAAAAAACAAAGAAAAAGAGGTTTACGATTAATCTATCATTTAACTTTTCTAAGAACTTGTTGCAAAGATACTACATTTTCTTGTAACACCAAACTTTTTCTCAGTTTTTTTTCAGTAAAAAGGGAAAATTAATCAAATACCCCCCCATTTTTATACTTTTTTGCAATATTCGGTCAAAAAACAAAGCAAAATGGCTCAATTTTATGACTATTCTGCTTTTTTCCTTGCTTGAACGTTTTGCTGTGTACGATAACAAAGAAGGCTGTGCCCGACAACAACTGAAGATATGTCCTGTAATATGTATTACTTTTTTGTCAATACAGATAAAAGCAGCCATCAGTAATGATGACTGCTTTCATCTGTAATGATGCGGGCTATCCCTGCGTTCTGTTTCGGTATTCAGTAGGCACGATACCCGTTTCTTTCTTGAATACCTTCGAGAAATACTTAGGGTCGGTGAAACCTACTGCAAAGGCGATGCTGCTCAGTGTATCGTCTGTCTTGCGCAACATCTCGCATGCCTTCTTGATACGTATATGGCGAACGAAGTCTACCGGCGTCATTCCGGTCGTTGCTTTCACCTTATTATATAGTACGCTTCGGCTCATACCGATTTCGTTCGAGATATCATCTATCTTGAGTTCCGGGTTGCCTGCATTTTCAACAATAAACCTGAAGGCACGCATCATGGTTCTGTCCTGCATCTGTGCCGCCATCAATGCCAGCTCGCTGTTTGGGTCAACCGCTTCGCTCTCGGCACTAGTTTCAGCCTGGTTAAGAGCAGGCTGAGGAGCTGCTGTAGGCAGTATTCGCAAGGCTGCTATGGCATCTTTATCGCCAGCTTCCTTCAGCTTTCTGATGATATCCACCTGAATGTTGCGGCGCTGGGTGAGGATAGCCTCTATTCGGCCGAGCAGATAAGGGGTAGAGAATGGCTTGGTGATATAGGCATCAACACCTTCATCAAAGCCTCGCTGCTGATCTTCTACGCTTGCCTTGGCTGAGAGAATCATCACAGGGATGTTGTTGAGGGTGGTATCCTGCTTGATCTCGTGAATCATCGACAAACCATCCATCACAGGCATGGTAACGTCCGTGAGGATAAAGTCTGGTATCTCCTTGCGGGCCATCACCAAACCTGCCTTTCCATTCTCTGAGAGCAGCACGTTATAGGTAGGCGAGAGGATACTGTAGAGGAACTTGCGCAGGTCGGCATTGTCTTCAACTACCAGTACCGTCTGGTCTTTGAGTTTCGTTTCTTCCTGTGCTTCTTTCTGTTCCTTGCCCATTTCTTCCAGGCGTTCAGTCTCTTCATCCTTTTCTTCTTTCTGTTTATTTACTTCTTCCAGATAGTCGGATGCATTGCGGTCGTCAATCTGGCCATTCGCTTTTTCTCTTTCTGTCAGGTCGTAATCTTCCTCGGTCAGACCGCTGTTCGTATAGAAGTCTGCCTTGTTGCCGTATCTCTGAGCCTTGTCCAGCATTACCAGCATTTCGTTGGCATTGTCTATTACCATTCTCAGCAGTTCCTTGCCCTTTCGGGTGATACCCGGTTCGGTATCCAAAACGGTTTTTACCGGGGCTCCGATGAGCGTTAGAGGGGTTCTCAGACGGTTGGCTGCATCGTTGTAGAACTCATTCTTCATCACGCTCATCTCGTGGGTTACGTTCTCGCGCTGGCGCTGGTTGTAGGTATAGAAGATTGCGCCTACGATACCGAAGAGCAGAAGCAGCATGAGAAGCTTGCCCCAGATGCTTTCCCAGAAGGTAGGGCGCACTTCGATAGGCAGTTCTGCCACATACTTGCTCCATACACCGTGAGAGTTGGTGGCTCTCACCTTGAGTACGTAATCGCCATGACTGATACGGTTAAAGCCGATGCTATTGCTGCTTCCGTTTGATATCCACACGCCTGGAGCTGTATAACCATCTATGCGATAGAGATATTTGGTCTGGTACTTACGCTGATAGTCGAGCGATGCGAAGTTGATGGTCAGATTTCGCTTGTTGGCAGGAATCACCACTTTATCCTTGTGCAGGATAGGTTCCGACTCCTTCTCTCCGCTATAATGGAGGGAACTGAAGATGACTTTAGGCTGGTAGTTGCTCTTCTTCAGCGTAGCCGGATTGAAGGTAATCAGTCCCATCGGGGTACCTACCGAGATGTTGTTGCTTGCCGGATCGTGGTAAGGACGGCTTTGCGAGAACGACATGTTGAAGTCGAAGTCGTTAGGTCCGAACACATTGCACTGGCCCGTTTTCGGGTTTACGCAGTCGATACTCGATTCTCTGATTACCCAGATTCTTCCCTGGTTGTCTTCTACCATGCCCTGTACGATGCCTTCGTTAATATCGATGGCATGGAAGTATTTCATCTTCAGGTTGTCTTGCAGGAGCGATTTGCTCACAATCTCTTCCATCACACCGCCCTGTTGCGAGATATACATCTTGCCGCTGGTGTGCTCCAGGATATTGTTCATATCGTTTGCAGCCAGACTTGTTGTATCGTTCGGTATGTAGTAGGTCTTGTGGTAATTGATCTTTCTTGCGTTTGTAAAGGCATCACTGAAGGTGATGAGACCATCTGTAGTTCCTACGAGAATGGTTCCCGTAGTGGTGCAGCAGATGCGGCGTATGCGGTCGTAGTGCCGTTTCTCCCAAGGCAGTCCGTTTCGTTTACTGATGAAGCTGATACTGCTGTCTGCCGCTTCGTTAACAAGTGCCAGCCCACCTCCGTAGGTACCTATCCAGATGCGTCCGGTACGGTCGGCAACAATGTCTTGTATCTTGTCGAACGGCAGCGATGACGGGTTGTTGGCATCATAAACAAAGTGTCTTACCTGCATTTTATCTATCAGATAGACACCATTTCCGTTGGTTCCTATCCATGCTCTTCCCTTGATATCGAAGTGGATAGACATGATGCCCTTCTCGTCGAAGTTTACTTGCTGTGGCACGATCTGTCCGCTTGGCGACAGGTATCCGATGCTTTGGTAGGATGCGTTGAGCACCTGGATTACTCCGTTGTGATAACCAGCCCAGATATGTCCGTCTGGCGATGCATTCACCGAGAACACTTCGTCTTCGCCCACATCCAGCTTGTTGATAATGTAAGGGTGATATTTGAAGACTACCTGTGTCAGGTCGTGAGAGCCTGTCAGCCAGAGTATTCCCTGGTCTGAGAGTACATATTTCGTAATCTTCGGTATGCGGTAGTTGCCCGATGAATTGCTTCTCAGCAGATAAGGCACCAGTTTTCCTGCCTTGCGGTCAAAATAACTGAAGGTTCCTCCTCTTGGCACTACCCAGAGGGTCTTGTGTTCATCTTGTGTGATGAAATTGCTTTCGCAGGTTGTGCGGTCCATCGGGTCGTCCTGGTCGGCAAAGAGCCACTGTTTCTGTCCGGTCTTCGGATTGACGAGGGTTACTCCCATGCCGTCTGTAAATGCCCATACCATACCGAAAGCATCGGTATAAATCTTCTTTACCTCTGCCAGAGGCTGACTCGGGCTCTGTACGTTGATGATATCAAACTTGAAGGTGCGCGGGTTGTAGATGACCACACCCAGATTGGTTGCTATCAGGAGCTGGTAACCTGTATTTTTCAGTTGGTTGATACGGGTTACGCCTTCCGGCATTGGTATCATGGTGAGTCGGTTCTGTAGGTCATATTTTGCCAGTTTACCGTCTTCAGTTGCCAGGAACTCATCTTCTCCCACCCCTCTGAGCCATTTGAAAGGCAGTTTGCTTGGAAATTTCGAGTTGTATATGCATGCGCCTTTGTCGGTAAGCACCCATTCTCTTCCGTGTATATCCTGGTGGATGTACCATACATTTCCGCTTCTGAGTCCCTTTTCTCCTACTTTGATGAGTTCTATGTTCCGCTCATCAAAGGTTTTTCCTACTGATCGGATGATGTATTTACCATCTTCTGAGGTAAACCATGTAGCTCCGTTTTTCATTGGGTATACCTGGCTCACGCGCAGGTCGATGTTGAACTCTTCGTTGAATTTCTGTCCTACAGCAAAGAACCGGCAGAAGTGGGTATCGTATACGTAGAGCTTGTGGTCGTATGTGATACACCACACGTTGTTGCTATAGGATGGTTCTATTTTCAGTATACGGTTGGTTGACAGGACGTCAATATCATCGGGGTTGTCTCTGAAAGTATGAAACTCGTAGCCGTCATAGAACGACAGTCCGTTCCATGTACTGAACCACATGAGGTTGTCTTTACCTTGTTTGAGGTCTGAGATGGTATTGGCAGCGAGTCCGTCTGTGATAGAGAATTTTCTCACATCGCAGTAGGGTACTGCTGCTGTCATAATGGTAGAGAGCAGTCCTAATAAGGTGATATATAATTTTCTTTTCATCATTTTTTATTCGTATACGTTTATTAATCGCAACAAAGGTAGTGAAAATAAATGAGATATCGTGGTTTTAGGTGTATTTTTTTATGTTATTGCATTAAAATATTCCACTTTTCGTGTTATAGGGGTAATATTTGGTTGATTTGCTGGTGGTTCCTTCTTATGTTATGCCTAACAAAAAAAACTCCCCCGATAAATGAATATCGGGGGAGCAGTAGGGATATGTTGTTTTGAATTTGATTACTTCTGAATCATCTTCTTTCCGTTCTTGATGACTACACCCTTGTAAGCCTTGGTTACCTTCTGGCCTGCGAGGTTGTAAACAGGAGCGTTCTTTGCAGCTTCATCTGTTGTTATGTTAGTGATGCCGGTAGTTGTGCCATTCAGAGAGATGAGAATGTTGTTTAAATCAAGCTCATAAGTAGTTTTAAACTTCTTAAGCTTACCATAAACAACAACTACGTCGCCCACCTTGATGTCATCTACAGAAGTGAATTTCTCACCCTTGAAAGAAAGACCACCGTAAACCTGCAATTCATTTTCTGTTTTACCATCGTCAGAAATGTAGTAAGAAAGGCTGCCGTATGTATCATTTAAGCTTTCACTAGCCTGAGATACAATACCCTTAACATATACACTTTCGCTCAAGCCTTTACCTGCATCAATCAGTTCCTTAGCCTTAGCAATGGTATAAGCAGTTTCTGCTGTGTTTGTGATGTCTACGATTTCAGGAGTATCGCCTACCTTATAGTATGCAATCTTAGAAACCTGAATCAAACCATTACTTGTTCCAGCCTGGCAGTCAAAGATAAACTTATAGTAATTGTTTGCAGCAGACTTAGTTGGCTTGAAGATTAAGTCTCCATCTTCAATCTTGGCAGAGATTTCTTCAGTTACATTCTTGCAATCTGCATCAGTTGCTACCTGCAACTTGATAGAATTGATTTTATCTTTAGTAATTTTGTCGATGGTCAGGACAATATTGCTGATTGGCTGATCAATAGCAGGTGAAGTGATGGAAGCTATAGATGCTACTTTCTTTCTTCCGCATCTGATGTATTTCCAACCCTGCCACTGGTATGTATTGAAATTCTCAATAGTCCAGACATCTTCTCCAATTGTAGCCTTCCAGGTTTTGTCATAACCATTTATTTCCTTGCCTTCAGTACCTTCATCAGGGAAAGTCAATACTTTGTAAGGAGTTGTTCCTGCAAACGTAACGCTAGCTACGAACGCCAGAACCAATGATAATGAATAGCGTAAAAATTTGTTCATAACTTAATAATTTTAAAGGTTTAACGTATAATTAATAAACTGTTGAAACTCATTTTTTTGAGCGAATTCTTAGAATTTGCTTTGTGCTAAAAGCATGTTCTTTGAATAATTACTTATTTATGATGCAAAGATACGAAAAATATCGATACGATGTGTTAAGAAGTTGTTAAATCTTTGATACAGAGAAAGAAATATCATCAAAACCGAAAGAAACACCATCAAAAAAGGCGGTTGTTTTTGAAAGAATAGGGATTTCCCCCTCAGTTTGTATCCTTTTCCCCTTTGATGCAGACGAAAAATCCACTACCTTTGCATCGAGTTCAAGAAAGAATGCTGTTCTTCGAGAACTCAAAAGTATAGAAGATATAAGAATATAAATAACTTAACTGATAAATTGATATGAAAAAGTTTACTACTCTTCTCACAATGGCTTTCATAGCTTTGATGAGCATCTCATTCACCTCATGTGATGATGATTCTGATATTGCATACACCCTCGATGGTACATGGAAGGGTAATATGTTGGTAGAATATGGAAATCAGAAGGCCCTCTACTCGGTAATCCGATTCGACCAGAATGATGGTTTCTATTCCGGTACAGGCTATTGGATCGATTACTTTGATAGAAATTACTGGCATGGCAACAATTATATAGCAAACCGTATTACCTGGACAGTACGCAACAGAAACATCTATATCACTCTTCTTGATGAGGGTAGTGATGTTGTAATTTACGACTATGCTCTGGGCGACCGCAAGTTCTCTGGATATGTAGAGGCTGATAACGGCAACCGTGCTTATTTCGAGCTTTATCGCGATTCTTACAACTGGCGCGATGATTATGATTGGGGCTACGATGACGGCTGGGGCTACAGCAAGCAGCATTCGGGCTTGGAGAACACCCAGATTGTTTCTCGCGGAGCTAAGGATTCTGTAGAGTATGTTAAGGTGGCAGATGATAATCAGAAGCCTGTTCGCCGTTTTGTAGTGAAGTAAGGCAATAAGGAATTTAGTTTGAAGAAAGGAAACAAGATATGAAAAAGTTTAATCGGATATGGATGTGGATGGCGATAGCTGCAGCATCTTTCTCATTTACCTCATGTGATGATGATGATTACTGGTATGATGATTATTATTGGTATGATGACTATAATCATGGTGGCTGGGGATGGAACCAGGGCGACTGGAACAACGGTTCTAACGGCTCTCAGGATGATGACCTGCTGTTGGAGGCTCAGACTCTTACAGGCGACTGGAGAGGCTCTGTGATGCTCTCTGAACTTGCTGAGGACGGCCAGTCTCGCAATAACTACAGTTTCAATGCCGAGATGACGTTCTATCAGGCGGGTGATAAGGTTAACTCGCTCAGTGGTAATGGTATAGAAGTGGATTATGCCGATGATGGAAGCAATGAATCCCAGACTCTGAAGTTTACCTGGTACATCGATAAGAATGGTGATATTTATATCCGTTATAATTCTGGTGCTACCTATGTGATGGATGCAGGTGCTAAGCAGTATGGTTTCTATCTGGGTGATGAAAAGGGCCGTGATGTGTTCTATGGTTATATGATAGGAACAGGTAAGGCTAAGGGTGATGTGATGCAAATCGATTTGGAGCGTTACGATCCGAGTGGAGCCCGTAAGAAGACCCGTTCTGCTGCAACCGATTCCGTAGCTCCTAGCTTCGGTAAGGCTACCGGTAGGGCATTCATGCCACATGCAATCAAGAAGTTGCCGAGAAGATGATGATATAAACAAAAGAAATCCGCTCTCTCATTGCTTTGAGAGAGCGGATTCTTTGTTTGTATATAGCCTGATTTATTTAAAGCCCCAAAGTCTCTTGAGAGCTTCTGCATCTACGTTTTCCACTTCCTTCTCTGTTTCATCCGGGAGATTACAGAAGAAGTCGATGCCGGTTTTGTCTTCCAGCGTCTTGATGTTTACCACATAGTTGCCGAGCTGGTCGCCTTTTTCAAATGCCTTGTCCTCGTGAGGGAACCAGTAGCCGAAAGCACTGTAGCTATACTGCTTGGTCTTCTGGATATACTCCTTTTTCAGTACAGCTACAAAGAAATACTTTGGTATTGGGATATAGCCTGGCTTCTGGGTTTTGCTAGAAGCACCATTCTTCTTCCAGCCCAGGAGATTACTCTCGCTGCCTACCGGGTCAATAGTTCCACCCTTTACGATAAACAGGGTATCAGAATCAATCTTTGGAGCCAGCTTGCGCAGCTCATTCTCCATGTGAAACCAGGTACCACGCTGGTTGAAGTTGCTGTACTGTGGCTGCATGTTGGTCATGAAGAAAGTCTGCTTCTGCTGGGTAAGGTTCAGCTTGCGGTCAGCAGAAGGGCAGATATGACCATGGTCAAAGCCTTGATCTGTAGGAGTAGGGTCTTCTGTGAAATCTGTGATTCCCCATTGTTCTTGCAAATCTGTATCCCATGGATACTGGCGTTCTACTCTTGTATCGGCTTTCCATCTATCTACATTTTGTGCCGTGTTTCCTGTATGGAAAGTATAGCAGCTCCATCTCTGGCTCTTCATGTTGTCATCCCATTCTGTAGAATAGTTCAACATACCTGTTGTATTATCCATGTGAACGATGGCATAGCTGGTACCATTATTCTTGAGCTTTGGGAACTCCAGACCACCGATAGCGTTTCTTACCACTTGTGGCATGTTGGCAGTAGCCACATTCTTGTTTGTATTGTTCTTATCGGTTGATTCACCACCTGTATTACCGCCACCGGTTGTACCACCATTTTCTGGAAAATAGAACTGCAGGGTATCGTCAGTGCCGCAGGCTGAGAACGTCATCGCAGCAACGAGCGCGAAGATAAAAAACTTAGTATGCTTCATAATTCTCGATAATGTTTTGAAGTTAAAGATTTAGTGCTTTCTATATATAGAGATATGTAGAAAATCGATTGTATGAGAAATAGTAGTGAGAGAAAAAAAGTGCATTCCTACGTATATGCAACTACGCTGGAATGCACTCAGTATCTTTGCGATAATAAATATATCCTTATAAAAAAGGTATATTATTACTTCTTCAATTTGCCGTAACGGTTCATGAAGCGGTCTACGCGACCCGCTGTATCAACGAGCTTGCTCTTACCTGTGTAGAATGGGTGAGATGTGCTAGAGATTTCAATCTTAACAACTGGATAAGTCTCGCCTTCGAACTCAACAGTGTCGTTAGTCTTGCATGTTGACTGAGAGAGGAACATGTCGCCATTAGACATATCTTTGAATACTACAGGACGATAGTTCTCTGGATGAATACCTTTTTTCATTTTTCTTTTTTATTTTTTATTGGGTTATTAAAATTAGACGTCATGGGGATGCTCGTTGCATCATTTCGTGTCCCTTATCGGGGCATGCCCATTATAGCCTGTTATCAATTTCAGGCTGCAAAGTTACGCTTTTTTCCTGAAACCACCAAATATTTCTTCTTCTTTTTAAGAAATATTTTAGAAAAGAGCATGATACGTAGGTTCTCAAGTTATGACAGGCGATGTGTTCTGTTAGGCGTTTCTCCTGCCAACTATGTTTTCGATGGATAAGAAAAAAATCCCCATCGCCTCTGTTTGTGTAGAGGACGATGGGGATTGGTATTTTTTCTAATACATAATATCTACTCAGGGGAATTACTTCAATGTGATGATGATCTTCTCGATGTAGAGAGCACCAACAGCATTGTTCCAGATGCTAAAGTACTTGCTGCTTACGCTGCTGAAGTCGTAGGTAAAAGTGAACGAATTGAGGGTGCTGCCTGTCTCTTTGGTGTAAGAACCCTTGATAGCATCTGTCGTAGGATGGGCAGAAGAACCATGGTATACACCGAATACTGTAGGCTTGTCATACTTGCTCAGTCCCTTTACCACGATGGTGATGCTCTTGATATCCTTGCTGAACGCTGTGCTGTTGAAGAGGAATCCCTGCTTGGCTGCATCGGATGCGTGGCCTTGTACCTGGAGACAGCCAGTGAAATCGCCGTTGGCTTTGCAGATGCGAGCACCGCTATAAGCGATGTTGTCGAATTTCCAAGAATACCAAGTGCTTTCTGTGGCTGCTACTTGTGAACCATAAGCGTTCTCAGGCAAATCTTCTGAGCTGGTCTTGCCACTTACGATAGAGCTGATATTCATGGCATCGCCAGTAGCTGGTGTATCTGGGGTTGGGTCTGGTTTAACCTCACCACCGCCAGCGCTGGTCTTACCGTTTACAGAAATGAGCTTACCGCCCTGGTTGGTCTCTGGAGTGTTGCCCATGTAGTTGATGAGCTTGGCGCAAACCACGATCTCATCGCCTTCCTTCAGCGTCATATCGCCCTCTTGCCACTTCTCGCCACCGAAGTATCTTACGCCAAATACATAGAACTTAGTGCTGTTCGCATCGTCTGCAATATAAACAGATGCAGTACCATACTGAGTGCTATACTGGAATTTGATTTCCTGTATCTTACCCTTGATGTAGAACTCCTTGTCGGTAGCCTTACCAGCCTCCAGGGCTGCGGTATATTTCTGGGCAGCCACACTGTTGAATGGGTTAGCCTCAGAACCATCTCCCTTAGCTTCTCCCTTCAAATCTGAACCTGGGGTAGTATCTCCTGGCTTCTTACCAATCTCCTTGCCGTCAATCTTAGCGTATACAGGAGATTTCAAACCGGTAGCTCCGAAATAGGTTTCGATATTACCGCAGATGATGAGTTCTTTCTTCAGATTACCTGGGTTATTCTTCAGGTTGAGAGCTGTGCGGAGATCGCCTGCTGGCAACTGGATAGGCATACAGTTTTTAACCTCTTTCTCGTCAGCCTTGGCTGCGAGGAGAATGTTTGTTGGAGCAGTCTCAGCACTTGATGCATCACCGAAGATAGCCTCATTGAGTGCCTTGTCTGGTACATAACCTACGATGTAACCCTTAATATATTTGCTGGTACCTGTCTTAACTGTCTTAGCGTCAGTCACAGTATAAGGGCTGGCTTCTGTACCCTGTGTTGCCACTTCAGGAGTGGTTGGAGCACCAGGCTGAGTAGGCAGTGTATAAGGCTCTGGTACGTCCTCACAGCTGCTGAATGTGAAGGCAGCCATAGCCGCCATCAAAACTGAAAATATATACTTTTTCATATTATTGTCTTTTTTAGATTGTTACTATTTATATCTATAGAAGTGAATCCGGTTATTTCACTGCAAAATTCTTAACCTCCCAGGTTGGAGCACCCGTTGGAGTACTGCTGTAGAGGAAACCGATGTAGATGGTTTTGCCACAATACTTCGTCAAATCTGCAGTAGATGAAACAAAGGTCCAGCTGTTTTCTGTAGGATAACCCTGTACGTCCAAGTCGGTCCATGTCTTTCCATCTGTAGAAATCTGAACCTTGCATTCCTGCTTCATGTCAGAAGCAAAATTGATAGCCTGGTCGAACATGAGTTTAGCGCTCTTGGCTGATTTCAGGTCGATGGCAGGCGATTTGAGACGTGACTGGAGTTCTTGTTTTGAACCGTTCACATAGCCAGAAGCCTTCATTCCGTAAGCTGCAGATGCCCATTTCCAGACAAATTCTACACCATCAGCCAACTTGATGTTGTCGATGGTGAAATTGCCCTGGCTGGCATCAAACGGCTCGCTGAGATAGGCTAGAACTACCGATTTCAGGTCATCCGTGCTGCGAAGCACAATCTGCCAGGTGTTATTGTAACGGGTGAAGATACCGGTGATATCGAATACACCCTGTGGAACCACCTCGTTGGCAAACTTAGAATAACCCGAGTTGCGCACTACCAGATTGCTGCTGCTGATCTTCTTGCCTGTTTCGGCATCGATCAGTTCCAGACTCGTATTGGTCTCATCTGGTGCCCATACGTTTGTACCGTTAGCTGAAGCAAACTTCACCTTCTTCAGGGTCATCAGCTTGCCCACGTTAGCATCCATATAGGCTGCATCAGTAAGCTTTGTCAGGTCAAACTCCTCTGGCACTACCGTGCTTGCATCAGCCTCGCCAGGGTTCAGAATCTTGAAGTGCTCGTTCCAGATGGCACGCTCTATCTTGCCCATACCCAGACTTCCGTCTGAGAGCTTGGTATTCACACCGCCAATCTGAGGCAACTTCTTGTAACTTCCGATATAGAGACCCTTCAGGTTTACGAGAATCTCCTGACCGACAGGAAGATAACCCGACAGACCACTTCCGTTGATGGCAATGATGATAGCGCCGGATGCATCCTGTACGCTCACCTGGTTGTAGATATTGCCACTGACATCATTGCCCGTCACTACCGCCTTGATCATCATGTCCTTCTCGATCAGCTTGTAGGCATCCGTGGAGCTGTTGACAACTGAGGCAAACTGGGTCTTCAAATCTGCTATGCTGATCACATTCTTCTCCCTCAGACTGTTGTTGCCATATGGAGCTGCAGGCACCTTCTCGGTCAGGTCCGGGTCAGCATAACCGTCGCCCATACACGACCCCAGAGTAAGTGCCAGGAATGCCAATGCTATGAATTTTATCTTTTTCATTGTTCTTTCTTTTTATTGTTATAGAGAAACGGGATTGCTCCCTGTTCTTTATGTTAAAGAGAAACTGCTCTTTAGAATCTGTAAGATACCTGGAACATACCGTTGGTACCCCAGGTGTAATACTTCTTAGGATTCTTAGAGAACTGGTAGAGGCGTGGATTCTTCACGTTGCCGTTAGCATCCAGTGTATAGCTTGAACGAGAGTTCTGCTCATATCCGCCTGTTACGATGGTCTGGTTGTTCAGCAGGTTGGTAATCATGAGGTTGAAGTTGAGAGAACCCTTCTTCAGTCTCACGCTCTTGCCTATGCTCAGGTCAACCATCCATCCTCCGTGACCCTTCTCCTGGGCTACAGCATCCTCAGTCCAGCTCATACCGTCGAGTGTAGTAGGAGCAAAGATTTCTGGGTATGCCTTGTAGGCAGCCTGGCGGTTGGTCAGCACCTTCTCATATCTGTAGCTTGGAGAATAAGAGAGGTAGATGCGGTCGTAGTAGTTGGCATTGAGGTTGACGAACCATCCGTTTACGTGGGCGTCGAGACCGATGCTTCCCACTGTGAGCGGTGTGCCACTCTCGCGCATATTCATCACGTAAGCCTTGTCCTGGTAAACCTCAGCACTCTTTGAGAGCATGTATACGGCGTTTACATTGTTGATGTTCTTCGCCTCGCTCATAGCGCCCAGAGTCTTCAGGTCGAGCCATGATGTGAGCTTGAACTTAGCGCCCACCTCTACACCATAGTATTCCTTCTTCAGTCCGGTCATGCTCACGTAGGTGAATGAGTTCTCATCATCGTTGTAGAAGTTCTGCCATTCCGTAACGTTCTCCAGTCGGCTGTAGTATCCGCTCACGTTGGCACTCAGCCATGCGTTGCGATACAGGTAGCTGAATTCAGAGCTGAAGATGCGCTCGTTCTTGAGGTTAGTCACGAAGTCGTTGCTGATTTCAGGCGAGATGAAGGCTGTGTTTGCCATCGGCGCACGCAGCTCGTATCCGGCTCCTATGCTGAAGGCATGACCTCTGCCCATATCCACGTTCAGGCTTCCCTTTACGCCACCGTCCAGGAAGTTGGCTGTGCCGCTCTTGCCCTGGCTGTTGTTCGGTGCCATACCGTTGCGCATGTAGCCTCGGCGGTTCATTCCGGTATATCCGATACGTCCGCTCAGCATCGCCTTCATGTTGTAGAATTCGGCTGTATAGGTGCTCCATGCGTTTGCCTTGTTTACGTCGATGCGATAGTCGTAACCGAACTTGTCGCCCTCGTAAACCAGCTTGCCTGTGTTGTTAGGACCGGCTGTGTTCAGGTCGTACTGCACACGTGGGTCGGTCTTAGGATAATCGCCCAGGGCATAGGTGTTGATGTTGTGGAAGATGGCACCGCCCAGCATGTCTTCCAGTGTCTGATAGTGCTGGTTGGTACTCTTTCCGAGCATGATACCCGTAGCCAGGTTCGATTTCTTGGTCAGCTTGGTGTTCAGCACGGACGAGAGGGTCAGGGTCAGGTTGTCGTTGTGCTTAGCCTGAACATAGTAGAGCAGATCCTGTCCGTTCTTGGCTGCCTGCTGGTTGGCATAGTACAGGCGGTCCCAGTTAATCTGTCGGTTCTGCTTGCTTGCCTGCCAGTAGTTTACGGCGTTGTTCCAGTTTTCCCAGGTATACATGTTGTTGCCGTTCTTGTAGTCGCCCCATACATAGTAGTTGGCAGATGGCATGTTCTTCCAGTAGTCTGGCTGTGGATTCTCTGCGTTGTTGTAGTTGAGCTTGGTGCTCTTGTACATAGAGTATTTTCCGAATACCGATGTGGTGAGCTTCATCTGGTCGTTGATTTCCCAGTCCCATGTAGCGATAGCCGAAGGGGCAAAGTCGTTCACTACGCGTGAGTTTCTCTTGTGTCCGTTCTGGTATCCCCAGTATGGGTTATACTGGTAGTCGTTTGCCAGCCAGTAAGCCTCGTCGGTAGATGCTCCCTGGGTGCTTCTTTCTGTCGGGTTACCCCATGTGGAGAAGCTCAGCGAGTGGCCGTTCATCCACTTCTTCTGTACACCGAAGAAATAGGAGAGGGCGTTGTAGAAGGTTCCCTCTACGTATCCCCGGTTAGCCCAACGGTAGGTGAGACCGGCTGTGATGGCCCATCCCTTCTCGTTGAAACCGCTGGAGTAGGAGTAGAGTCCGCGCAGGGTATAGTTGCGGTTGGCAACACCTACGCTGGCATACTGTCCTTCCTGCATGCTTCCGGCACGGAAATCATAGTTGTTGGAGCCTGCCATGCCCGTCATCGAATAGCCGTTGGCTTCGAAAGGCAGGGCGAAGTCTACGTTCCTGGAGAATCGGTTCAATCCACCGATGTTGGAGAAACGGAACTGTCCGGTCTCCATATCGTTCATGGAAGCACCATTGATATAGACATCGTTGTACTTCTGGTTGAAGGCACGGTAGCGGAAACGTGCTGGCGAGAACAGGTAACCTGCCTGGCTCGCGTATACGTTGCTGGTAGAATTGAGGATGGTGACATTGGATGACATGTCATCGTCCTCGCCCAACTGTGCCTCGGAGAAGGTGAAAGCATTCTCGTCAAGTCCCTGGGCTATGTTCTGGTCAGTCTTTTCGTTCTGAGCCATAGCCAATGAACACGAGAAGAGCGCTAACATTGCTAAGTTTACTTTCTTCTGCATAGTTTATATGTTTTAAATATTAATAGATCGGCAACAGTGATTTCTTTGAGCAGTGATGATATATTTATAGTCCCGTTGGATTTTGTTTAGGTAAACTGTAAGGGGGACTTATCATGGTTTCTGGTCTTGTGTCTTCTGTCCCGATCAAAAATAATTATTAGTGCTGCAAAGTAACAAAATTATTTTTAAAAAGAGAAGTTATTTATGTTAAAAATGTATGAAAACTGAAAAAATATTCGTTTTTATGGAGATATTTCCGGTTTTTTAGGTATCTTTGCTGCGTATTTCCTTATGAATTTAAGAAATACATATATAATAAGGTATACATTAATAATTAATATTGTATGAGAAAACAATTGCTCTTGCTGGCTGCCCTCCTCATGATAGGGCTGGGCGCTACAGCACAGAAAAAGAAGTCGCAGGCTTCAGGCAACAGGCAGTTTCAAGTGTATGCTGTAGGTTTCTACAATCAGGAGAACCTCTTCGATACCTGCCATGATGCCGGTAAGAATGATTACGAGTATCTCCCGGCTAAGGGATGGAATGGTATGAAATATACCAATAAACTCAAGAATATGTCGCGTGCACTTGCCGACATGGGTACCGATGTGCTGCCTAACGTGGGCTGTGCCTTCATCGGTCTGTCTGAGGTTGAAAATGCCAACGTGCTGAAAGATCTCACCGCACAGCCGCCTCTCAAGGCAAGAAACATGCAGTTCTGCCATATCGAGGGTCCCGATAAGCGAGGCATCGACTGTGCGCTGCTCTATAATCCGGCACTCTTCACGGTGAAGAATACCCGATTGGTGCCTTACGTACAGGAACTCGCCAAGGATTCTGCCTACAAGACCCGTGGTTTCCTCACCGTGCGCGGTGAACTGGCGGGCGAGGATGTGGCGGTTATCGTATGCCACTGGCCAAGCCGTTTCTCCGTTTCGTTCTATCGCGAGAGCGGAGCGCGCCAGACTAAGGTTGTGAAAGACAGTCTGCTCCGTCTGAACCCGGCTATGAAGGTGTTTGTGATGGGCGATATGAACGATGATCCTACCGACGCCAGCATGCACAAGGTGCTGAAGGCGAAAGCTGAAATCAACGAGGTAGGTGCCGATGATATGTACAATCCATGGTATAACATCCTGGCTAAGGAGGGCAAGGGAACCCTGTTCTACAGCGGTTCATGGAATCTCTTCGACCAGATTGTCATCACGCCTAATCTCCTGAACAAGGATAGTAAGAACAAGGACTACAGTTCTCTGAAGTTCTGGAAGAACCACATCTTCCGCCGCGATTACCTCATCCAGCAGGAAGGTCAGTACAAGGGTGCTCCTTTGCGTACCAAGGCAGGCGGCAGATGGCTTAACGGCTACAGCGATCACCTGCCGGTAGTGATGTACCTTGTGAAGGAAAAGAAGTAGAAAATGGTAGAGAATCATCCTTTTGAGCCGTGGCTGCCCGATAATGCGCGGCTGCTGATGCTCGGCACGTTTCCGCCTGCAGAGAAGCGGTGGTGCATGCCCTGGTATTATCCCAACTTCCAGAATGATATGTGGAGGATATTCGGGATTATCTACTTCCAGGATAAGTTCCATTTCGTGGATGTAGAGAAGAAGACCTACCGCCTCGATGCTATTAAGAAATTTCTCAGGGAGAAGGGCGTCGCCATCTATGATACCGCACAGCAGGTGATACGCACCAAGAATACGGCATCCGATAAGGATCTGCAGATCGTGCAGCCCGCTGATCTCGACGGCATGCTCCGCCAGCTGCCCCATTGCAGGGCGGTGCTCACAGCCGGTCAGCTTGCCACGAAGGTATTTTCAGAACACTTCGGCATCAAGGAAAAGCCTGAGATGGGAGGCTATGCAGAATTCCTGTTCGAGGGCCGCAGACTCCGTCTGTACCGCATGCCCTCCAGTTCCCGTGCCTATCCTATGGCAGTGGAGAAGAAGGCTGAATTTTACCGCAAGATGTTTGATGAAATCTTATAGAAAGAAGAAAGAGTATGAAAGATAAAGTGACCGTTATTGGCATTGCGGGAGGTACAGGCTCCGGCAAGACCACTGTGGTGAAGAAACTCGTAGAAGTGCTGCCGCCTCATTATGTGGCTGTGGTGCCCCTCGATTCATATTATAACGATACCTCGCAGATGACCGAGGAAGAACGTCATCAGATCAACTTCGACCACCCGTCGGCATTCGATTGGAAGCTTTTGCACCAGCAGCTCGCTGATCTGCGTGCTGGCAAGGCGATAGAGCAACCCACCTATAGTTATATCAAATGCAACCGTGAACCGGAAACGGTTCACGTTGACCCCAAACCGGTTGTGATCATCGAAGGCATCATGACGCTGGTGGACAAGAAGTTGAGAGACCTGATGGACCTGAAGGTGTTCGTGGATACCGATGCTGATGAGCGCCTGATACGCAACATTCAGCGTGATACCATCGACAGGGGTCGCACCGTATCGATGGTGGTAGACCGATACCTCAAGGTCCTGAAGCCGATGCACGAGCAGTTTATCGAACCCACCAAGCGCTATGCTGACATCATCATTCCGCAGGGTGGCGAAAACCTCAAGGGCATCGGTATCCTCTGCAAGTATGTAGAGGGACTGATAGAGAAATAAAAATATTTTTGCTCAAGCATTGCATTTCTTTAATGCAAAACAAAGTTTAATTAGGAAACAGGGCGGCCTTCTTCGTGAAAAGAGGTCCGCCCGCTTTGTTTTTATCCCAGTCTGGCTATTCAAGTAGTTCAGTTAGCTAACTCAAGTAGTTCAGTTAGCTAATTCAGCCGTCTCAATAAGCCTACGGATACGTCTGCGCTAGCCGACGCAGTAATATCCGTACCCCGACGCAGTAATATCCGTACCCCGACGCAGTAATATCTGTACCCCGATGCAGTAATATCTGCATCCCGACGCAGTAATATCTGCATCCCGACGCAGTAATATCTGTATCCCGACGCAGTAATATCTGTAACCCGACGCAGTAATATCCGTGAGCCAGCACAGCACAACGTGTGGTCCGTTTTCGCCAGGTCCCATAACCATATTCTGCAAAGATCTTCTTGCTTTTTGCAAGAAGATAAGCTGAAAAACGTGATAGATGAAGGCTATTAGTGATGGATAGCGTGATGGATATTGTAAACATTTTGTCTATCCATCACGCTTTCCTAAATAGATAATTCTCTTATTATCAGGTGATTAACATTTTGAGAAGAGAAAAAGTGAGGGATGTGAGGGATAAAACTTAAAAGATTATTCCTCTTCCTCCTTCTCAAAAGCCTCTACGAAAGGCTGGTGGAAACCCTGGAAGATGCGGAGATACTCGGCTCGCACCTCATCACTCTCCTCAAAAAGATTCAACTCGCCACGCTTGTGAGCCTTCAGCATACTGCTGTAACGGCGAATCTTACGCTTGTAGTTCCTTGCCATCAACGCATCTGCCTGAACAGGATTCTGACTGACATACGAAAAGGCACAAAGCTGCTTCATGAACATGTCGAACACCGGATTGTCATGACTCCAGTCGTCCTCACTCAGCCAGAACCACTGGAAATGATACTTCTGCTCCAGTGCCATCAGATGCTGCCCCAGCTCGTCAATCTCCATGCCCTTCTGCATCTGCTCCTCAGCAAAAGCTACCAGAGATGCCGCATCTACATTCAACTCAACCTCGTGAGACAGCGTGGTGCCCTCAATCTGAATGCGCCAACGGTGATTCCTATTCTTGATGAGCGCAGAATTCGTGTTCATCAGCAACTCAGAAAGCTTGCCCTCGGTAGGAATCTGATCTACTACCGAAAGACGGTCGCGCTGGTTGCGAACCACCAGCTGATGGTCCTCATGGCGCAATACACACATGTAAACCAGCCTGTTGCTGTCGAGCTGAAGGGTGAAACGGTCGTTGTTGTCATCGCCCACAAATTCGTAGGTGTAGTCATCCACCTTATCCTGCGGAATGCTCAGCTCGCCATGCACCTTGTTGCCCTCGGCATCGTAGAGCGAGAAACCGATGTAAGGAATCTGAAGACGGAGGACAACCGGATTGCCGCCGTCCTCAGGAATCAGGGTAACAGCCAGTCCGTCATCGCCGAAATCATCCTTGCGGCATACGAATCCGTCATCCGTCTTCTCAGCCTTCTCCACCTTCACCTCGCCGTGGCGCCACCAGAAATCGAAGGTGATGGTCTGGTCGTCCTCAGCGGCTACACGGATGAAATCCTCGATGTCCTGACCCAGGTAAATCACCTTGGCAGGCTCAATCTCCTCATCGTCATCGCCCAGCGCTCGCACCCACATCTCGCCCGGAACAGGATCATCTTCCCATTCGGCATCAGCAGGGGCTGCAGTAGATTTGAAAACGAGGAAAACCATTCTTTCTTCTTCCCTCGTGCCATCTTCGCGGCACGTGAAGCACTTCGCCTCCTTAGGGATGAAGAATGGGGTTAACAGGTACGGGTTTTTGCATAATGCGGTATACTCTACCTCGGTCCATGCCGGGAGAGCGTGTGTATTTGTCTTGTCTGTCATATTCTCTTGTTGCATATAATTCTTGAGTTGGTCCTATTTCTTTTCATCATCCGGCGTGTGTGGCAGGACGAGGGGGATGTTGATCCCAAAAAACGGTTGCAAAGGTAATGCAAAATCGAGACACTACAAAATATATCACCTATTTTTTTAATTATTTTACGATTCAATATTTGGTGCTTCCAAAAAATAGTTGTAGTTTTGCATCTGAAATAATGAATAGAAAGATGAAAGTCAAGACAATACTCACACTGGCGCTAGCCGCCACAACCCTCGCAGCATGTCACAGGGGAAAGAAACCACCACGTATGGACAATTCGAAACTCGCCATCAGCCTCTCGAAACCGGCTAAGGGCGACAGGGCTATCTACGGACTTGCCTGCCTGGGCTGCTCGGATACAGCGCTGGTGCTGCTGCCCAACGGAGGCGGCGACCCCGTGAGATACAACATTCTGGATGCCACTCGCAACCATCAGGTGTTTGGAGATATAGAGGTGGGCGACTGGGTTTGCGTGATGCCATGCGAGGAGAAGGATGAGAAGAACCGTGCCGACATGGTGATAGACCTGGACCAGCTGAAGGCCACCTGGACCTATCCGGTGATGCCGAAGCTGCGCGATGTATCGCATCTGAGCAAGCGCCAGCAGGCGAGAATCCTTGCCAATATGCCTGACAGCATCGTAGAAACCTATATGGTGCCGCGCCAGTATGGATTCACCCTGAAGCGCATGAGCGAGGCGATGGCCGTGGGCAGGGTGATGATAAACAAAGATGTGGACGACGACAGCCCGGTAGAATATCCTGATGTGCCTCAGTATACGGAATGGCATGCCTATAATGGTAAGCTGATTCTGGTGCAGGGCCACCGCGAGCTGGATGGCGTGGTGATCAACGGAAAGACGAAGCGCGATACCTTCACCTTTGTATATATGAAGGGCGACAGTCTGGCTCTCTCTGATCGTGAGGGCCGCATCCAGGGTTTCCACCGCTCGCTCAATGCGATGAAGGCCAACGCCAAGGCCCATGCTGCAGCCGAGAAGCTGAACAGCAAGATGAAGAAGGAAATATTGAAGTAAATTACATAATAAATATAAAAAAAGAGGCGAATAGGACGATTTCTCGATTTTTTTGTCTAATTTTGCACCTTGGAATTAAATTCATACATCGAATATAAAGAAAAAGAACAAGAATAATGAAGAAGAAAATTCAGTTCAGTCTCGTTTATCGAGACATGTGGCAGAGCTCTGGTAAGTTCCAGCCACGTAAAGATCAGTTGGCTAAGATTGCCCCAGTTATTATCGAAATGGGCTGCTTTAGCCGTGTTGAGACGAATGGTGGTGCCTTCGAACAGGTAAATCTCCTCGCAGGCGAAAATCCTAACGAGGCAGTTCGCGCTTTCTGTAAGCCTTTCAATGAGGTAGGTATCAAGACTCACATGCTCGACCGTGGTCTGAACGCTCTTCGTATGTATCCTGTGCCTGATGATGTACGTGCCTTGATGTACAAGGTGAAGGCTAAGCAGGGTACTAATATCACCCGTATCTTCGATGGTCTGAACGATGTGCGCAACATTATTCCTTCTATCAAGTGGGCTAAGGAAGGTGGCATGACTCCACAGTGTGCGCTCTGTATCACCAATTCTCCTGTTCACACGCTCGATTATTATATGAACATCGCTGACCAGCTCATCGCTGCCGGCGCAGAGGAAATCTGCTTGAAGGATATGGCTGGTATCGGTCAGCCTGCATTCCTCGGTA